>Ga0114931_10001123_pt1 | contig 34121 bp, 31 predicted proteins | sample 2SBtaG_FD_89579 | JGI IMG/M metagenome (GOLD analysis project Ga0114931, IMG submission 89579) | Deep subsurface microbial communities from Kolumbo volcano to uncover new lineages of life (NeLLi) - 2SBTROV14_V59a metaG | ecosystem: Environmental > Aquatic > Marine > Volcanic | place: Kolumbo...
CATCAAACCGGCCAACATCATTTATAATCCATTTACCCATCTGGTCAAGATCACCGATTTCGGTGTGGCTTGTATGACCGACCATCGTAAAACCCATTCCGGCATTATTCTTGGCAGTCCTTCCTATATGTCGCCGGAACAGGTCACGGGCCAGGCGGTGGACGGCCGCTCCGATTTGTTTTCGTTATCGGTCACTACGTTTCAGTTGCTGTGTGGCGAATTGCCCTATGAAGGCGAATCCATCGCCGCCCTGATGTATAACATCGCCCATGCCCGTCCTCGTAGCCTGCGTCGCCTGGGGCCGGAACTGCCCTTGATCGTCACCCGGGTATTGGTTAAAGGCATGCAAAAGAATCCCGATAAACGCTATAAAAGCGGCCATGCCATGGCCGAGGCGTTTGGTCGCTGTTTGGACCAATTATGAGCGTTTTGCTTGCATGATGATTGAGGTAAGCCATGCCCCAGATAGAACATACACAGGAAGGCAGTTTCGTCCAGAAAATCGCCCTTAACGAGGGTGAAGTACGATTGGGCCGACGACGGGATAATGATATTTGTCTGGACGACCATTCGGTCAGTGGGCATCACGCGGCGTTGATCATAGTGCCGGACAACTATTTTCAGGGACAAATGGTTTGCACCGTAAAAGATCTGGGCAGCACCAACGGTACCCTGGTCAATGGGCGGATCATTAAAGCAACGTATCGCTTAACGCATCACGATGTAATTCAAATAGGCTTGCAGGCATTCAAGTTTATCGATGATAACCGCGACGATTATGACACCACGCGGATTTTATTGCGGGAAGACGTCGGCCTCTAACAGGCTGATGAAAAAACAGGCTCGGTATTTCCTACACATTGTGCTGGGTAAACACCAGTCTGCTTGGGCCCGATATAATCGGGTTGTCCGCGGCGATATTGAGTTGCGTGTATAATAATAAGCACAATCCTACGCGGACGGTGAATTTTTTCAAATCAAAACCTCTGTTTTTTCGAATCCCGTTATCGAGTTTTGGGCTGTTCGAATGCACCGATTGAAAGCGTTTTAATAACACGATTGTTTAGTGGAGTAAACCGATGCCCGACACATCCATGCATATTGAAGAAATACGAGAACTCGCCAAGCGTTTCAGCGCGGAGAGTTTGGACAAATGTATGCAAAAAGTTATTCATGGTCAAGCCAACGAATGTTTTAATGACGGCGAAGTCGAGGACGTCATGAATGTGCTTGCCAAGGCGGAATTCGTGAAATCCCAGGTTAATAAGGGCATGAGTTTGTCACAAGCCATTCGTGAACTCGGCAGGCGAATCCGGGCGGCGCAAGGATCCGGTGAATGACGTTGGCCGTTTGTTCACGGTCGGCCCGTGGAAGCCCGCGACAAGCATGGCAGGCGTTTAATCCGCCTGTTCCCGCCATAAAGTTTGCTGGTATTCGATCAGTTTGATATCGCCGCGCTTTTCCAGTCTGTCCATTACCCGTGCGCTGATATCGTCGTCATAATAAAAAGTCGCGAGCGCCTGCAGCGCGTATGCAACACTGCTGTCGGCCTCGTTTTCGATAACATCCAATAAAAACTGCTGGGCCTGGTCGCGGCGGGACAGGGCGAGCGCACGAAACAAGATGGCGCGGGGCAGGTTGGGGTAGTCCAGGTGGCATTGCTCAAGTAGATGAGCCAGGGCGGATTCACTGCGTGACTCACCAAGGGCGAGTGCGGCGTATTCGCCGATTTCCTCCACAGGATCCTGCAGGTAAGCGGCGATAAAGTCAGCGCTGTATTCCGGCTCGATACGAAGCAATGAATCAAAACATTGCCCGATCACAGTCGGCTCCGGATCACCCGCCAGTATTTTTTGGCGAATGGCCATCTCTGCTTCAAATGGCTTGACCACTTCCATGGCTTTAACCGCACCCATGCGGGCATGCATGTCGTCGTCGTAAAGCATGGGCAGCAACTCAATTATCACACGGGGATGGCCGCTGGAAGCCAGACCCATGGCGCAGGTACAACGTACGTCCACGGCGGTATCCACGTGGCCGCCGTATACCGGTTCCATCTGGATATAGTGTATGCCGTCGATATAAAAAGCGAAGTTATCGAAATCCAGATCGAATAGGGCCCTGGCGATGGCGCGTTTGGCCGCGCAGGTTTTGTCGCGCTCCAGGGGCTTTTGCATAAAGGTATGCCAGGCCTGATAGAGAGCGTCAATACAATCGTACAATAATTTTTCACCGCAAATTTTTGCGGCTTTGGCGACCACAAAATTATTTTTTAAATGCAGGGCATGGTGCAGCTCTTTGTGCAGGACATCGGCATCCGCGCCGGCCGCCAGCGCATTCAGGGCCTGGATTTTTTCGTCGGTTGTCGAGCGTTTCGCCATGCGTTCAATTCCAATAATAAAACATCGCCCCGCCAATTCATGTATGCCGCCGGACGTCGCTGTAATTGTACTGAATCCGGCGGCAAATCCCGCAACAGTGTTTGCAAGGGGATATCAAAATCCGGTCCCGTTTTGGGCCTGGCAAACAAGCCCCACGGACGGACCAGGGACAGGCGGCTTACATTACCGATCCATAACTGTTCGTTTTCGCCTTTTGACTTTGCCAGCATGATGCCGCTGCGCCACAGGCGTAGTACCCACACCAGGTTTTCACTGCCGGCCGGCTTGATCAGCACGTGATCATTGTTTCGACCTTGAAAGACATGGGGCAAAATCGGCAGCCGTTCAAATGTAAACTGCGGGCTTATCCAAAGTAGTATAGTGCCGATCGAGTCCGGTACCGGGTGGCGCCACTGATGGGACTGCAGTAATGTATCCAATTGTTTAAAGTCCCCGGCAAACTGCACATTCAAGGGATGGTGCGGGCCGAAAACGGTTTCCCGGTAGGTCGGCAGTTCACGCCATAGTATTGGGCGCCAACGGTCATAGGCTACCATACGTGTATCCAACTGTGGAGAGGCCAATGCGATCACATCGGTGTAGCGGTTGGGTGTGACCAAGGCATAGCAGAGTAATACGCTTAGAAATGTCAGCAGCAGCATGGGTCCCGGTGATACAAGCGCGGAGTAGTGACGGCGATAGGCCACGCCCAAAATCACGACCCCCATACCGGCCAGAGCCAGGCTCGCCAACGCGGTGGTAAACTCAATTTGCGTCAAATAAATTTTAGCCGTGGCCAGGCTTGTCACCAGTACGGTGGCGCTTGCGTAAATAAACGCACGCCACCGTTCACGTAAATGCCGCGCGGACAGCACTGCAAAAAAACCGTAAAATGCCGTACTCACGGATGTATCCACATGCGCCGCAATAGCGTTGACTGAACGGTCGCCGTTTAAAAGGGCGATCAAACAGGCGCCGACGATGGCAAAACCGATTGCCGCAAGCCAGTGAGCGGCGGTTTTAAATTGGCCGCGGACGGTTAAATACACGGCCAAAATCACGGCGGGTGGTAACAATACGCCGTTATGGCCGAAAAAACTGATCATGACCATAACGTGGTCGCCTATGGGATTTTGCATGGTATGCAAGGCGAGTACCATGGCATTGTCGATTGCGGACAGGCCGCCGCTAAGCATGGCATCAAAAGTAATCACCACCAGCCAAACCATGACGATAGTGGCCAAGGCCCAGGAAAACAGTCCGCGTACCTCCGGTTGATCCGGATCCACGATCGTGGCGGTAAACAGGCGGGTAAAACGGTTTTGTCCTCCCCATAGCAGGACGGTCGCCATCCATTGTTCGGCATGGGGTTCGATCAAGCGATACAGCATTTTCGCCAACCAATAGGTAAACCACAGCAGTAATACCGCGGCCAGCAGAAATACCACCAGGCGGCCCGCCACTTCCGACGCCAGTTTCAGCGATGTACCGAGAATAATACCCGGCAGCAGGTAGGCCGGTGCCCAACCGATGGCCGATACAACATTGATAAAAAAGAATGTCCACGGCCGCATTTCCATCAACCCGGCGATAACCGGAATCACCGCCCGTATCGGTCCCACAAAGCGGCCTAAGGCAATGCTTTTTCCACCGTGCTTTTGGAAAAACTGTTTACCTTGTTCGAGCATGTTGGGATAGCGGCTGAACGGCCACCAGCATCGAATGCGGTCCCGGTAATAATAGCCCAGCCAAAAGCTTAAATTATCACCGATGATAGCGCCGGCAATGGCCCATGTGACCGTGGACCAGAATCCCAACATGCCGGCACCAATCATGGTGCCGGCCGTCACCATCAGAAATGCGCCGGGTACCAGGATGCCTACCACCGCGAGGGATTCGGTCATTGCCACCAGGAAGACAATAAATCCCGTCCACGCGGCATGCTCCTGCATCCACAACTGCAGCTGTACAAGCTGTGATTCCATAATGCTCCCAGAAGTATTGTTACGGTATTTTAAGCATAAAACGCCCGAATGTCGCCGGTGCCGCGCGATACCCTAAACAGCAGCATGGATCGGTGTGGGGCGTGGCCATCGGACTAAGCTCGAACAGCCCGATGGTGACGTTTTTGTAAACCGATCCATGCACTGGCCCGGCTATGTCATCAATGATTTTAGGCGGCTATCCCGTTACCGGACTTTGCGTTCGATTCACCCGCCCGGTATCTGGTGCGGCAGGGCGAAAACCGCATCATTGTCTAACAACGAGCCCTAAATCGGGGGGGGGGGCGAGGGGCGCAATGTTTTTGCCGCCATGGTAGGCCGCCGTTGCCTGGATACCCGCCTTCGCGGGTATGACGGCCCAGGTTTCGGTGAGAAGGTCCTAACCATTCAGGCCGGTGGCCGCGGCAGGGTATTTACGAACTATCCGGGGCTTGTTGAACTGCAACCGTCGCGCCCCATGACTAACTGGGAGACAAAAATCAAGGATGGTGAACCATTGAATCACATGCGGCGCACCGGGTCATGCTGCCCGGTGCAGGACCACAAATGCCGGATTCAGGTCGGGATTATTGTTTAACCTGGTGGATAACGGATAAACAACATCATGGTGTTTATGTCACAGGTGGTGTCACAGGTGGTTTATGACTTTCATGTTATTCCCCCGGAGACATTGTCTGACACCAGCGCGGGAACAACATAGGATTACATGCTCATTGTTCGCTGAGACCGGCTGCCTCCACATTGGAAACAGACAGATGGTGTTCGGCCAATAATTCGCCGTTATCGGTGGATACGGTGACTTGCCAGGTTCCCGGTTTATATTGGGAAATATCCTTGCTGGACCAGGCGCGCCAACGTTTACCATTGATTGAAAATTTTTTCTCCAGGATGGGCTTGCCGTTCAAGGTCCATTTATGCAGGGCTTTTTTGCCGCGCATGCCATTAAACTCGGAAAAGAAATAGATACGTTGTGAACCGTCATGGATTGTGCGCAGATTATCGGTGGGCTCGCGGTTGAGAATCTCCGAGCTGAAAATAGCACGTGATACCCGTTGATCTTTCATCAAGGCACCGTTAGCGGCTTTACGGGCGTTGGCGGTACGTAAATTGGCCGGTGATTCAGGCGGCAGACTTCGTGCGGCGGAAGCAGGCATCACCGCTTTGTTTTTGTTACCGGTTTCAAGTTTGCTGCGTTCTTCCGGCGTTAGCGGCGGCATGATGTCATTGACTACAATATCGTTGATGTCAATGGATTTTCCCGTAACGCTGTCCAGCACTTTTTCATGCTCGAAATCAATCGCCAGGGCGGATTCGATAACCATGCCGCTGGTAAAAAATACAATGCCGAAAACGGCAGGAATTTGCCGAAATATGCTCGAAATCACTGATAAATATCCTCTGCAAAGATACGCTGGGTGAGCTGCGTACTGCATTCAATAGATCTTATTGCGAAAAAGCCGGAATGTGTTCGTGTTGGCATGTATTTTAACACGAAACGCCGGCAATTAATAACGCTGACAAAGAAATTTCTATTTCGGTTCCATCCGTCAGCGCTTCTGAACCGTTCCCTGGTCACGCCATGATTCGTCACGATTAACAACGTTTTTACCATGGGTTTGCCATGTCACCGTGTTGTCATCTTAATCGTAAGGAGGTAATTTATGATGTCAGAGCAAGTCATCATCAAAGCCACCGTGGCGGCGATTGTAATCACCGCGCTAAGTCTTTCCGCGTCCCTGTTGCTTGGCGACGGCAATTTTTGGTTGACATGGTAACGCTGCCGGCGCGGGTGCGCGCCTAAACAAAGGTTTGCATACACGTTTGTACTGAATGCCTACCAAACACGTATTCATATAGCCAGCCTATTTATACCGGCATGGCAAGTATGCGTTGAATCCGGGATTGTGTTTGCGATTCAGGTGTTATACGAACGATTTTTTTGGCTTTTTCCAGCTTCCACCAGGCTTCCAGATTGCACGCCACCGCGCATGCGTGGGCAATAGCGCCATGGCTGGCATGAGGGGCGGCGCCGTCAAATACTTCCCCGATATTACCCAGTGCGCCGGATTGCATATGGTCCTGAAGGCCGGATAATCGGCTTTGGGCGGCCAGGGCATCCTTGTGTACCCGGTATTCCGCCAAGGCATAGTGTCCCAGTAACCACGCCCAGACACCGCCCTGATACCAGGCTTTGGTTTGTTGGCCGGCATCGCCCTTGATCCTGGGTTGGTATTGGGGGTGCCTGGGGGACAGCGTCCGCAGGCCATATGCCGTGAGCAATTCCTTGTTGCAGATATTGACCACCCTTGCCATCGTTTCCTGGTCCAGAGGGCTGTACGGTAAGCTGACCGCCATAATCTGGTTCGGCCTGATGGTCTCATCATGACCTTGGGGTCCGTCGAGAACATCGTACATACCTTGGTCTTTAGCGCGCACAAAACGTTGGAATCCACGCAGGGTCTTTTTGACCAAGTCACCATACGGGTTGGGATTTAAGCCCAGTTGATAGGCAAAGCGGGTCATGGTATTGACCGCGTTAAACCACAACGCGTTGATTTCCACGGGTTTGCCGATTCGTGGCGTGACATATTCCCCGTTTGCATGACCGTTCATCCATGTCAGCGCGACGCTGCCGTCTCCGCATGCCAGCAAACCGTCGTCGGCGTCCATTTCTATGCCGTGGCGGGTTCCTTTTAGGCAGGCGATAATGATGCGTTGCAGTACCGGATAGATTTTGTGCAGGGAGCGCAGGTCCTGGGTGGCTTTTAGATAGCTTCGCCAAGCCTCAATATACCAAAGCGAGGCGTCAACACTGGTAAACCGGGGTGCTTCACCGTTGCCGGGTATCTCATTGGGCAGCATGCCTTGATCGATAAATCGACCAAAGGTTTGCAGGATGCGTCTGGCGCTGTCATAGCGGCCGGTGGCTAGGGTCAAGCCGGGCAGCGCCATCATGGTTTGGCGACCAAAATCCCCGAGCCAGGGATAACCGGCAATGACCGATTCACCGTTAGGCAGATCTTCCACCGGTCGGGAAAAAATAAAATGGTCGGTGGCCAGCAACATTCGGTTAACCCAGTCGGTGGCGTTTTCAAATTCTTCCACTCGGGTTTTAGCGCGTTTTAACATTTCAATATCACGGCTGCGAAAACGATTTAATGCCGCACGTAAATCCGTGGACGCATCTTCGTGCAGACTGCATACGATTCCCACCCATCGTCCGGGGGTCAGGTTCAACATTGCGTGGCCCAATTGGTAGTGGCAATCACCACCTTGCAGCCCGAGTTTTTGCTCTTCGGCTAAATGGACTTGCGCTCGCCACTCGCCGTGCATATGCATATCGCCCCCGACGGCTTTGATATGCAGGTAATGTTCATGGGGTAATGTCAGTTGACAGGTTTGCCCATTCATTTGCGCATCTGTGGCAAAACCTTGCCGTTCACTGATGCTGTGATGGTCGCGTATGTTGACCAGGATTTCGCATTTGACCTTGTACTGCTGTAGGTCCACATCCAGGTTGGAAGGGTCCAGACGGTAGGCGATATAGGTGGTGTTGGCGCACGGCTCCATCCAGATACGCATTTCCAGTTTGATGCCGCCCACCCGGTAGTGCCACACGGGCATGCGACCATCGATTTCAAAAGCTTCGATATGGCGGTAGCCACGGGGTTCGATGGACTGGTCGGCGTAGCAATTGGCATACAGCAGCGTTTCATCGCTACCGTCAAGCAGGATGGTTTGCGCTTTGCTGAAAAGTAGATAGCGATCAGCGGGTGGTTGCAGCGCGGCGATTAACAGGCCGTGATAGCGACGGGTTTGTATACCTGAAATGGTGCCGCAGGCGTAGCTACCCAAGCCGTTGCTGACCAGCCACTCTCGTTGATTGGCTTCGGTCAAGTCGCCACATATGTTCGGGCCGAATCGTTCCCGCGGAGGCAAAATCGTTGCCATGTATTATTCAATCCTTGTCGTCAGTTGCTCTGTCCGAATTCGTCCCCATGAACCGACTCCCCCTCGGAAGCACGAACAAGCTTGCATTTCCCTGCATATACCGGACCAACTTTGTCACAGTCGTTTTAAGTATAAGTGTTTCCGGTGGTTATCATAATATTAGACTCGACTCAGGCTTTCGAAGTCAATTAATTGGCGCAACCCCTTTGGATAATTGTTCCATAACCTCTATGGTTATTTTATCCATATGGACTTCGCATTAATGAATTCACGAATACCGAGCAAAGACAGTTCCCTGCCGTAGCCGGAAGCCTTGATACCACCGAATGGCAGCCGGGGATCGCTTTTAACAATACCATTGACAAAGGCGGCACCGCTTTGCAGTTGCACGGCAATATTTTCCGCTTTTGAAATATCGGTACTCCATACACTGCCGCTCAGCCCGAAGCGACTGCTATTGGCCAGTGCCAGGGCTTGTTGTGCGTCCCGGGCCCGGACGATAAGCGCCACCGGTCCGAATACTTCTTCATGATAGACGCGCATCGATCCGTTTACGCCATCCAGAATGGATGGCGCATAATAAAAACCCTTTCGCTGCAGCGGTTGACAGCCCGTTACCGCGTGCGCGCCGTGGTGCAGTGCCTCGCTGACCTGGTAGTGCACCTGGTCGCGCAAGTCGGCCCGGGCCATGGGAGCCAGCCGGGTGGACGCATCCAAAGGGTCACCGGGTGTAAGGGTTTGCACGGCGCCGTGGAATGCTTCCACAAACGCATCGGCCACTTCATCCACCACAATAAAACGTTTTGCCGCGATACAACTTTGCCCGCAGTTCATAAAACGTGACAGCAGTGCCCCGTGCACGGCGGCGTCCAGGTCGGCATCCTCCAATACGATAAAAGCGTCCGAGCCGCCCAGTTCCAGGACGCTTTTCTTCAGGTGCTGTGCCGCGGTGGCCGCTACCTGGCGGCCGGCATTTTCGCTGCCGGTCAAGGTTACGGCGGCCACGGCGGGGTGGCCGATAAGCTGCGCCACCTGACGGCTGTCGATAAGCATGGTTGTGAATACCCCCTGTGGGCAGCCCGCGTCCCGAAAAACGTCTTCGATGGCCAAGGCGCACTGGGGTACGTTGGAGGCGTGCTTCAGGATACCCACATTACCCGCCATCAATGCCGGTGCGGCAAAGCGAAACACTTGCCAAATAGGAAAATTCCACGGCATGACCGCCAACACCGCGCCCAGGGGCTGATAATGCACATAACTGCGACCGGCATCGGTGGCAATGCTATCGTCGCTCAAAAACGCGACACCGTGTTGGGCATAGTACCGGCATACCCAGGCGCATTTGTCAATTTCGGCGCGGGCTTCAGCTATTAATTTTCCCATTTCCAGGCTAATCAGCGTGGCCAGGTGCGGTTTTTTTTGTTCCAGTATTTGCGCGGCTTCAGTCAACACAGTAGCCCGTTGTGCAGGCGCTTCCGCGGACCAACCGACCCAGGCGGCTTGTACGCGCTGCATGACGGATTCAATGCGGGCGTCATCCCAGGTCGGGAAGTCGCCTACCCACTGCGCGGTGGCAGGATTGATGGTTTGGTACATGCTTGACTCCTTTGGCGTAGCGCCGTCGGCACGGCTGATTTCTAATGCTATAATGACCGGGTCATGTTGGGAATACACCGCTTGCATTTTCTGTTCATTGCCTTTGTGGGGCTTGTCGGGCTATTGCCGTTGCCGGTACAGGCCGGCGATCACCCCTGGGTGAATTCCCGAAATGATTTTATGCGCGCATGGGGAGCCATTAACAAGCGGCAGTTTAAGACCATGCGTAAACTGGAAAAGAAACTCAACGCTTATCCACTATATCCCTATTTACGATTTGCCTATTTACGCAAGACCATGCGTGATCGCAGCGCCGGCCAGATTGCCGGTTTTATGAACCGTTATAAAAACACGCCGTTACCCGATCGCCTACATAGGCTATGGGTCAAGGAACTGGCCCGGCGTGGACGCTGGCGCGAATTTCTCCATGTCTATCGCGATACCAGCAATACCGAACTGCAGTGTCAGCGTGCCTATGCTTTGTTTAAAACCGGCAGCAAAACGAAGGCTGTGCGGGCGGCGCGGAAATTGTGGCTGGTGGGTTATTCCCAGCCGGATGCGTGCGACCCGGCCTTCAACGCCTACAAGCGCAGTGGGTATTTGGATCAGTCCACGGTCTGGCGACGGGCTGTGATGGCTATGAATAATAACAATGTGGATTTGGCCAAATACCTTATAAGCCTGATCAACAAAGCTACCGACAAAGCTTGGTTGCAGCGTTGGATTGATGTGCACTACCGGCCGGGCTTGGTTTTTAAGCAGGCGTTGTACAAGAAAGATACCCAAATCAACCGGGCGCTGGTTATTCATGCCGTCAAGCGTATCGCCAGGGAGGATGTCGGTACGGCATGGCATCGCTGGCAGGATTTGCAGGCCGACTATCGATTTTCCAGTTCTGATCGGCAAGAGGTGGCGCAATACCTGGCCATGAAGGCAGCCTATCGTGGTCATGATAACGCGTACGCATGGTTGTCCACCTTAAAAAAACCCAACCAAACCGCCGCCACCTGGCGTATTCGGCTGGCTTTGGGCGAACAGCGCTGGTCGGATGTTTTCAAATGGATCGGTCGATTGCCGGCGGCGCTGCGGCATAAGGAAAAATGGCGCTATTGGCATGCACGCTCCTTGCAGGAACTGGGCAAGGCGCAAGCCAATCAAACCAAGATAAAACAGGCTGTAACCATGTTTGAAGAGTTGGCGGTCAATCGCAGTTATTTTGGTTTTCTGGCGGCCGACCGGATCGGCAGTACCTATCCATTGAAATTGAAAAGCGCCAAATACGATGACAAGGAGTTGCGCCGGGTCAGCCGCAAACCGGGCATGGTCAGGGCGCGTGAATTGTACCGGTTGTCGTTGTTTGCCGATGCACGTCTGGAGTGGCGTTATTCAACCCGGTCTTTTGACTCCTGGGACTTAAAGCTCGCCGCGTTGCTGGCCAAGCATTGGGGCTGGTACGACCGGGCCATTTATACGTTTGCACGCACCACCGCCTTGCCCAAGAGCAACGTGGATTTACCCTATCCCATGGGTTTTCGTCAACTCGTCATGCGCAACGCCAAGCGCCATCACATCGACCCGGCATGGATCTACGGTGTGGTTCGCCAGGAAAGCGCCTTTGTGCCCGACGTCAAGTCCCATGCCGGCGCCATGGGTCTCATGCAACTGATGCCCGCTACCGCGCGTTCGGTATCGCGAAAAACCCGCACCCCGTTTCGACGTACACGCGAGTTGCTTAGCCCGGAAAAAAATATTCATTTAGGCAGTGCTTATATGCGGATGTTGTTGGACAAAAACCGTGGTAATGCCGTGCTTGCGACAGCTTCCTATAATGCCGGGAACAGCCGTACCCTGGCCTGGCTGCCCAGCAGCCCTCTACCGGCCGATGTTTGGGTGGAAACCATTCCTTTCAACGAAACCCGCAAGTACGTGGCTCGGGTGTTGGCCTATACGGTTATTTTCGATCATTTAATCGATGGCAAAGGTTCACGCTTAAGCGAGCGCATGCCGGAAATTGTGCCGGTTGCGCAAAACTAGGACTAGTGTCGTGTCTCCTATAAAACGCGCATGGACAAAGCCACTCAAGGTGCGGGCGCAAGGCACAGACCGCCGGGAATGTTGTCTACCTTGCCAAGGTCTGCAGCGCGGCAATCGTGCCTTCAGTTTCTTCCCGCGGGGCAAGATAGAATCATTAGGGCCCACCTCAAGTCTAACTCGTCACCATGGGCGTTTTAGGTGAGACACTTCCAGGTGTGGCCGTGTTTTCCGAGAATCAGGCAACCCGCTGCGGGCAGAATGGTTTATCCGTATGATTTAACGGTGAAGGTTTATGCAGGTTATAGCCCCTGTGCGTAGTCCACGCCGATGGCTTGCAGCGGTTGAAAAACGGATCGGTTTTCCACCGACTCGGCCATGCGGCTAATTCCATTTAGTTCATTTGTTTTAAACTTAAATGATATACTTGATTTCTAATGTAAATGGGTAAAACCTGACACGGATAAGCAATGGTTTGAAAGGGTCATGGGCTATGCAACGCGTATGTGTATTGGGCGGTAGTGGTTTTGTTGGAACCTACCTGGTTGCCGAATTGAGTCGCCGGGGTTACGCCGTTCGTGTGTTAACGCGACAGCGGGAAAAACACCGCCGCTTACTGGTGTTACCCGGTGTCGAGGTACGCAACTGCCGGGTGCATGATAAACAGCAGTTAACGGCGCAATTGGCCGGTTGTGATGCGGTGATCAACCTGGTCGGCATTTTACATGCGTCACGCCGGGTATCTTTTGAAAAGGCCCATGTCGAGTTGCCGAAGACGATCATCGCAGCCTGTGTCCAGGCCGGTGTTCCACGTCTGTTGCATATGAGTGCGCTTAACGCCAGTCTTGAGGCGGGCAGCAAGTATTTGCGCAGCAAGGGCGAAGGTGAGCTTTACGCCATGGATACCGATGAACACGGTATGCGGGTAACCGTGTTTCGGCCCGCGGTCATATTCGGTCCCGAGGATGGTTTTTTCAACCGCTTTTATGCGCTGATCAAATTAAGCCCGGTATTGCCCCTGGCTTGCGCCACGGTCAAATTTGCCCCAGTGTATGTCGGGGATGTCGCCATGGCTTTGTGCCAGGCTCTGCGCGATCCGCGCACCGTTGGTCATGCCTATGATTTATGCGGACCGCAGTCGTTTACCCTGCGCGAAATCATCGACATGATCATGCGGCTGACCGGTGAACGGCGTTGGGTTATGAATCTGGGACCGTTTTTGTCCCGCTTGCAGGCGGGCGTCTTACAGTGGTTTCCGGGTAAACCGTTTACACCCGATAATTTTAAATCATTGCAGGTCGACAGTACTTGCCGCGGTACATTTCCATCGGTGTTTGGTTTTAAGCCGACCATGATTGAATCGGTTGTGCCCGCGTACCTGGCCCGTCGTACCAGCCGCCAACAGTATCAACGCCTGCGTAGCCGGGCGCACCGTTAATGCCGGTTACCAAAAACCTGCAAACCTATAGTGTGGGCGGTTATGTGCGCGACCGCTTGCTGGGTGTGCCCGGTAAAGACCGAGACTGGGTGGTGATCGGCGCCACCGTGGAGCAAATGCTGGCCTTGGGTTTCGAGCAGGTCGGTAAGGACTTTCCGGTGTTTTTACACCCGCAAACCAAGGATGAGTATGCATTGGCCCGTACCGAGCGTAAAACCGCGCCGGGATACAAGGGTTTTCAAGTCTATGCCGCCGCCGATGTGAGTCTGGAAGATGATCTTCTACGCCGGGACCTGACCATCAATGCGATGGCCATGGATGAACACGACACCATTATCGATCCTTTTAACGGCAGGGATGATTTGCGGCAACGGCTGTTAAGGCATGTCTCCTTGGCGTTTACCGAAGATCCGGTGCGTATTTTGCGGGTAGCGCGGTTCGTCGCTCGATTGTCGCCGTTCAACTTTCGAGTCGCGCCGCAAACCATGGCCTTGATGCAAACCATGGTGCGTAACAACGAGGTTGATGCGCTGACCGCTGAACGGGTATGGCAGGAAATCGACAGTGCTTTACAGACCTCCCGGCCGGATTTGTTTTTTCAGGTTTTGCGGCGTTGCGGCGCACTGCAGCGTTTATTGCCCGAATTGGACGGTTTGTTCGGGATACCGCAGTCCATCCGGTCACACCCGGAAATCGACTGCGGTATACATACGTTGATGGTGTTGCGCCAAGCGGTGCTTTTGAGTGACGATCCGACAGTTCGCTTTGCCGCGCTTACTCATGATCTCGGCAAAGGCGTGACGGCGCCGGCACTGTGGCCAAAGCATACCGGCCATGAGTTGCAAAGCGTCGCTCTGCTGGAACAGGTATGCCGGCGCTTAAAGGTGCCCAATGAGTATTATAGCCTTGCCCGTATCGTTGCCCGTTACCATGGGGCGTGTCACAATGCTTTGGATAGTGACGCGCAAGGGATTGTCGACCTGTTTGATGGTTTGGATATATGGCGCAGGCCCCAGCGGTTGCAGGCGTTTGTTACGGTGTGTACGGCGGATAGCCGGGGGCGGAGCGGATTCGAACAATCCGATTATCCGCAGGCGGCGTTTGTCACCGCCATGGCGCGAGCCTGCCTGGATATCGACAAATCCCCTTTGCTGGACGCCGGTTACAAGGGGGCGGATTTTGGCAAAGCCCTACGCGCATTACGAATCACCGCAGTCGAGCAAGCCATGACCGTTTACGGCAGCTAACGCCTACTGCATGGCGGCCAGATTAATTTCCGCGATAAATGAACCGGGTTTGGCCGGGTAAGTTTGATCCCGGTAAATGACTTCCACGTCGTAACCGTCGGCGATCGGAAGGTAACTGCCGGTGGGCATGGCCAACCAGGCGACGGTGTCCTTACGGCGGCAGGCAAGTTCGTAAAGCGGGATCTTGTTGTAGTCGTTTTCATTAAATTCTTTATCCACGCTGCGCAGGTCCCGCATCATCCAACCGGAATTTTGCTGATTGGCGCTTTCACGAATCAAGGCAAAGTTGCTCAGTTCCATGAATTGTTTTTCAACGTAGATGTTGTCACTGACATTGGCGAATTCGATATCAACGGGTAGTTCAAAGCTGTCATAGGCGTCTTTTTGCAGGCGAAGGTGTAAGATGGTGTTGGTCACCGATTCCACCCATTGAATATTATTCGGATCATTAAAATCGTATTCACACAATACCAGCTGGCGGTTTTTCTCACGGAACTTAAGCAGCGACCAGCCAATTTGAATGGTTTGTTCAGGGTCGAAATAATCGCCCTGCATAACCATGTCGGACAAATGACCGGCCAGCCAATCAGCATCCGCTTTGACGACTCGTGTATCGTCATAGTGAATTTCCAATTCCGCGTGGTCTAACTCTTCCAAATGTGTCGTCTGTATGCGCATCGCGGCGAACTCCTCTTCACACGTGTAAACGACAGCCGCTATGTTACTTCCGTTGTTGTTGGTTGGGGTTGTACGGCCGATTGGCCGGATTGATCAACATGGTGGGCAAACCACTGCTCCAGCATCATCAATTCCCATACCATAGAGCCGTAATAGGCCGGGTGTTCCTGCATATATTCCTTTAGCAAGCGGTCAATAAATTCCGGGCGAACGATTTGTCGTTTTTTTAAATTGGTTAGAGAATCATGGCTGAGTTCTTTTAGGCCGTCGTGTTTGATCATCCAGTTGCCGAATGGCAGTCCGAAACCGTGCTTGGATTTGTTCAATATAGCCTGGGGTAAAAAGTCCTTAAGCGCTTCTTTAAAAAAGAAGCGCAGCCGGTTACGACGTAATTTCAAGTCAACGGGCAGGCGGTTGGCGAATTGCGCCATACGATCATGCAGCAACGGAAAGCCCACTTCGATACCCGCCAGTTCGCACATGGTGTTCACTTTCGGCAAGTCATTGTCGGCCAGCGTGATTTTAAAGTCCAGGGCGAGCATACGGTTAAGCATGGTTTCACACTGGGCGCTTTCGTACACGCTGGTAAGCATAGCCAACGGATTGCCGGTATCGACGCGGCCTAGAAAATCCCGTTCAAATACATCATCCAGGCCGAGGCGTTCCAGGTGGTTGTAGGTTTCCATGCGCGCAGGCATATCGATAATCGCCTGGCGTACATAACTGCGTGCTTTTCTTAACACCGGTACACTGTCGCCCTTGGGAAAGCCCAGCAGCAAGGGCTGAATGATATTTTCACGCAGTGATTTGGGAATGCGTTGATACTTGGCGAATAAATTTTGCGTGGCATAGCGTTCGTTGCCCGCGAACAGCTCATCGCCACCGTCACCGGCCAGGAGTTTTGCCATGCCGTCGGCTTGGGCCATGGCGGCGCAATAGTAAGTAGGGGCCGCCGATGAGTTGCCGTAAGGTGCGCCGTAGCTGGCGGCGATCTTGGGAATAATTTCAACAACATCTTTGGGGGTAATATAGTATTCGTTGTGTTTGGCGCCGAAATGTTTAGCGGCGATTCGCGCATACTCCATTTCATCATAACCGGGTTCTTCAAATCCGATGGAGTATGTGCGTACCGGGTCATTGCTGAATTCACGCAATATTCCGGTGACCGTGGAGCTGTCCGTGCCACCGCTTAAAAAAGCGCCGACCGGTTTACTTTGGCACTCCTGCTGGACGCTGGCGCGTAAGGTGGTATAGAAGTCATCGCGCAAGTGCGCCAGATTCAACTCTTCGAATTCACGCTCGAACGTGGCTTGCCAATAACTGCCCACGGTCAGATCCAGGCCGTTGAGTTCCAGGAAATGGCCGGGCGACAGCCGTTGGATATGGGTAAAGATGGTGTCGGGGCCGGGTACCACATGGAAATACAAATAATTGTAAATGGCCTGTTCATTGATCGTAGGGGATTCGGGCATCGTCTGAATCAACGCCGCGGCGTTTTCTGCAAACAGCAGTTGTTGGTCCTGAAAGTGATAGCAAATGTTGTTGACACCCATGCGATCGACCGCGACGAGTACTTTTTGCTGTTGTTTAAGTGCCAGGGCAATACTGAAGTGACCGAAAAAATACTTCAGGCAATCGCTGCCTTCGCGCTGGTATAACTCCAGCAAAGCATCGGCAATACCTTTGTCGTGAACCAGTTGCTTGATGCGGGGTTCGTAGATGCGCAGATAACCGTATATCGCCACCATGCCGGTCTCGTCCTTGTAGACGTAACCGCGCTTGTTAAAGGCGATGGTTGCCAGTGCACAGTAAGTGGTTGCTTCTTTGTCCAAGTGCGCATCGGGATGCAGCGTCTGCTTGGCGGCGATATCCGCGATTTGTTTTCGGCCAGGCCGGTAGGTTTCCGCAAAGCTCGCCCAGCCACACAATCCACTCATGCCATTAACCCCATTGGTGTTTTTCCAGCTCGCACAGCCGAAAGCGGTTCACTGGCAAGCTGCGCTGCTGCATGAACCATACTCCGGCTCGATCCGCCGCCGGTTTTGTTTAAGTTTAGCGGAAAACTCATGTCCATGAAAATGCATTAAGTTTATTTTCCAAGGCTCTTCCCAGGCTTAGGCCGGCAGGCACCCGTAAGGGCCGGTTTTGACCATTGTTTTGGCAGTGGGCAGCCAAATCCTTAAATACACATGTTTCATAGTGGTCTTGATTGTCGGCCAGAAAGCGGCATAGCTTAATAAATCGATGTTGATTGATACGGTTGCGCCGCGCATGATGCAGCTGGTTGTCCTGGTTTTTAATGAATTCAAAAGGGTGGCTAAGAATGACCACCGTCTGCAGCTGTTGTTGACGGGCTTGACGCAGCAAATACCGTATTTCCGACCATGATGATCCGGTAATTGTCAAGGTCTTGAATCGCGGCGGTAAGCCCGGAATGGCTTCACGGTAGGATAGTATGGGGAACTCCAAAACCCCATGGATGTTGTGGCAACCGCCATATAACTGTAGATTAGGTTCGCTGGGCTTAAAGACCCCCAAACCGATATTGGATGCCATCGGCATGGTCAACTCGGCCATCGCGGCATAAACAGCCTCATTGACCCGAAGACCACCGGTACGTAAGACGGTCGGTTTGGCCAAACCCCAGCGCTGAAAAATGTCCATGCCATCGCCGATGATCGTCGTCAATTCCTGTTTGCTCTTGGTCGCGCAGTCGTCGTTTGGCGGATTGCGGGATAGATTTACACGCCACTGGGGATCGCGAAACTGGTACCATACAGGATGCAGATGCAATTGAATTTCGTGACCCCGTCGACAAATCCCATGCGCAACATCAGCCATGGTTTGGTCGCCGAAGTAATAGCGATTCAAAGCTTCCACAAAAAAGCAGGCCCGCAGGCCGCAGTTATCCAGGGTTTGCAGGATAAAATCCAAACCTTGGGATTTACCATTGACAGGACAAAACACGTTATCGGAACCCACCGGCTCAAGTGCTTCGTTTTCGAATGCACCGGCAATGGTGAACTCCGTGTCAATGGTGATCAGCACCCGTGTTTTCATGTCGACCCCCATTTTTGATTGAAATACATCCTTTAAAATTTCGGATGTTCCCGTGTTTAAGCTAGAATAGAATAGAATAGTGCAGTTTGAATGGTGAGCGTAAAAAAACCTATGGAGTCCGTATGATAGAAATAATTCCCAATTGGCATCCTCTATTTGTCCATTTTACCGTGGCCTTATTAACGATGTCGGCGTTGTTTTTGCTAATGTCAAAATTCGCGGTGAATTGGCGACTGGAAGATCAGTGGCTGGCCGTGGGTTACTGGTGTCTGTGGATTGGAACATTGATTACCATCGGCACGGTTATCGCCGGTTGGTTTGCGTTTAATTCGGTGACTCATGATACACCGTCCCATGAAATTATGCTGGAGCACCGGCAATTGGCGGTGATGACATTGGCTGTTTTCATGGTGCTGTCCGTATGGGCGATTTTGGGATTTCGATCAAAAAAAGAACCCAGTGTCATTTTGGTACTGGCCGTGTTGCTTAGCACGGGACTATTATATAATACGGCATGGCATGGGGGAGAATTGGTTTATCGCCATGGTTTGGGTGTGATGGCGTTGCCCAATCCCGATGACCATAAACACGCCGATGGTCACGGTGGTCATGACCATGGTGGTGGATCGGCAAGTGGCGGTGAACATGATCATGGTGCGGCGGGTGCTGACCACGACCAGGGTGCCATGGGCGAATCGGCGGAACATGATCACGGTGGCGCGGGTGAAGCCGCGGAACATGATCACGGTGCGATGAGCCAGCCACATGACCATGACGCGACCGGTGAAGCACAGGATCATGATGCGGCGGGTGCTGAGGACGCAGAACATACGCATGACGACGGTGAGCAGACAAGGGATAATGCCATGACGTCATCCAAGCAAGCGAACGAAGGACATGCGGCCGGTCACGAGCACACTCACGATTAGAGCGACAACAATTTTGTCATTGGGATTATCGCTGTGGCTGGTCGGTTGCGGTAAAAATACCGGGCACAATGTGCCGACCCTGACGGGCGCCAGTGTCAAGCGATCCGTGAATAGTGCGCAAATCGACGCAGGCCATACAATTTACATGCAACATTGTGCCGTATGTCACGGGCCCGGTGCGCAGGGGGCGCCAAACTGGCAAAGACGTCGGCCGGACGGCGGATTGCCGCCGCCGCCGTTAAACGGTAGCGGACATGCATGGCATCATGACAGACTTACCCTTAAATACCAGATCCGCTTTGGTTCTAATCCAAATCAAGGTAATATGCCCGCGTTTAACGGTAAACTCAGCAATGCGGATATCGAAGCTGTCATTGCCTATTTTCAGTCATTGTGGCCGGATGAAATTTACGCCAAATGGTATGACGCCCATGGATCGGCGCTGCCTTCACGATAGGAGTTCACTAACGATGTATGGATTTTCCACTACTTTTAATGGTTCTTTCGATGATGCCGTCAGCAAGGTAACCGAAGCCTTAAAGGCGGAGGGGTTTGGAGTATTAACGGACATTGATGTAAAAAAAACGCTCAAGGAAAAACTCGGCGAGGATATGCGGCCTTACCGTATTCTGGGAGCGTGTAATCCACCGCTTGCGCATCAGGCCATCACCGCGGAGCCTGACATAGGCTTATTGTTACCTTGCAATGTCGTTGTACGGGAGGAACAGGACGGCGCTGTCACGGTCGCATTCATGGATCCCAAGGCGGTCCTGCAATTGGTGGACAAAGAGGAAATAGCCGGATTGGCTGCTGAAGTGCGGGCACGCCTGGAACGGGTAAAAACGGCCATCAGCTGACTTTAGACAGCACCGGTCAAGGCCGATAAGGACACCGACCCGTCTTTTTCTTTAACGGCGGAAATAACCTTATGCAGGAAGCGGGGTTGGGTGTTTTATCCATCAATCCATTCGGCGTCAAGAGCGTGCTTGGCGGCAACGGGCATTGTTGTTTATTTACTGGCTGTGCCGGGTTGGCTCGGTGCGATGCCGTCTTTTGCACGGCAAACAAGTCTGGGCTGTCAAGCATGTCATAACAGCGTGCCACGGCTTGGCGCCGCCGGCGAGGAATTTCTTTGGCGAGGCTTCCGTGCCGGGGGCGACAATGGCGAACCATCCCATGCCTGGGATGGCAAGAACCTTTTTGATTTGGTTTCCTTGCGATTGATTTCCAGCGCCGACCACGCATCCTTTCAAATACCACCTGCCGGTATCGCTGATAGCGCGGTGCATGTTCCCCGATTGCTCGGCCTTTCCGTGGCAGGCAATCTTTGGCAAAGCGCGGGCATATGGCTTGATGGTGACTATGATTTTAGCCAGCAAAAACCGCTGTTTCATATACAACGGGGATTTGTGGTTATACATGATTTAGGTCCGCCGGGCGTGGCCCATATCAAGTTGGGCTTGTTTGAGCATGGTTTTTTATTGCCGCTGCAACCCCGCCAATTATTGGATGGTCATACCGAACCCAGGGTGGCGCAATCGACGCCATCCTATACCACGCGGTGGGGTAATACCCCGCTGGCCTATGCGCATAAATTTTACGGTCTGACTGCCGGCGTTGATAGCACGGCGGATGATTTCAATTGGGTGGTGGGCCAGGGGTCCATGTTGCACCACGAAGGTGATGACGGCGTGGCATTATACGGTCGGCCATGGGGGCCGGCCAGCGGTTTTATCTATCAGTTGGGCATGGTACAGGCGCAAAGAGTGGATTCGGAAAGTGATCGCCTGGATGCTTATGCGGTATTGCGTTACGATTTTCAGTTGGCCAACGGTACCCGCTGGCAAACCACTGTATTTCAGTACCACGCCAATCATGCCGCGTTGGCGGTGCTGCCGTTAAACGGCTCTTCTGTTAAGGCGGATAACGGCGACACATCCATACAACGAACCGGTTTTGGTTTTCATGCGGCATGGGACCGTTATGAGTTGGAAGGCGTGTATGTGATGGACCGTATGGATGAACCGCAGTTTAACAACGCTGCACTGAGTGACGGCACTTGGGAATTGCAGGCCGGCGGGTATTCGCTGCAAGGATTGTGGCATTACAGAGACGATACGGTTATATTTGCCCGAATCGACAGCATGAGTCCCGGTGGTTTGCGGTATTTGCCTACTGCTGTGGATGCCGCGCAAACACAGATCAATAATTGGCAAGGTGTGCTTGGCTTGGGTGGACGCTATTATTGGCGCGAAACCATCATGCTGGGTGCCGGTGTTTACCTAAGTCAAACGCCCCGGGCGAACCCATGGCCCGCTGTATTGGGTGGCGGTATTCATCCGTCAGCCAACCACACCGACTATTTCAAGCTGTTGTTGGATGTCATTTTTTAACTTGTTTTACCAGTAACGTCCGCTGACAGCAACTGCGATCAGGGCTAAACCGAGCAGCATGTTAAAGGTAACGGCATGGCGGATAATGTTCATTTGTTTACCGCCCTGTGGCCATTGCTGCTTGTTTACCGCGGCTGAAAGTGCGCGAAACGGCAAAAAAAACACAAACAAAAACACCACGATCATCAGCCACCCGCCGTGGTGCATGATTTTAACCGCCAGGCTTGCATGGGTAAAACCGCCGAGGCTGAAAACAATGGCATAACCGGTTACCGGCAATAGTATTATCGCCGGCCAAACCCACATAAAAAAGCGTGCCAGGGTTTGCCGCCATAACGGTAAGCGCTGGGGAGGCGGCAACAAATCCGCCGCCGCCGGGCGCAAACACTGGTGGGCGAAAAACATTCCACCAACCCAGATAACCGCTGCTAATGCGTGCAAGCTTAATAAGGCAATCATGGCTTGGCCTGTTCGGTTAGCGTTTCCAGCCAGCCCCTGACTTGACGTATGACATTGTGTTGGTTTCCGGCGTACTCATGGTCGGCGCCCGCCAAAAGCGTTTGCCGGTAACGCCGTATACCGTGCCTCAGCATCCATTGTCGACGGTGCTTGGCCGCGCGTAACACGGGCAGGAAATCCTTGCTTCCGACTAAATCCATGACTGGAATATGTTGTATATCGTCCAATTTGTCCTCCCATGCAACGCTGATCAGTATCAGGGCTGACGATTTAGCTTTGCTGGTCAGTGCCAATACCGGTTGAATTTGTTTGCCGACGCGTCCGTAAATCAACAACACAATACGGGTCAGTTTATTCTGATCACAATAGGCGAGTGCCGATTTTACCTGATTTAGCAGCATGTCGGTATCGGCGTTTTGTGGGGGTATCATCAGGGACAGGGTGGTCCAACCGTATTTGGGCAGGGTTTTTCGCAAGGGTGAGATAACAAGGGGCCAGTCGGCATGCTGATGTTCATCATGCAGCAGGATGACAGCGCCCTTTTTGGGTGGATAAGCAGGTCTTAGCAGGGCGAAAACCGGTGGCTGCTGGCGCAGGGTAATCTGATCAGGGTTAAGCGGTTTGACCGACACGGCAGCCGCCGGTGTGCCCGGCGGTTGAGTGGCGGCGACCGGATTGGAATTTGACGGGGCTGGTGCCGTCCCGGCCGCTATAGCATAAGCTGTTGTTAACAGAAAGATAATTGACGCATACAGCCTGCAATGAGACATAATATTCGAACAAAATGGCTTAACACGTTAGTATATCAAGCAAATTTTGGGCCTTTATCGAGGATGAAAAAATCAGTCATCTCGGTTAGAGTGCCGCTACTCATTGATTAAGCGATTTGGGGTGAATTATGCAAGATTTTTTTATTGCACCGTCGATTTTGTCAGCCGATTTCGCCCGCCTGGGCGCGGAAGTGGATAACGTCCTGGAATCGGGTGCCGACATTGTCCACTTCGACGTGATGGACAATCACTACGTTCCTAATCTGACCATTGGCCCGCTGGTATGCGAAGCGCTACGCAAGCACGGCGTGACGGCTCCCATCGATGTCCATCTGATGGTCAAACCGGTCGATCGAATTATCGGTGATTTTGCCAAAGCCGGCGCCAGTTATATTACCTTTCATCCGGAAGCCAGCGAACACATCGATCGCTCCTTGCAATGGGTGCGCGAAAGCGGTTGTAAGTCCGGATTGGTGTTTAATCCGGCCACCCCCTTGGACCATCTTAAATATGTCCTGGATAAAGTTGACATGGTTTTGTTGATGTCGGTGAACCCCGGTTTCGGTGGCCAGAAATTTATCAACAGCACTTTGGCAAAGCTGCGTGAGGCACGTAAAATTATCGATGACAGCGGTTACCCTATTCGCCTGGAAATCGATGGCGGTGTTAAAGTGGATAATATCCGCGAGATCGCCGAAGCCGGTGCCGATACCTTCGTAGCCGGTTCGGCGATTTTTAATACCGATGATTACAAAGCCACCATTGATGCCATGCGCCGGGAATTGTCGGCGGCAAATGCGAGCTAAATGGTGATTGCTGTAAAGATGGCGCTTATTGATCTGGACGGTACCATGGTGGACAGTGTTCCGGATATCGCAGTCAGCGTGGACGAAACCATGCAGGCCTTGTCCATGCCAAACCGTGGCGAACAGCAGGTGCGATTGTGGGTAGGAAACGGCGTGGAACGTCTGGTCAAACGATCGTTGATTAACCGTATTGATGGCGAGCCTGACAGTGATTTGTATGCCAAGGCATTGCCGGTGTTTATGCAAAAATATGCCGCCAACAACGGCCGTTACAGCCGGGTGTATGACGGCGTGCATGAAGGGATCGCTTATCTCAAATCCATCGGCATTCGGGTGGGCTGTGTAACCAACAAAGCCAAAGCGTTTACCGAACCGTTGCTCAAGCAATTGGGATTGTTTGACGCATTCGAACTGGTGGTAAGCGGTGATAGCCTGGCGCGCAAAAAACCCGACCCACTGCCCTTGTTGCACGCGGCGGACTTTTTCCAGGTTGCCCCATCCCAGGCCTTGATGATCGGTGATTCCGTCAGTGATGTGAAGGCGGCCCGCAACGCCGGATTTATGGTATTGTGTGTGAGTTATGGCTATAACCACGGCCAGGATATTCGCGTGGCTGAACCCGATTTGGTGGTTGATTCGATGCTGCAACTGCGCGACAACGTACAACTTTTGCACTGACGGATTTGCATGGACGAACAGCTTTTTAACCAGCTTGCCGCACAGGGCTATAACCGTATTCCAGTTATGCGGGCGATTCTCGCTGACCTGGACACGCCGTTAAGTGCCTACCTGAAATTGGCCGATGGACCATTCAGTTATTTGTTTGAGTCCGTTCAGGGCGGTGAAAAATGGGGTCGATATTCCATCATCGGTTTGCCTTGTCGTACCCGTATCCGGGTTACCGGTAATCAAATCGAATTGATCGAGGAGGGACAAACCCGTTGCATAGAGCATTCGGATCCACTGCAATGGATTCAGGAGTACCATGCCTGGTTTCATATTCCCAAGCTGGAGGGGTTACCGCGTTTTACCGGCGGCTTGGTGGGGTACTTTGGTTATGACACGGTGCGCTATATAGAAGCTAAACTGCGAAACCATCCTGCCGAGCCGGTCGCCGATACGCCGGATATCATGCTGCTGGTTTCCGAGGAAGTAGTGGTATTTGATAACCTGCGCGGTATCCTGCATGTGCTTATTCATGCCGATCCGAGCATGCCGGATGCCTGGAGCCAAGCTCAACAACGACTGCAAAACCTGGTGGACAAGTTGCGCGATGCGTCACTGACTTACCCGGTTGCGGAGGTCAAATCGGTGGCCAAGGAGCAGGATTTTGTCTCCCGCTACCAGCGCGACGCGTATGAAGCGGGTGTACAGCGTATCAAAGATTACATTCTGGCCGGTGATGTCATGCAGGTCGTGTTGTCTCAAAGTATGTCGGTACCGTATACCGCCTCTGCATTGGATTTATACCGGGCTTTGCGCAGCACCAATCCATCGCCCTATATGTATTTCCTGCATATGGGTGACTTTCATATCGTCGGTTCTTCGCCGGAAATCCTGGTGCGCCTGGAAGACGGCCTGGTTACGGTTCGACCCATCGCGGGCACGCGGCCGCGCGGTAAGGACGAAGCTCATGATCAACAATTGGAACAGGAGTTATTAGCCGATCCGAAGGAATTGGCCGAACACCTGATGTTGATCGACCTGGGACGCAACGATGCCGGACGTATTGCCAATACCGGTTCGATCACGCTGACGGAAAGAATGATCATCGAACGGTATTCCCATGTGATGCATATCGTTTCCAACGTGACCGGTCAGTTACGCGATGGCTTGTCTGCCATGGATGTTTTAAAGGCTTGTTTCCCGGCTGGTACGGTAAGCGGTGCACCGAAAATTCGCGCCATGGAAATCATTGATGAATTGGAGCCCACCAAAAGGGGGGTTTACGCCGGAGCAGTGGGTTACCTGGGGTGGGGCGGCAATATGGATACCGCCATTGCCATTCGTACGGCGGTCATCCAAAACGGCACATTGTATGTGCAGGCGGGAGCCGGTATCGTCGCCGATTCCGATCCGGCCAGGGAATGGGAAGAGACCATGACCAAGGGCAGGGCTATTTTCCGCGCCGTGGCCATCGCACAGCAGGGATTTGGAAGTTAAGATCATGCTTTGCCGAAATGCCTGGTGCTTGATTGGTTTTTTTACCATCGGCACGATGGTTTGACTGCTACTGTTATATATCATTCATCGTTGACGTCCAATTCGATAGTGCCAATCACGGTGCCGTTTAGAGTCGCTTTGCCGTCCTTGCTTTTCGCTATAGGCTTTTTCTTATCCGTACTGGTAATTTCCACTATGATGCCGTCCGACGGGTGGGGGTTTTTATCGTTGCTTAGCTTCATTCAAGGTCTGTCAACGGAATAAAGAAAGGTGATTTTCCGCTGTGGTATGGCCCAACAGAAACAGCGCTTTGACACCGAGCCTAGGATACCGGCCGGCGCATCCTGATAAACAGAGACTTAAAACGAAAGCAGTGATGGTTTTTCGATGTTTTCGCATTTTTTTCGTCTTTCTTATTATTTATTATTTATTATGTGTTTGTATTTGTATGGTGGTGGGCCGCAAGTGAATCGGGTTTGACCCAGGTGGCTGTGAAAAAACAGGGATAAATGTAGCACTAATTAATTAAACGATGTTACAGTCGGGTTCTTGCCGGTGGAACTAACCACCGGCGTATTTGTTAACTTGTATAAATGTTTGATGCCCTATCCAAACAAACCCAGTAATATAAAGCCAACGGCAAGATAGATGGACGCTTCAATAGAACCGATGGCGATATTTCGCTGTTTGTCGACTTCATCGGCCACATCCACAGCGTAAAGCACGATTTTTCGCATCAGTATGGCAATACCGTTGAGCAGGACAAACATGATAATTGCGATGACGCCCCATGTGAGAAGCTGCTTGATTTCCAGCCCTTCAATATAGGGGACCAGGCCGGTGGCGGCGGAGACCGCCAGGGCGATACCCAAACGGTGACCGGCAAATCGGATCGCTAATGCGGTATTGCCCGAAGCTATTGCGTCATGCAGGGTTTTGCCGGGGTGGCGCTTACTGAAGACATTGCTGCGATAAATCGTCGCCAAAAGCATAATGATCTGGGAAATGATGTAACCGCCAATGACGATGAAAATGCCATTCAGTGAAACCAGGTCGACCCAATCCATGACCGCGCGAATGATGATGGCTGTGGCAATCATATTTCCCGCGTCAACGATACCGGTGGCCACGTTGCCCGACATGATTTGCTGATGCACGGAAATTTGCGGTAGGGAAAAGCGGTCAAACACGATTCGTGTTACCCACATCAGTATGATGCCGGCCACGCCGTAACTGGCCATGAGCATGAGTTCCTTGCCGTGGCTGTTGCTGAAATCACCGGATAAAGCGCCAATCAGCATCACCGCGACAGCGATAATGGCGCCGGCCATGGCCAGGCCAAATGCCGGATTGTCTTTTTGAGCAAGTTCTTCCGCGGCCGAAACGTTGGAAATGACACCTGCAAAATAACGCACGCCCGCAAGCAGGACTATAGCGATGGCAAAATCGATGCCGTAATACATCAACAGCGTGCCGTTCAGGTCGATATTTGGATTCATGAATGCATTCTCCTAACGGTCATATTATTTTCCTCCCCAACTGCTTCGCGATGATGATGAGCTTCGGCTGCCGGACGAATAAGACGAATACGTGGAACGTCGCCGCGATTGAGATCCGAATCCGGTGGGACGGGTGCCGGTCGTCCCGCGGCTTCGGTTATAGGTACTGATCCGGCGCCGGCTGGCGACACTGCCGTACTGTTTGGTGCTTACCGATGTTGTACCCCTGTTCGGCAGGGACTGCCGGTTTCGACTCCAGTAGCTCCGGTCTGTACGGGTGCCGTAAGCTGAGCGGCCGTAGTCATGGTAATAGCTGTATCGGGGCCTGCTGTACCAGTCGTTATAGTAAATGGGTCCGCTGTGGTATCCGCCACCCAGCATGTTGCTCATAAACGAGTATTGGCCGTACCAAGCCCAATAAGACTGGCCTGAACTGTTGGTAGACCAGTTTCCGTAACTGGGATTTCCGACCAGGTAACTGCCGGCGACTTTTTTATTCTGCAGTTTGGCCGCTTCGGTGGCCGTTTTCGGAATATCGATGTGCGGTAGCTTTCCTTCGGAAAGATCCGACAAGGTGTTGGCCAGATCCATCAGGCTGTCGTTGAAAATAGGGGGATCACTGGCGACATACAGATTATCCAGTTCCTGTACACCCGCAATGTATTCTTTTTCATTGGCCGGCTTACGCTTAACCGCTCTAAGGCGGGTTGTTAAATTTTGATAGAGGTTTCCGCGGCTGGTGGCGTCTTTGGCCAGGGCATCGGCTATGCTCGCGAATTCCGGTTTAAGGGTTTTAAGCGACTTCGCATAGGTTTTTACGATAACCGCGTTGGTTAACTGGTCTTGGTCAAGTTTTTTTTGTAAAGTTACCAGCCGCTTATTTGTGGCCTTATAATTATCGGCAATGAGTCTTGTGTAATTTTTCCCGCAACCTTGTAACAACACCGCCAGGCAGACGAAAAAAATCCAGTTTACAATTTTTCGGTTTGCTGTATTCAAAAAACCGCTCCTCAGTGGGTTTATATTGTTTTTATTATGATAATCCTGTTATGGCTTCAATGACTTTATCTGCATTGGGAATATGTTCCTCACGTACCATCAGAAATAGAGATTTGGCATTCACCTGTTCACTCGCGGGTGGATTGCAGTCTAATTCATTAGTCTCTTCGTGGATATAGGCAATTGCAGTACCTAAATCATTGACGGCTACTTTACACACAATGTCGGACCACTTCATGTCCTTAATTGGGAAATCATACCGTCTGAATTCATCACTGGAACTGGTGAACATGTTTTCAATGATACATTCCGAACCGGGGGCCACAAATGCCCGTACGATCATTTCCGGATAGGCACGAATCGGTCGGATAACCACATCGGCGCCGGCGCCGAGTAAGCGTTCACGGTTCTGGTCATCCGTGCATTCCGCCAATACCCGGCCTTGCGTGTTAAATTCCCCAACACGGTGCAGGATATCAAAGGTGCATCCATCGGAAACTTTTTCCGCCTCGCTTTTCGCCAACACGATGATCAGGTCGGCCTGCTCAATGGATACCGCGCGCATATTTTCAGGCAGGTCGGCCCGGCCATGATAATGTACTACATTTTCCATGTCCCGCAGCACTGCCGGCAGTCCATTCGGGAATTCGCTGGAAAGAATCTGAACGGTATGGCCGTGGTATTCATCGGTAGATCGAAATTGCCCGATAAGCCGGGTCAGGTACTGTTCACCGTTATCCGATGGTGAATTGAGAATCAGGATATGGCCGGACAAATTCCACCTCCATTCACCTTTAAGTTTTTTGGATTTTTGATCATTGCGGTAATCGAAATAATCACCGACGGTTTTCGCCAATACAAATATACCGCCAAAATACAGTAATATCACCGTTGCCGCTCGGCCCGCGGTGGTAGACGCCGACAAATCGCCGTAACCCACGGTTGTCGCAGTGGTAATGGTCAACCAGGCTGCATCACCAAAAGGCATGGATTCTATCCACATCATGGCGCCGATATGAGCTGAAAAAATAGTGACGAGAAACAATGAAGATCGCCACAAGGACATTTCAATGCGCTTGCTGGTAATATCGGTCTTTCTGCGCCGTCGCCATCGTTCTAAGAAAACTTGAATCATGGAGTTTTGTTTATGTTGATGTCGATTTTTAGCTCATATTGTTGCTCTATGTCGATATGTTAAACCAGATTACTCCTGTTTGTCACGCGTGGCGCAAAAATCAACCAGTTCGGTTCGAATGGCGTCGCGAATGGCTGCTTGGTTATGGGGGTCAATGCCATAGCGTTTTCCGAGTTGTTCGTAATCCAGCGGCGATAAGGATACCGTTAAGCGCGGTCGCTTGGGCGTTTTAACCTCCAGTTGGATGATTTTGCGGATTTGATCGGAAGTGCTTAACCCGTGCAGGTTGGCTTCGCGACGAATGATTTCCGACATTTGCATGCCGAATTCAAAGGCCAATTGAATAGCGCGTATACTATTTTGCGACTTTTTCCACTTTAATGCCGGTGTATCGTCCGCCATGTGCGTGTACGCGGTCTTATTGACCCGCGGCCCAAAGCTCATCAATAGCACTGTCATCCAGGCGTGCATTGAGGAAGACGTCGGTTCGGCCGCCATCGTACACTTCCATGCGCACGCTGTGTTTGCGAGCATCACTAACCAGCACGTAGTAGTCAAACTCCTCTGCGCCGCCTAACTCCGATGGTATGGCGGTGTTACGATAGTCGCCTTTGTAGGCATAGGCTTGTTGTGCGGATTCCTGGCGATACAAGGGGGCGGTCCATCCGCTCACCGCGTCGGGTTCAGCAATGCGTTGTAGCTGATGGTTAACCGAATCACCTTCAAAAATCGCGCCGAATGCCTCAATATCGAAAATTTGCTCAACGGTTTCCGGGAATACCGCCAGTGACAGCTCAACAAATTCGATTCCTCTTTCTTCACCCACGCGCAGGCGATGATAACTGTCGGCGCCTTGCAGTTGAAAAAAAGTTTGGTTTTTCCGTGGGTCGCCTAAGTCATGGGTAAAAATCTGTTTGACCGTAAATGACTCGTTGCTGATGCCCTGCAACGGTGTAAAGCCGAATTTGACGATATCCCCGACCTGCAGGTCACGGGGATGATTTAATTGCCGCGGACCATCCCCGTCATTGTCTTTTTTCCCGAAGCTGCGTATAAAACTGCCGAATAATCCCATGCATGAACTCCTCTAAATGACAGCGGGTGGTTAACCCGCTGCGCGCTTGGCTTTAATGCGTGCCAGGATGTCGTTTCCGGAAGATTCGGAATTGACGATACCGGCGGCTTTGAGTTTACTTTGCAGGTCACCGTCGCCCTGTTCCCGCTGCAGTTCCATGGCCGCCTTCATTTGGTCGGAACGTTTTTGCTGCTTGGATTTAATGCGTTCCAGCGATTCGCTGGCGGAACTGAGTGACGATCCACTGCCTGAAAATTTCGCCGCTGCGGCGGCATTGGCCTTTTGAACGCTTTCGGTTGTTTTAACCACGGACAATTCACGCTCAAGGGATTTGATGTTTCTTTCCGTTGTGGTAATGGATTGCTTAAGCGTTTTTACATTGTCCGAATAACTGTTGAGCAATGCCGTTTGCGTTTCCAGTTCATTGGTCAATTCGGCGATTTTGTCCGCGACTTGAAGGGCCAGTGTTTCATCGTTCTTCTCCAGTGCCTGCATGGCATAAGCCTCATGCTCGGTAACGGATTTCTGCAGGCGTTTGACTTCACGCTCTACACCCATTTTTTCCGCCATGATTTTGGTCAGATTCTCTTTGGCGACATTCAGTTGCTTTTTCGCATCGCGCATTTCCTGCTCCATGATTCGAATGGCCTGGGTATCCACGATTGCCTCACCGGCATCCGATGCGGCTCCGCGTACAGCGGTTAACAACTTCTTTAAAATACTCATCACTTTCTCCAGATTAACAACGGTTTACTTTAAGTACTCGGACAGTATCTCCAGCGCGTCCATGGTGTTGTTACTAAGCGCTTCGATGTCCTCGGCAACGTCATCCACATCCGAATTCTTACTCAATGCACCAAAAATAATGTATTGATCACCGACTTTGGAAAATGCCGATAACGGCATGGGTATATTCATGGTCAACAATGCATCCAGCAGTTCTTCACGTTTGCCTTCTTTGACTTCCGGCTCTTTCCACATATAACTCACGCAAAGAATTTGACTGTCGTCAACCGTGACATATATGGGGAATTCCTCTCGGTCTTCCGCTTGCACTTGTAAAACATCTATTTCACCGGGAATGATATCCGCGGTAAGCTTTAAACCCTGCTCCGTGGTAATTCCATCTAAAGTTGAAGCCAGCAACTTAAGATTCATTTCGTCTTTCATGATTTCTCCTCAATCAGGGTGAAGACATATTATGTCATTCCCCATATTATGTCAAGACATATTATGGGGTTTGACGCTGTTTTCTAAAATTTAAAAAAAACAATAAGTTAAATTAGTTATCACTGGGTAGATAAACACCTTGACGCTTTTCCCAGTCGGATCGATGGTATTGATAGGCGACATGGCTGCCCAAGCGGTTGATTTTTATGGTTGGCAGATCCTTAAAAAAATCCTTGCCGAAAGCGAAAGCACCTTGGAGCACATCCAAGGTTGTCCATCCGTCATCCACCGCTAAGGTTTTTAATTGGTCGAGGCGGTGTTTGACCGATGAGCCATTGCGGGTGGCCACGGTCCATCCCCATTCACCGAAACTCGGTACATTGTGGTGGTATTGATCCACATGTGCAAATCCCGCATGGGCCATGGTTTTACCAATACACAAAAATGTATTTTTGGCATGGTACGGTGAGGTGGACTGCACGGCAATGGCGCCATCACCGGCCAGCAGTTGTTTCAACCCTGCATAAAACCGGGAAGAGTAAAGTTTATTTAAATCCGGGTGACTGGGGTCGGGTAAATCCACCAGGATGGTGTCATACAGCTCACCGGTTTTTAGCAGTGCGTTGATCTTAAGATAAGCATCACCGAATATGACCTGAACCCTGGGGTCGGAAAACGCATATTTATTTAACTCCAGCAGTTTTTTATTGATCACGATACCGTCAACAAGTTTGGGTTTGGAAAACAGCTCGATAACTGATTTATCCAGGTCGACCAGGGTCACTTTTTTTGGATTCCAGCGCAACACGTCTCGTAACGCGAGTCCGTCACCACCACCAATGATAAGGACTTTATCGTGCCGGGCAGACGCCGCCATGGCCGGATAAACAAGCATGGCGTGATAAATGCGTTCATCGTTACTGGCAAACTGGGTGCGCCCATTGAGATAAAACGTCAATACACGGGGCTTAAGGGGATTCATGAGGCGCTCGGTGATAGTGATATGCTGGAACTTGGTGTTCATACGGTAAATCACCCGGTCCAAATAGAGCATGTCTTCCATGGCCGCATCCCAGTGCTGGCCTTTGATTCCCACCATAACGATGACGATGGCGGTCAACACTTGCGCAAGCAGCAGTGTTTTGCCGAACCGAATACGCTTGCGGTATAAAAAATAAAACAGCAGTCCCATGGTAATATTGGCCGACGCGGTCAGGGACGCGGCTATGGTCAGGTGTAAATGCAGCATAAACCCAACCCAAATCGCAGCACCTATGCCCGCGCCGATATAATCCATACCGTAAATGGAGCCGGCGTTGTGCGCTAAATACGTTTGGTGAAGGGATTCGCGCACTCGTGCCATAAGAGGAATTTCCATGCCGATCATAAAACCGAGCACAAACCCCATGACGTAAACAAAATATTGAGCTGCGCTGGCGATAGTGGCCAATAGGCCACCCGCCGGCACCAGGTCCGGGGGCATGCCGTAATTTTCAGCGATAACTTGAGGCAGCAGATAACTGAAAGACACCACCGCGGCGATGACCAATACCGCTGTCGATCCCAGCAAGGCAATGGCCGCTTCCAACCAGGCAAAACCGGTAAAATGCGCATGCACAAAACGGGCGGTAAATGCACCCATGCCCATGGCCACTATCATGATGCCGATCATGGTATAGATGGCGGTCTCGTAAGCGCCTAATACCCGTCCTGCGTACAGCGACAACAAATATTCGTATATAAGTCCGCATCCGGCCAGAACCGCCATGATGGTAAATAGCGCGACATCATGCCAGAAAATGGGCGTTTTTACATGCTCAGCCGCGCGATGAAACCGTTTGTTTAGACTTGTCATGGGGCTGTAGCATATAGTATTTTGCCGTTGTAATCGACGCCTTCCATTGCTCAACGCCTGAAGGTATGACGTAAGTAAACGTAAATCCCGGCTGAATATGCGCTGTCACTTTTGTTGGGACGGCATGGGTACGGATGTATCGGTGATAGGTATTGGGGTATTCGGCCCGTATGATTACCTTGCATTATCAATCAAAAGCTGAATTGATGGCGATATTAATGAATGCTTGGATGCGTTGAAAACCAGCATGCGCGGATCGGCAGCGTGGAGTGTGTGTATGGGAAATATGTATTGAGCGTGGTTGTCATTTTGACGTAATCAGCGAAAAAGCTATTGCTATATGGTATTGCGTGGGATGATCCTGATCGGTGCCGTCACGCTGATCCTGTGCAAAGCGCATGCACGGAGCGAAGGATGCATACTCAACGGTATGGTGAGGAGCCCGCGGGGAGTGGAGTGTGCAGACAAGCTCCGAATAGGACA
>Ga0114931_10001124_pt1 | contig 34099 bp, 31 predicted proteins | sample 2SBtaG_FD_89579 | JGI IMG/M metagenome (GOLD analysis project Ga0114931, IMG submission 89579) | Deep subsurface microbial communities from Kolumbo volcano to uncover new lineages of life (NeLLi) - 2SBTROV14_V59a metaG | ecosystem: Environmental > Aquatic > Marine > Volcanic | place: Kolumbo...
ACGACATTCTCGATATCGAGGGCACGACAGAAACCCTGGGGAAAACCCAAGGCGTTGATAATATTAAGAACAAAGCCACTTACCCCGCCTTGCTCGGGCTGGGTGGCGCCAAACAACAGGCCCTGCAATTGCATCAGACAGCGCTGGAACATCTGGCGCCGCTGGGCGAAACCGCTGAGCCTTTGCGCTGGATTTCGGAATATATCATTCACCGGGAATACTGAATTACCCCTGCCGGCAAAAGTGCCAGGCTTGCATCTACCGGCCAAACGCCGCATTATTCCCTATCAGATGAACACCCAAACGCGCTATCCTCTGCTGGAAACTATCGACTCCCCGTCTATTCTGCGGTCACTGCCAGCGGCACAGCTGGCGCCCTTGGCGGATGAGCTGCGCCGTTTCATCATCCATTCGGTGGCCCGAACTGGCGGCCACCTGTCCGCCAGTCTGGGCACCGTGGAACTTGGCATTGCCCTGCACTATGTCTTCAACACCCCGGACGACCGACTGGTATGGGATGTGGGGCATCAGGCCTATGCTCACAAGATCCTTACCGGCAGGCGCGAGGCCATGGCCCGTATTCGCCAGGCTGGAGGTATTTCCGGATTCCTGAAACGCAGTGAAAGCGATTATGACTGTTTTGGCGCAGGCCATTCCAGCACCTCTATCAGCGCCGCACTGGGCATGGCCATTGCCCTGGAAAAGCAGCACAGTGAAAAAAAAGTGGTGGCCATCATCGGCGACGGTGCCATCACTGCAGGCATGGCCTACGAGGCACTTAATCATGCCGGCCATGTGCATGCTGACCTGCTGGTAATACTCAATGACAATGACATGTCCATCTCGCCCAATGTCGGTTGTATGTCCAACTATCTGGCAAAACTGTTGTCAGGCAAACTCTACACCACAGTCCGCGAAGGCAGCAAAAAGGTGCTCGGGGCCATGCCACCGGTATGGGAACTGGCACGCCGCGCCGAAGAACATATGAAGGGGATGGTGATCCCGGGCACCCTGTTTGAAGAGCTGGGATTCAACTATATCGGCCCTATCGATGGCCACGACCTCGCCACCCTGGTCGCCACGTTGCAGAACCTGCATACCCATAAGGGCCCCCAGTTTCTGCACATTATCACCCGCAAAGGCAAGGGTTACGGGCCCGCCGAAGAAAATCCCTGCGCCTATCATGGGGTTACGCCCTACAACCCCGATAATGGCCGGATGCACAGCAGCAGCCCGAAGAAGGGCCCCAGTTACACGGCGGTTTTCGGCCAGTGGCTCTGCGACATGGCGGCCACAGATGAACAGTTGCTGGGCATTACCCCCGCCATGTGCGAAGGCTCCGGTATGGTTGATTTTGCCCGGCAGTTTCCCGAGCGTTTTTTTGATGTGGGTATTGCGGAACAACACAGTATTACCCTGGCAGCAGGCATGGCCTGTGAAGGTATGAAGCCGGTGGTCGCCATTTATTCCACCTTCCTGCAACGCGGCTATGACCAGCTGATCCATGATGTGGCCTTGCAAAACCTCCCGGTTCTCTTTGCCATTGACCGTGCCGGCATCGTGGGCCCTGATGGTGCAACCCATGCCGGCAGCTTTGATCTGAGCTATCTGCGCTGTATCCCCAATATGCTCATCATGGCCCCCGCCGATGAAGAGGAATGCCGCCGCATGCTGAGCACCGGATTCCGGCATCAAGGACCCAGCGCGGTGCGCTATCCACGTGGCACCGGCCCCGGTGTCCCGGTGAGCGCTACACTGGACAGTCTGCCACTGGGCAAGGCCAAGCTGTGCCGCCAGGGTGAAAAAATTGCGCTGCTGGCCTTTGGCTGTCTGCTGCAACCCGCCCTGGAAGCGGCGGAAAGCCTGAACGCCACCGTAGCCAACATGCGCTTTGTCAAACCCCTGGACGAGGCGCTCATCCAGCAGTTGGCCGCGCAACACGATTTGCTGGTGACCCTGGAAGACAATGTCATCAAGGGCGGCGCCGACAGCGGCGTCAATGAAACCCTGCAGCAACTGGGGGAACACCCACCCGTGATCAACCTGGGCCTGCCGGATGAATTCAGCGATCATGGGCAACGGGAGGAGATACTGGCCGCCTATGGCCTGAGCACCGAAGGCATTCTTGCCACCATTGCACACCGTTTTCCCCAACTGATGCCGCATCGGACAGTTGCCAACGCAGTATCCAAGTAATTTAGTCGGTTATTATGTTATGCTAGGCCACTATACCCTGAGAGTGACAAGCGATTTCGCAGCAGCCCACCTGCTACGAGATTATCCAGGCAGCTGCAGCCGGCTTCACGGGCATAACTGGAAAGTGGAAACGGAGATTGAAGCAGAAAAACTGAATGATGTAGGCATGGCGCTTGATTTCAAAGCGCTCAGGCAGGCGACCAGGGCCATTACTGAGCCACTGGACCACCAGTATCTGAATGAAATCGAGCCCTTCGACCACATCAATCCCACGGCTGAAAATATCGCCGCCTACATCTTTCAGGGCCTGGCACAGTGCCTGAACGACGAACGGATCAGGGTGAAGGCTGTCACCCTGTGGGAAACTGAACGCGCCTGCGTTCGCTATACAGAGGAAGCGGAAAAATGAAGCCTGTCATGGCAATTGCAGATGTACAGAACACCCCCGACCAGCGCAACCTGTCCATTGACAAGGTCGGCATCAAGAACATCCGCCACCCGGTACGCGTCCGCGACCGCAGCGGCGGAGAGCAGCACACGATTGCGACCTTCAATATGTATGTGGACCTGCCCCATAACTTCAAGGGCACTCATATGTCACGTTTTGTCGAGCTGCTGAACACCCATGAGCGGGAAATTACCGTCGCCACCTTCAAGGATATCCTCACCCGGATGCGCGAAAACCAGCAGGCGGAATCGGGGCATATTGAAATGAATTTCCCCTATTTCGTCAACAAAACCGCTCCGGTTTCCGGCGTTCGCAGCCTGCTGGATTATGATGTCACCCTGTTGGGAGAGGTCAGTACCAGCGATGCGGTCATGACCATCAGAGTGGTCGTGCCCGTGACCAGCCTGTGCCCCTGCTCCAAGGAGATTTCCGAATATGGGGCACATAACCAGCGCTCCCATGTCACCGTCACCGCGCGCACCCGGACCTTTGTCTGGATTGAGGATCTGATCGATATCGTCGAACAGGAATCATCCTGTGAAATCTACGGCCTGCTCAAGCGCCCTGATGAAAAATATGTCACCGAGCGCGCCTACAATAACCCAAAATTTGTCGAAGACATGGTGCGCGACGTGGCCACCTGCCTCAACAAAGACACCAGAATAGAGGCCTATCGCATCGAATCGGAGAATTTTGAGTCCATCCATAACCACTCCGCCTACGCCCTGATCGAGAAGGGGAAAATTGACGCCTAGGCACCTGTAAGCCGTCATCCTGATTGACACAATGTTTCCCGAGGGCCACGGCTGCTCTCCCTTTCCCTGAAGCAAGCAATGGAAGCATAGCAGCGCCAGTGTAGTGACCGCTATTGCCTGAGCCCCCTTGCATCTTGTATCTTGTATCTTGTATTTCCTACATCTAATCACCCAATGAAGCCCCTCTATATCTTCCGCCACATCGATATCGAAGACCCTGGAATACTGGGCGATTATCTGGTGCAACAGCAGATTCCCTGTCAGCTGGTCAAGGTTGATGCGGGAGAAAGCATCCCCGAGGATACCCGTGAGATGAGTGGGCTCATCCTGCTGGGCGGTCCCATGAGTGTTAACGAACCCCATGCCTGGATTGAGCAGGAACTTAACATCATCCGTGAGGCTGCCGATCGCGGCCTGCCCATATTGGGGCACTGCCTGGGCGCCCAATTGATCAGCAAGGGAATGGGCGGCCGCATCGGCGCCAATGCCACCAAGGAGATCGGCTGGTTTGAGGTGGAATGCACGGCGCCTTCCTGGTGCCCTGAACTGCCGCACCGCTTTACTGCCTTCCACTGGCATGGCGAGACCTTTACGATACCTGCAGGCGCTGTGTCATGCTTCAAAAGCGATTATTGCTCAAACCAGGGTTTTGCCTGCGGTAACACCCTTGCCCTGCAGTTTCACCTGGAAGTCACCGCTGCCATGATTCCGCAATGGTGCCAGCGCTATCATGCTGAACTGACCTCCAGCAGCGGAATTGTCAGCGTCCAGACTGCCGAACAAATGATGGCGGACCTGGGGCGACACCTTGATGCCATGCAGCAGAATGCCCGGCTCATCTATGGCCACTGGCTGCGCCAGGGCGGGTTGATCACGGACTAAGCCTCTCCGCTCTCCCCCTTCACACACTACATTTTTTCCTTCATCCGCCGATAGCATCGAAAGGCGAGACATGGCACGCGCCTGAAGATAAGCCGACCAGGATGGGAGGTTGCATCAACTTCTGGCCTGGGCGTGCGACCGCATCACTGACTGAATCTAAGCAATAGCACGGGGAAATACCATGATGTCGACACACCCCACGAGCATCGCAGGAAACAACCGGAATTTTCGGGAAACCACCCCTTTTCCAGGCACCACTACCATCGAATAATGCGCTGCCTGGCGAGAATAAAAGACTTTTTCAATACGCTGACCGGCCGCATTGTCCTGGGCGGACTGGCGATTCACGCCCTGTTGACACCGCTCCTTTATATCAGTGTAATCTACTTGGTCAAGGAAGGCTTTGAATCCAAGTTCGTTGACCGTGTCCGACTGGACTCCCATCTGATCGCCGAATCCATCGACTATGCCGAAACCCCGGCCTTGATCGGTGAATTACTTGCCGACCTGACCGCCGACAAGCAATACGTATTCGCCGAACTGGTGGCGACCCATGACAAAACCGGCAGTGCGGCAACAGTCAAAAACACCGCCACCCCTTTTAGGGCAGACCGTCATTTCGGCCAACATGGCGATAATGTCTTCTATATCGCCGTCCCCCTGCCAAGCAACCATCTCGATGGTGTCAACTACCTGCTCCGGCTGGGCTATAACGAAAAACCTGTCGTCGAGGACATCCGCAATATCAAGTGGCTGTGTTTCTATCTAACCGGCGGCTATGTGCTTCTGATTCTGTTGTCATCATTTGTTTTCGGCCCGTTGATCACCCATCCACTGCGCAGCCTGCGCAAGGATGCCAGAGAGATCGCCTCCGGAAGCTATGACCATCCCCTGGGTGTCAACACCTCCATCAGTGAAATCAGCAGCCTCGTCACTGATTTTGAGACCATGCGGCAAGAGCTGGTTAGGCACAATCGGGAGCTGGAATACCAGTCGCTGCACGATGCCCTGACCGGCCTGCCCAACCGCGTCCTGCTGCTGGACCGACTACGGCAGGCGTTGCTGTCCGCCCAGCGGGAAGACCGCCTGCTGGCCTTGCTGATGATCGACCTGGATGGCTTCAAGACCATCAATGATACCCTGGGACACCACTATGGTGATCTGCTGCTGCAGCAGGTATCTTCCCGTATTGCCGGCCTGCTGCGAAAATCCGATACGATCGCGCGCTTTGGCGGTGATGAATTCTGCATCATCCTGCCCACCATTCGGGACAGCAGACACACCGCCGAAATCGCCAATAAAATCATCGGCTGCCTGGATCAGCCCTTCTTCTTCGAGAACCGCCCCTACACTGTGGGCATGAGCATCGGTATCGCCATCTTCCCCCAACACGGCGTAGACAGTGCGCTGCTGATGCGTCATGCAGATGTCGCCATGTATATCGCCAAGAATAATAATCTGGACTATACGCTCTACGATGCTGCCCAGGATAAGAACAGCCTCGGCCGCTTGTCCCTGATGTGGGATTTGCGCCAGGCCATCGAACAGGGTGAACTGCACCTGGTCTACCAGCCCATCGTCAACTTCGAGGATGGCAGAACGGAGACGGTGGAAGCCCTGGTGCGCTGGCAGCACCCCCGGAGAGGGCTCATCATGCCCCATGACTTCATCACTCTGACCGAACAGGCCAATATGATCAAACCATTGACCCGCTGGGTGTTGTCAGAGGCGGCCCGGCAATGCTGCCAGTGGCAAAAGCAGGGCTATGATCTCAGGGTCGCCATTAATCTCTCGCCGCGCAGTCTGCATGACCGGGAACATCCCGGGCAGCTGATGAAAATCATCGATGACTTCAATCTGCCAGCAGGCAAACTAATGCTGGAACTCACTGAGAGTGCGATCATCTCGGACCCAGTCAGTACCCAGGCGATTCTGCAGCAATTCCATGAACGCGGGGTCATGCTTGCCATCGATGATTTCGGTACGGGTTACTCGTCCTTGTCTTCGCTGCAAAAACTGCCCCTGGATCTCATCAAAATCGATCAATCCTTTATCACCGACATGTTGGCTAACACGGACAATGCCATCATCGTCAAATCAACCATCGACCTGGCCCACAATATGGGCCTGCAGGTCATCGCCGAAGGTGTCGTCTCTGCCGAGATCTGGCAAATGTTGCAGCAATTGAAATGCGATCAGGCCCAGGGCTATTACATCAACAAACCACTTCTGGCGCAGGAGCTCACCGTCTGGCTGGATGATGCCGATAAAATTGCGGTGAACTAGTGTAGTGTCCTATATGCATGACATCACACCAGCCTATCATTCACACCAGGCTGATGACAGCCACCAGCTGTAGAAGCAACCAGGCATAAACCGCAGCAAGGATATCATCCAGCATAATGCCCAGCCCGCCACCAACCCGCCGATCGCACCAGCGCACCGGCCAGGGCTTCCAGATATCAAACAGGCGAAATGCAGCAAAACCAACCGCTACCCATAAAAATCCGCGGGGTGCTGCCGTCATGCTCAACAGGTAACCGACGATCTCATCCCAGACGATACCGGCATGATCATGGACACCGATATCTCTGGCCGTACGCTCGCAGAGCCAGACTCCCAGCAGGAACAGGCACGAAATGATCGCCAGATACCAGAATAGCGGCATACCCTGTAACAGGTAATACACGGGAATCGCCACTAGCGTACCCCAGGTGCCCGGCGCATACCCGGCAGCCCCGGCACCACAACCGAAAGCGAGAAAATGGATCGGGTTACGCCATACGCTGGCAGGAACCGAATTGCGTTTCATGAGTCAGCACCACGGACGGTGGAGAAATGATCGTAACCTGTGCCGGCTGGCTGATACTCCCGGCCATCGTCATGCCGGCACTGCAGTCCCGACCCATTCACAATTTCCCCGATGCAACTGCAGGCACAACCGGCAGCGGACAGTTGTTGCTGTACTGCCGGCAGCTGATCCCGGGGCACCGTAAAACAGAGCTCATAATCATCCCCCGCGGATAAGGCGATATCCAGCCAGTGCAGCTCCCCCAGGCAATCACGCATTCTGACAAAGGATTCTGACAGTGGCACGCGATCGACATATAAGCAGGCACCGACATCACTCAGGCTCAGGATATGCCCCAGGTCAGCAAGCAAGCCGTCGGAGATGTCGATCATGGCATGCACCAGATGGCGGATCGCCAGCGCCGCACTGACCCGGGGCAGCGGTCGCTGCAGGCGATGCAGTAATTGCGGGTAATACACGGTATCCTGACACTGCGCGTGTTTCCTGGCATGTAAGGCCAGCCCGGCATCGCCCAGGGTGCCAGTCACACAGACAGGTCGCCACTCTGAGCACCGCTACGATAACAGGCTGCACCGCGGGGTACAAAACCATGCACCTGCAGGCTGATCGTCAGGGGTCCCCGGGTGGTATCACCACCTACCAGCTGCATCTGATAGGTTCCGGCAAGCTGCAGCAGAGCCTGGCTAAACTCTTTGAGCCACTGCCTGTCGATATCCGGCAGGGTGAGTGCGAGCGTGGCCCAGGCAGGCTCCGCGCCCATGGCGGCCAGATCGCTCAGACCGACTGCCAGGGCCTTATAGCCCACATCCCCGGGAGGGGTGTCTGCGGGGAAATGCACCCCCGCCACCAGGGTATCCAGAGACAGCACCAATTCTTGGTCCACCGGAACCTGCAGTACCGCACCATCATCACCGATACCACGAAGCACATCAGCGCGCGCCACTTGCCCGGACGTGCTGAAAAATTCGCGGATAAGATCGAATTCAGACAGGCTCATGGCACAAGCTGCCACCACGGCCAAGAGTACCACAAAACGTTTTGCGCAGATCTGCCCCACATACGGGGTACCTCGGACACCGGCTATCTGGCGGCCGCGGTTTCTGTCCCACGCAACTGATGCGCAAGTTTGTCGAGAATGCCATTGACATATTTGTGCCCATGCTCGGCGCCGAAGACCTTGGCCAGCTCCACCGCCTCGTTGATCACCACCCGGTAGGGGATCTCCGCGTGCCAGGCAAGCTCACAGCCGCCGACGCGCAAAATAGCGCGTTCCACAGAATCGACCTCATCCAGCCCCCGGTCCAGCAGAGGGGCGATCAGCCGGTCCAGCTCTGCGGTACGACCAGTCACCTGCTGCAACAATTCCCGGAAATAGCGCCGGTTCACCCTGTCGGCATCATCCGCAGCAAGAAAGCTCAGATCAGCATCGGCCTGGTCGTCACCAGCCAACTGCCACTGATAAAGGGCCTGCACAGCGCAACGCCGCGCCCAGCTGCGTGAGCGCTTCATAAAGAGTTGCGGCCATCCGGCCGCTGCGCCAGGATCATCATTCGGCGCCCAGAGCGCGCATCAGACTGATCATTTCCAGTGCTGTCAGTGCGGCATCAGCGCCCTTGTTGCCCGCCTTGGTGCCTGCCCGCTCTACTGCCTGTTCGATGGTATCCACCGTCAGCACGCCGAAAGCAACCGGCAGATCAAATTCCATGGACACCCCGGCAAGCCCACGTGCGCAGCCTCCTGCAACATATTCGAAATGAGGGGTACTCCCGCGGATTACAGCCCCCAGGGCGATAATCGCATCATAACGCCGGCTGACCGCCAGGCGTTTGCAAACCAATGGTAGTTCGAAGGCCCCGGGGACCTGGACGACCGTGATATTATCCGCTGCGATACCCTGCCGCTGCAGCGTATCCAGGCAGCCACTGCGCAGCTGATCGACGATAAAACTGTTGAAGCGCGCTGCTGCGATCGCGATGCGCACCTCTCTGAGGCTCAGATCACCTCTGATTTCCTGAATATTTCCCATAGTATCCTCTGTTAGCAAAGCCTGTTCGGGCAACCACCGGCTGCTCAGCCATCATGTCCGATATACTCGACAATATCCAGACCGAATCCCGACAGGGCATGTAATTTTCTGGGCGTTCCCAACACCCGCATGGCACCCACTCCCAGCTCAACCAGAATCTGCGCACCAATGCCATAGGTACGCAATTCGGCAGCATGCTGCGGCTGCGGCAGCGCCACGCCCTGGTCCCGCATCTGGTCGTTTCTGATGCGCCGGATCATCTGTTCCGCCGTTTGGCCATCCCGTAGTAACACAATGACCCCGCGGCCCTCAGCCACCACCCGGCGCATGGCTTCCTGCAAGGTCCAGCGCTTGTCCTGCTGGCAGACATCAAATAGATCATCCAGCTTGTCCTCCATATGAACCCGCACCAGCACCGGTTCATCTCCCGCCAGTGAGCCGTAAACCAGGGCGAAATGCAATTGTGCATCGGCCTCATCAACAAAGGCCTTGAGATCAAACACTCCTGCTGTGGTAGGCAAACGGCATGCCGCTACCTGGCGCACCGTTTTCTCATGAGCCATACGGTAACGGATCAGATCCGCCACCGTACCGATCTTGAGATGGTGCCTGCGGGCAAAACGTTCCAGCTCCGGACGCCTTGCCATGCTGCCATCCTCATGGAGGATTTCGACAATCACTCCGGCCGGCTCATGGCCAGCCAGCCGCGCCAGATCACAACCGGCCTCCGTATGACCGGCACGGGCCAACACGCCTCCTGCCTGGGCCATTAGGGGAAAAATATGACCGGGCTGAATCAGATCTTCCGGTTGTGCCGCCGGGGCCACCGCCGCCTTGATCGTCATGGCCCTGTCGGCTGCAGAAATACCGGTGGTCACCCCGGCCGCCGCCTCTATGGAAACAGTAAAATTGGTCATGTGCTTGGCATCGGTTTCGCTAACCATCAAAGGCAACCGCAACTGTTCACAACGCTCCCGGGTCAGCGTCAGGCAGATCAAACCTCGCCCATAGCGGGCCATGAAATTAATGTCTTCCGGCCGCACACAAGCCGCTGCCATAATCAGATCGCCTTAATTCTCGCGATCTTCATCATCCATCATGATCACCATCCGGCCCTGACGGAGATCGGCGATGATTTCCTCAATATTGTTCAGCATCACTGCGGACTCCGGCAGACCCGGGGCGACCTTAGTCTCCACCGTTGAAACCCTGGGCAGCCAGCATCGCGGCCGTCATACCAGCACCGCCACGGTCAGGCAGGCGGGCGGACAAGAGCCGTTCGATATAGCGGGAAACCAGATCCACTTCCACATTGACTGCGCATCCCGGCCGGTATTCCCCGATAATCGTCTGCACCTGTGTATGCGGGATGATATTGCAGCTGAATACGGCGCCATCAACGGTATTGACGGTCAGGCTGACACCATCGACACACACCGAGCCTTTGGCGGCAATATAACGGGCCAGTTCAGCGGGCACCTGGATTCGCAGTTGTAGAGAACGGGCGACGGCGACTCGTTCCAGCACCTCACCGACCCCGTCCACATGACCACTGACCAGATGCCCGCCCAAAGCCGTAGTGGGCAACAAGGCCTTTTCCAGATTCACCACAGCACCCGCAGCAAGCCGTGCAAAAGTGGTACAACGCAGGGTTTCCCGGGAGACGTCGACCACGATCTCCTGTCCGGAAATCTCCACCACGGTGAGACAGACACCATTCACAGCGATACTGTCCCCGGCCTTGATACCGGCCAGCTCCAGCGGGCCGCAATCCAGATGGAGGCGTCTGTCCCCACCGCGCTGCTCGCAACGTCTCAGCCTGCCTCTGGCCTGAATGATTCCGGTAAACATATTAATATTCAAAAAAACTGATCATCATCAATTATTCCCTTTACAGGAGGCAAAACGCAATGGCTGAACATGAACTAGCCCACCCGCGCCGTGATTCTCCAGTCATCACCCACCGCGCGGATATCATGCACTGTCAGCGCCACGGCCTGCGCGAGCCGTGTAAGCTCAGGCAGCACCAACAGGCCACGTGCCTGGTCTCCCAGGAGACGTGGCGCCATATAGATGATCAGCTCATCCACCAGTCCGGCGCTGATCATGGCGCCGGACAGTATGGCGCCTGCCTCCAGCAGCAACTCATTGATCTGTTGCACCGCCAAACAGTCCAGCAGCCCTTCGAGATCGACGCGGCCACCCTCACCAGGCAAGCGGCAGACCTGCACACCCGGACGCTGCAAGGCCCGTATTCTGCGCTGATCTGCACTGGCAGTTGCAATCAGCACCTCGCCAGGTAGCTGCAGTATCCTGGCCCCAGGGGGGATACGCAGTTGGCTATCGACGATCACCCTCAAGGGTTGCCGCTGCCCGCCAGCCTCGCCCAGGCGGACATTCATGGCGGGGTCATCGGCCAGTACAGTACCGATGCCCGTCATGATGGCCGAGCTGCGCGCCCGCAGGCGCTGCACATCCTGCCGGGCATCCGCCGAGCTAATCCATTTACTTTCCCCGCTGCTGCTCGCCGTGCCACCATCCAGGCTCATGGCCATCTTGCAACGCACCCAGGGACGCTGCGACCGCATACGCCGTATGTATCCGGGATTCAGTTGCTCCGCCGAGGATGCCCCCAGACCACTGGCTACCGCCAATCCCGCCGCCTGCAATTGTGCCAGCCCCTTGCCCGCCATCAGCGGATTAGGATCCGTCATGGCGGCGATCACTGTGTCAATCCCCGCTGCGATCAGTGCATCGCTACAGGGCGGAGTACGACCATGATGGCAGCAGGGTTCCAGAGTGACATAGGCAATGGCGCCGCGCGCCGCAGCCCCCGCATGGCGCAAGGCCACAATCTCGGCATGTGGTCCACCGGCCTGCTCATGCCAGCCCTCACCGACCACGCTGCCGTCACGCACCAGCACGCAGCCTACCTGGGGGTTGGGATCCGTGCTGCCCGCCCCCCGAGCTGCCAGCTGCAGGGCACGCGCCATAAATCGGTGGTCTTGTTCGCTGAATTCCATCAGGCCTACATGGGGCAATTGCCGGCTATTTTTTGCGCTTTTCCACCGGCAGGGGTAACTGCCGTCTTTTCAGTTCCGGGGAGGAGGCACTTTGCAGGCGCTCGATTTCTTCACGAAAGGCATTAACATCCTGGAAGCTGCGATAGACAGAGGCAAAACGGACATAGGCCACCTCGTCCAGCTCACGTAACTCTTCCATCACCCAGTCACCCAGCAGTCTTGATGGTACTTCGCGCTCGCCACAGGCGCGCAATCGATGGCGGATACGATTGAGAGATACCTCGATGCGTTCAATATCCACCGGTCTTTTTTCCAGCGCACGCAGAATACCCCGGCGCATTTTGTCTTCGTTGAAGGGTTCCCGGCTGCCATCATTTTTGACAATGCGGGGGAAAACCAGCTCCGCTGTTTCGAAGGTTGTGAAGCGTTCACCGCAAGCCTGACATTCCCGCCGCCGCAGAACAGTAGCACCACCACTGGCCAGACGCGAATCGATCACCTTGGTTTCATCCTCACTACAAAATGGGCAGCGCATCACAAAGCATCGCTTTAGGTCTGCTGATACACCGGGAAGCGGCGGCAAATTTCCTGTACCTGGCTTTTGACCCGGGAGATCGTGGCCTCATTGCCGGGCTCATCGAGCACATCACAGATCCACTCTGCCAACTGCCCGGCCTCTGCTTCACCAAAACCGCGGGTGGTAATTGCCGGGGTACCGATACGAATTCCACTGGTCACAAAGGGGGACTGAGGTCGTTGGCCACACTGTTCTTATTCACTGTAATATTGGCAGCGCCAAGGGCCAGATCAGCCTCTTTACCGGTCATCCCGCGCTCGATAAAATCCACCAGAAAAAGATGGTTATCGGTCCCGCCGGAGACAATCCGGTAACCGCGTGCCTGCAGACGTGCGGCCATTACCCGCGCATTGGCCACCACCTGGCGCTGATAAACACTGAAATCATCCTCCAGGGCCTCCTTGAAGGCGACCGCCTTAGCGGCAATGACATGCATGAGCGGACCACCCTGGGTCCCGGGAAAAACCATGGAGCTGAGTTTCTTTTCGATCTCCGGATTGGCACGGGCCATGATAATCCCGCCACGGGGGCCACGCAGTGTCTTGTGGGTCGTCGAAGTCGTGATATCCGCCAAGGCCACCGGACTGGGATAGCAGCCGGCGGCAATCAGCCCGGCCACATGGGCAATGTCTACGAACAGGTAGGCCCCTACCTCATCGGCGATCTCACGGAAACGCTGCCAGTCGACAATGCGTGAATAGGCGCTGAATCCCGCGACGATCATCTTCGGCCGATGTTCCCGGGCCAATGCCGTCACCTGATCATAATCAATCTCGCCGGTCTTGCTGTCCAGACCATACTGCACTGCATAATAAAGTTTGCCGGAAAAACTGACCTTGGCACCATGGGTCAGGTGCCCCCCATGGGCAAGACTCATGCCCAGAATGGTGTCACCGGGATTCAGCAGGGCCATATAAACGGCCGCATTGGCCTGAGAGCCGGAATGCGGTTGGACATTGACATAGGCAGCACCAAACAGCTGCCTGGCGCGCTCAATGGCCAGCTGTTCAACCGCATCAACATTCTCACAACCACCGTAATAGCGCTTACCGGGATAACCCTCCGCATATTTGTTGGTCAGCACCGAACCCTGGGCCTCCATCACCCGGGGACTGGCATAATTTTCCGAGGCAATCAGTTCAATATGTTCTTCCTGACGACGCGCTTCAGCACTGATCGCCGACCAGACCTCGTCATCGAATCCCGCTATTTTCATCGTAGCTGCAAACATGGTTCACCCTTCAATACGACAGTCGCCTGTCACGAAATGGAAAAAGTGCATAGAATACCTGATCCGGCATACGCTATCCAGAAATCCTGGAGTGCCCTCGCGGCTGAACAGGGCACTCATACAGATCGGGCACATGTCCTCTCCGCAAGGAAAACCCAGACAGAAAACAGACAAGACCTGTTCATTTCGACCGCGCTATGCTATAATAAGAATTCTTGAAAATCAGCAAGTTAGTGAGTAACCGGTGCAATCCGTCAAATAATAGACTCGCAATTTCGCTGCATCAGCGCACTGTACACCTCCCTGTTATTCGCGGGTTCCCCTGTCCCGCAGGCGGTGATTCTGCACCTGATGGAGAAAATATAGCTGCCAGCAGATCGATATATAATGCAAAAAAAACCGCTTACAGAATTCACCCCCCGAGCGCTACATCTGCTGCGGGCATTAAAAAGCAGCCACACCGGCGCGGCCATCTATGAACATGTGGAAAATGTCCTCGAAGATTACGAATCCAGTTCCTGGCAAACCCAGAAGGCCTATCGGGAACTGATTCTGCTGCTGCTGGATGAATTCGCCGGGCAGCTGAGCCCGGAATCGCCCCTGCTGATTCATGTCAAGCTCATCAAGATACGTCTGTCCGCCCCACTGGGCGCCACGGAAATACGCGCCATTAGTAAACAGATACACAAGCTGTCGGAGAAGCTTGCAGCAGAAATCACACTACCGGAAAAAGCCATCCACCAGGCATTGGAACCACTCGCGGCACAACCATCCACTGCTCAGCCAACGGAACCCCGGACTGATAACAGCATTGCAGAAGCGAACCAAGCGACGGCTCAAGTACCCCCGGGGAAAGAATCTGTCTTGTTGGCGGAGCAGAAGATCGGCGAATCCCACCTCAAATATTACAATGGGAAACATGCGCGCATCAGCAAGATACGGGAGAATCTGACCCGACAGATCACCGAAGTCATCAAACAAAATGAAAAATTTGGTGTCTTGCTGGAAGTCGAACACGAATCACTGCGACAGGCCGACAGCATCACTGAATTGGGCGCGCTTAAGGAAACGCTGATTAAGGAAGTCACCCGGTTGATGTCGGGGCACCACGCCCTGGCGAAGAAACTCGACAATGCCAGTAAATATCTGCAGATCATCGAAAGCGAAGGGCAGTATCTTAACGATGAACTGACCCGGGTGCATATCCTCAGCATCACCGACGAACTCACCCAGCTGCCTAACCGGCGCGCTTTTATGCGTCGACTGGAAGACGAAGTGGCGCGGGTACAGCGTTATGGCTACCCCTTGTCACTGATTCTGCTGGATATGGACCGCTTCAAGACCATCAACGACACCTATGGCCACCCCGCCGGTGATGAAGTACTACGCAACTTCGCCAGTAACATCCTGACTATTTTTCGGCATCACGATATGGTAGCCCGTTATGGTGGTGAGGAATTCGCCGTCGTGCTACCCAATACAGATCAACACGGGGCACTGCGGGCACTGCAGAAAGTACAGCAGCGGATCGCTGCTCACCCTTATCACTATAACGGTGAAACCCGTCCCATGCCCACCTTCTCCGCCGGCATCTCCCTCTATCGCCCGGGAGAGACACCGGGTAACCTGATCGAGCGAGCGGACAAGGCACTCTATGAGGCCAAGCGGCTGGGCCGTAACCGCATCGAACTGGCCGATGCCGAGCAGATTGAACAACCCGCCAGCTGAGTGTTCCCGTACTTAGGGGCCGTCAGGGACGATCATCAATCTCGCGTCCCTCTTTGATAACCGGCATGAGGTCTGCCTTGCTGACACCCAGGGCCAACACACTGGCGCTGGCGATGTAGATGGAAGAGTAGGTTACGACAACGATACCGACAATCAATGCCAGGGCGAAGCCGTGGATGATTTCGCCACCAAGAAAAAACAGCGCCAGCAGTACCAGCAATGTTGTCAGCGAAGTGATAATGGTCCTTGAAAGGGTCTGGTTGATAGAAATGTTCAGTACCTCAATCGCTGTTCCCTTGCGCAGCTTGCGGAAATTCTCCCGGATACGGTCAAACACGACGATGGTATCGTTAAGAGAATAACCGATCACCGCCAGTATCGCCGCCAGCACCGTGAGGTCGAACTCCAGCCGAAAGACGGAAAACACGCCCATAGTAATAATCACATCATGAATCAGGGCCACTACGGAACCAAAGGCGAAGCGCTTTTCAAAACGGATGGCCACATAGATGAGAATACCGATCAGGGCATAGAGCATGGCAAGACCGCCATCCTTGGTGAGCTCATCCCCCACCTGAGGACCAACAAATTCGATGCGCCGCATATCCACCTTTTCGGGGTAAGACTTGTGCAGTGCATCCAGCACCTGGGTGCTGATCTGCGCACTGCTGAGCCCTTCCCGCGGGGCAAGCCGGATCAAGGCATCATGGGCCGAACCGAAATACTGCACCGCTACTTCGCCGTAGCCCGCCTTGCCCATGACCTGACGCAGCTTCTCCAAGTTGATGACCTTGGGTGAATCGATTTCCACCAGCGTACCACCGGTAAAATCAATACCCAGATTAAGGCCACGGGTCAACAGGGATCCCAGAGAAATCACGATGAGGATAATGGATATGCCTGCGGCGATTCTGCGCTTGCCCAAAAAGTCGAAGTGCGTTTCGTGCTTGAATAATCTCATTGCGAATCCGAAAAGTTAAATAGCCAGCTGTTTCACCTTGCGACGACCATAAGCCAGATTGACCACTGCACGGGTTCCCATGATGGCGGTAAACATGGAAGTCAGGATACCGATGGAGAGGGTGACGGCAAAACCCTTGATCGGTCCGGTACCAAAACTATACAGTACCACCGCAGCAATCAAGGTGGTGATATTAGCGTCGGCAATAGTAGAAAGGGCCTTACTGTAACCTGCATTAATGCTTGCCTGTGGGCTGTTGCCACAACGTAATTCTTCCCTGATCCGCTCAAAGATCAGCACATTGGCGTCAACGGCCATACCGACAGTCAGTACGATACCGGCGATACCCGGCAGCGTCAGGGTCGCTTGTAACATGGACAGCACGGCAACAATCAGCACCAGGTTCAGGGCCAGGGCCAGATTGGCGATCATCCCGAAAACCCGGTACCAGAGGGCCATGAAAACCAGCACCACTACGAAACCAATCACCACGGAACTGAACCCCTGGGCAATATTCTCCTGGCCCAGGCTGGGGCCAACCGTCCGCTCTTCGACAATCTCTATAGGTGCCGCCAGGGCACCGGCCCGCAGCAACAGGGCCAGATTCCGGGCCTCCTCGGTTCCATCAAGGCCGGTAATCTGGAAGCGCTTGCTGAAACGATCACGAATCGTAGCCACATTGATGACTTCCTGGATGGTCTTGATGGTTTTTACTTTCTTGCCATTGACGATCCGGGTCTGGGGTTTTTTTTCGATATAGACCACCGCCATCGGTTTACCAATATTATCCTTGGTGATCTGGGCCATCTTCCTGGCCCCCTTGCTGTCCAGGGTGACATAAACTGCCGGTGCCCCGGATTGCTGATCGATACCCGATGATGCATCAATAATCTGATCACCAGTCACGATAATTCTATTTTTCAGTAAAATCGGCTGGCCATTGCGCTGCTTGTACAGGCGGGTACCCACCGGGACTCGCCCGGCCAGGGCCTGATCAATATCACCGGTTTCATCCGCCATACGAAATTCCAGGGTAGCGGTAGCACCGAGAATCTCCTTGGCACGAGCCGGATCCTGTACCCCGGGCAGCTGCACCACAATGCGGTTGGCGCCCTGTTGCTGAATGACCGGCTCCGCCACACCCAGCTCGTTCACACGCTTGCGCAGAGTGATAATATTCTGCTGCAGGGCGAATTTCCGGGTATCGCGCAGTTCCTGATCACTGAGCTCGACGCGCATGTAGTAGTCGCCACTGAGATCCACATCATGGCGCACCAGCCCGTGGTATTCCCGGGCAATCAGATCATTGGCCCGCTCGCGGGCGGCACGACTGCGGAATTTTATTTCCAGCCCTCCGGTCTTCTTCCGGCTAATGGCCAGATAGCGTATTTTCTCCTTACGCAGCACTGAGCGAATATCGCTGACATAGCGTTCTTCCGCCTGACGGACGGCCGTCGCCATATCCACTTCCATGAGGAAGTGCACGCCGCCGCGCAGATCCAGGCCCAAGTACATGGGGCCTGCATTGAGTGCGGTCAACCAGGCCGGCGTAGACGGCAACAGGGTGAGGGCCACCACATAATCCTCGCCCAGCCTATCTGCCAGAATATCTTTCGCCTTGAGTTGTTGCACGGTATCCGGAAAACGAATCGATAGACGTTTTTCCTGCAGACTCATGGTGCCGGCAGGGATATGCGAAGCCTGCAAAATCCGGCTGATCCGCGCCTTCACCGCCGCATCTATCTGCGCTGCGCGTAGGGGCGATATCTGGATAGCGGGATCTTCTCCGTACAGGTTGGGCAGGGCATAGATCGTCCCGACGAGGACTACAAGCACTACAAGAAGATATTTCCACAAGGGATACTGATTCATCGATGACCTGCCTTATTCGCCCATTTTGTTCTCAACGAGACTCTTCCTGCACCGGCTTCTCCGTCTCTTCATCTCCGGCGGGCTTCTCCGGCAAAGCGGCCTTGCCCCCCTTGTCACCCTTGCCATGTTTGATCGTTCCTTTGGGCACCAGGGCCGCCACGGCATTTTTTTGCAGTTTCACCCGCACCCCTTCAGCGATCTCCAGGGTGATGAAGTCTTCCTCCGCCCGGATAATCCGGCCCAACAGGCCACCGTTGCTCACGACCTCATCACCCTTGGCCAATGAAGCCATCATCTGTTTATGTTCCTTGGCCCGCTTGATCTGAGGGCGCAACAGCAAAAAATAGAAAATCACGAATATCAGGACCAGCGGCACCATGCTCGCAAAGCCCGATTGCGCCCCGGCGGATGCACCCTCCGCCCAGGCATCACTGATAAAAAAACTCATCGAAAAATCCCCCCCTCACCTCGAATGAAATCGAACAGCGCCGTATTATGCCACAGGCGGCGGTCGTTGCGCGCGTTTTTCATAAAACTCGACAGTGAACTCACTAAGTTTCTGATTTCCGATAGCCTCTTGCAACCCACGCATCAATGCCTGATAGTAATACAGGTTGTGGCAGGTGTTGAGTCGCGCCCCCAGAATCTCGCCACTGACCGCCAGATGGCGCAGGTAGGCACGGCTATAATGGCGGCAGGTATAACATCGGCAGTCCTCATCCAGCGGGCGGGTGTCAAAACGATAGCGGCTGTTGCGAATGCGAATCACCCCTTGCTGGACAAACAGATGGCCGTTGCGGGCATTGCGCGTGGGCATCACACAATCAAACATATCAATGCCCCGACACACCGCCTCGACAATATCCTCCGGCCGCCCCACCCCCATGAGATAACGGGGTGCAGTGACCGGCATGGCGGGCACGGTATGATCCAGAATGCGCATCATTTCCGCTTTTGGCTCTCCCACCGACAGGCCGCCGATGGCATAGCCGTCGAAACCGATTTCCAGCAGACCTGCCAGGGAAGCGCTGCGCAAGGACTCAAACATACCACCCTATATAATGCCAAACAGGGCCGCCGACGAGCCTTCATGCGCTAACTTACTGCGCGCTGCCCAGCGTAACGACAAGGCCATGGATTGCTGTACCGCCGCCTCCTCAGCCGGATAGGGTGTGCATTCATCAAAGCTCATGATGATATCGACACCCAGTGCCCGCTGGACGCTAATGGATTCTTCAGGGCCGAGAAACACCCGGTCACCGTTCACCGGAGAACGGAACATGACCCCCTGCTCGGAAAGTTGCCGCATCGCACCCAGGCTGAACACCTGGAACCCACCCGAATCTGTCAGGATTGGCCCCTCCCAGTGCATAAATTCATGCAGCCCGCCATGAGCGGTGATAACCTCCACTCCGGGTCTCAGCATCAAATGAAAGGTATTGGCAAGGACTATTTCCGCCCCCAGCGTCACCAACTCCTCCGGCGTCATGGCCTTCACCGTCCCATAGGTGCCCACGGGCATAAATGCCGGTGTCTCGACACTGCCGCACGCCAATAGCAGCCGCCCACGTCGGGCGGCACCATCTGTTTTCTGCAGTATGAATTTCATTGTTTGATGGTTCCTCAACGTATTGCTATGACCGCCATACTGCAAGCGCCACTACTCGCACCAGATACTTCAAACCTGGTATCTTCAACCTTGTTCCTGTGATTCAACAAACATCGCATCCCCGTAACTGTAAAACCGGTATTTCTCCTGTACCGCATGCCGGTAGGCCCGCAGGATATGCTCCCTGCCACCAAAGGCACACACCAGCATCAGCAACGTGGACTCGGGGATATGAAAATTGGTCAGCAGGGCATCCACCACCTGGAAACGGTAGCCGGGGGTGATAAACAGGCGCGTCTCACCCGAAAAAGGCACAATGGCGCCATGCTGCACAGCGCTCTCCAGACTGCGCACCACCGTCGTCCCCACTGCAATCACTCGACCGCCGCGCGCCCGGGTCTGACGGATCCGCTCACAGACCTCTGCCGACACCTCCACCCGCTCGGCATGCATCCGGTGCTTCAGGATGTCATTCACCCGCACCGGCTGAAAAGTCCCCGCCCCCACATGCAGGGTGACATAGGCCTGGCCAATCCCCTGCCGCTGTAATTGTGCCAATAAGGGCTGATCGAAATGCAAACCCGCGGTAGGCGCCGACACGGCGCCGCGGTGCCGGGCAAAAACCGTCTGGTAACGTGCCACGTCCAGGGTCTCATCCGGACGCTCGATATAGGGTGGCAGGGGAATATGCCCGATGGCCTCCAGAATCTCGGCCGCCGAGTCCGGACCTGCCAGCGCCAGACGGTAAAAGGACGCTTCCCGGCTGCAGACCCGGGCGGTCACTCCATCCGCGAGCAGCAGCTCACCACCCGGTCGCAATGCTTTGCTGCAGCGTACCTGGGCAAGTATGTGTTCAGCATCCAGAATGCGTTCCACCAGCAACTCCACCCGTCCACCCGTCGGCTTACGGCCAAACAAACGGGCGGGAATCACCCGCGTATCATTGAACACCAGCAGATCACCGGCATCAAGCACATCGGCCAGCTCGGCAAAGCGGCGGTCAATCAGCCTTAGCGGGTGTTGCCGCACATGCAAAAGGCGGCTGGCCGGCCGCTGTGGCAAGGGATTTTGGGCAATCAGCTCACGGGGTAATTGATAGGAAAATTCGGCAAGTCGCATTACTATTGTTCGCTATCCGTCGGTGTCTCTCCGCCCTCCATGAGCAGATCGACATCTGGCCAAGCGTCCTGGTCGGCCACACACCCTGCCTCCCGCAGAGGCACAATATGCCCTGTCAACTTGTCAGCTGCAAGCGGTCACTTGTATACTCTGACTGCGCGATAGTGCCGGGGTGGCGGAACTGGTAGACGCGCCGGACTCAAAATCCGGTGGTTTTACGACCATGAGAGTTCGAGTCTCTCTCCCGGCACCACTTGATCATTTTCATGCTGTCACAAGAAAAATAAAATCATCATCGCCGCGGCCCATCGCAATCACACTGTATCAGCGAGGCCGAATAAAACCCTGAACTTCTATGAAACTGGTTGATTAATTATGCCCGGAACACGTTTTTCCCTGGAAATACAGCCGCTCATCCCCCCCGCATTACAACGCCTGGAAGAACTGGCCAATGACCTGCGCTATAGCTGGGACAGCCAGATACGCAGCCTGTTCGTGCGCCTTGATCGGAGTTGTGGAACGCCTGCGATCACAAACCCAAGGTCTTTTTGCGGCGCATCTCCCAGGAAAAGCTGGAGGCCGCCCTGCAGGATCATATCTACATGCGGGATTACAATGTCGTCCTGTCGACCTATGATGCCTATAACCGGATCAGCACCAGTGCACGAAAGGGAAAGGAACAGCCGCTGGACCGGAACAGTGATCTGGTCGCCTATTTCTGTGCCGAATTCGGTTTCCATGAAAGCTTTCCCATCTACTCCGGCGGCCTGGGAATTCTGGCAGGTGACCACTGCAAGGCAGCCAGCGACCTGGATATTCCCTTTGTCGCCGTAGGCCTGCTATACCGGGAGGGCTATTTCCATCAGACCATTGACGGCTTTGGTAACCAGGTCGCCCATTACTATCTTACAGAACCCCAGGACCTGCCCATCACCCCGGCGGTAGACAGCGAAGGCCGGGAGATCCATGTCCAGGTACCCCTGCCGGGACGCAAGATCGAGATCAAGGTCTGGCAAGCCAGGGCCGGGCATATCAGGCTCTACTTCCTCGACACCGACCTGCCCAGCAACCGCGCAGAAGACCGCCCCATTACGTATCACCTCTATGGTGGCGATATTAATACCCGCATCCAGCAGGAAATCGTCCTGGGCATCGGCGGTGTCCGGGCCCTGCGAGCCCTGGGCCTGCAACCCACGGTATGGCATATCAACGAAGGACATTCCGCCTTCCAGATCCTGGAACGCTGCCGACTGCGCATCGAACAGGGTCTGGATTTCGACAGTGCCCTGGAAGTCACCGCTGCGGGCACGGTGTTTACCACGCATACCCCGGTACCCGCCGGCCATGATATTTTCGAGCATGGACATATCCTGGAATATTTCCAGGATTTTATCCCGGCGCTGAAAATTGCTCCGCAAAGATTTCTTGACCTGGGTGCCTACCCGGGCAACCCCAACGGTTTCAACATGACCTCATTGGCAATGCGGGGCTCCCGTTTTCACAACGGTGTCAGCCGTATCCACGGTGACGTGGCCTCCCATATGGAGGCCTATGTCTGGCCGCAGATACCGGCGGCAGAAAACCCGGTCGACTATGTCACCAACGGGGTCCATGTCCCCACCTTTCTGGCGCGGGAATGGATTAACCTGCTGGACCTGCATTTCGGCGGCGGATGGCGCAGCGAGCTTTGCAACCAGGACTTCTGGAAAGGCGTCGACCGGATCCCGGACCATAGTTTCTGGAGTGTGCGCCAGTCACTGAAATCCAAACTCTTCGATGATATCTATGGGCGCATCAGCCAGCAGCATCACCGCAACGGTTGCAGCCCGACCCAGATCGAACGCCTGACCCGTCACCTGACCAGTCCGGAAACGGATATTCTGACCATTGGCTTCGCCCGCCGTTTCGCCACCTACAAACGGGCACTGCTGTTGTTCGCCGACCCTCAGCGACTGGCGCGACTGGTGAACGACCCGCAACGACCCGTCATGTTTATCTTCGCCGGCAAGGCCCATCCCCACGATGTGCCCGGCCAGGAACTGTTGAAAAAGATTCATGAATTTTCCCGCCTGCCCGAGTTTGAAGGCAAGATCATCCTGGTGGAAGGCTATGACCTGACACTGGGACGCAAGCTCGTCAAGGGGGTCGACGTCTGGCTGAACACCCCGCAATACCCCCTGGAGGCCAGCGGTACCTCTGGCGAAAAAGCCGGCATCAACGGCGCCATCAACCTCAGTGTCCTGGACGGCTGGTGGGGAGAAGGTTACAACGGTGAAAATGGCTGGGCCATCACCCCCCATGGGCCACAGTTCGACGATGATTTCCGCAACAGCGAGGAAGCCCACGAATTGCTGGACTTGCTGGAAAACGAGGTCATCCCCCTGTATTACCGGCGAGATGGGCATGGCTATTCCCGTGAATGGGTGGCCAAATCCAAGGCCTCCATGAAATCCTTGATACCGTGTTTCAATGCCCAACGCATGGTGATGGATTATGTGCACAAGTATTATAGTCCGGCGAGCAAACAATGTGCCCTGCTGCGGGAACATCATTTCCAGGCTGCCGTCGAACTGGCCCGCTGGAAGGAAAAAGTCGCCGCGGCCTGGCCACAGGTAAAAATCCGCCGCATCGACCACGCCCCCGGCATCGTCAAACACAATGAGATTTTTCCGGTGGAAATCGCCGCCTGTCTGGACGGTCTAGACGCCGGGGATGTCTACATGGAATGTCTGGTAGGCAGCGAAAATGATGACGGTGAATTCCAGGTCAAAGATATCCATAGGCTGGAAGTACGAGGGAAAAAACGTCAGGGAGAGACCCTCTTCCGGGTAGATATGCGCTCGCCCCTGTCAGGCCTGCAGTACTATAAAATCCGCATGTACCCCTACCATGAGTTACTGGGACGGCGCTTTGAAACAGGCCTGATGCTATGGTTGTAAGCCTCTCAGTCTGAGGCGATTCTCCCATAGAGCGCACTCAGATGTCGTAAGCGGGCGGCAGCGTCTTCGGGCACCTGCTCCCAGCTAAAACGCCACTGCCAATTATGCGCAGTGGTACCCGGGACGTTCATGCGATCTTCGCTCCCCAGGCCCAGGACATCCTGAAAAGGTATCACCGCGGTCATAGCCACGGATGACAGTGCCAGCCGTACCAAGGGCCATGGCATGACCTCATCCGGCATACCCAGATAGTCGTCCACATAATGCCGCGCCGCCGCCGGCAAAGCCTGATACCAGCCCAGGGTGGTGTCATTATCATGGGTGCCGGTATACACTACGGTATTATGCTCATGATTATAGGGCAGATAGGGATTGTCGTGATTGCCATCAAAGGCGAACTGTAAAATCTTCATACCCGGCAGGTGATATTTTTCCCGCAGGGCGGTGACCTCAGGGGTAATGATACCCAGATCCTCGGCTACAAAGGGCAGACGCCCGTAGCGCTCCAGCAATGCATTGAAAAATTCGTCTCCCGGCGCCTCCACCCAGCGACCATTGATGGCAGTTTCCTCGCCAGCCGGAATCTCCCAGTAAGCCTGAAAACCGCGGAAATGATCAATGCGGATGATATCGAATAATTGCAATTGCATCGCCACCCGGCTCAGCCACCAGCTGAAACCATCCGCCACCATTGCCTGCCAGCGATAATGAGGATTGCCCCAGCGTTGACCGCTGGCGGAAAAATAATCCGGCGGTACACCCGCCACCACCACGGGCTGCCCCTGCTGATCCAGTTCAAAGAAATGCTGCTGTGCCCAGACATCCACACTGTCATAGGCAACGAAAATAGGCAGGTCACCAAACATCAGCACCCCGCGCTCATTGGCGTACTGTTTCAACGCCGCCCACTGGCTGAAAAAGAGATACTGCTCAAAGCAGACCTGGTCGATGGCCACCTGCAGGCGGGCCCGCGCCTGCTGTAATGCGACCGGGTCCCGGTCGCGCAAGGGCACCGGCCATTGCGACCAGTCCCGGCCATGAAATTCATTGCGCAGTGCCTGGTAGAGGGCATAATCTCCCAACCATGACTGTTCACTGGCGATAAAGTGTTGCAGGGCCTGCCGATCTTCCTCAGTGGACTGTCGACAAAAACCCTCATAGGCCTTAACCAACAAGCGGCAGCGGTCCTCATCAGCATCCTCCTGCACCTTGATAGCGCGCAACCCAGCCACATCATCCTCGTTCAACCACTGCCGTTCCAGCAAGCCGTCGATACTGATCAGCTGTGGATTCCCGGCATGGACCGAGAGGCATTGATAAGGGGAACCATGACTGTGGGTCGGGCCCAAGGGCAGCATCTGCCACAAGGTCTGGCCGCTGGAGACAAGGAAGTCCACGAAATGAAAGGCAGCAGCGCCCAGATCACCATTTCCCCAGGGCCCCGGCAAGGAAGTCGGATGCAGGAGAATGCCCGCACGTCTCCTGGCAAAGGGATCGCATGATGTTGTCATAGTCTGCTCTGGCTTACTGATTCACGGGCAGCCGGTCTCCCGTCATCCCTGTACAAACACCGACCGCCCGCCTCCACGAAAGCAGGCGCTTGAGTGGTTAACTGTTAGCGGGCAAAATGATAATCCTGCCCCAACATTTCCGGAGTGACCAGTACCACGCCCTGAGGGCTGACATAAAAACGTTCCTCATCCTGCTGGCGATTCGCACCGATCACCGTCCCATCGGCAATGACACAACCTTCGTCCACCACCACCTTGCGTAGCTGGCAATTTTCTCCGATGCTCGCATTGGGCAGGACCACGCAATCCTCAACCAGCGCATAGGAATGAACATACACATTGGAAAACAGCAGGGAGCGGCGCACCGTAGCACCTGAAATGATACAGCCACCCGACACCATGGAATCCAGTGCCATCCCCCGACGTTTATCATTATCGAAGATAAACTTGGCCGGCGGGAGTTGTTCCTGATAGGTCCAGATCGGCCATTCATCATCATAGAGATTGAGTTCGGGAGAGAGCCTCACCAGTTCCATATTGGCTTCCCAAAAAGCATCGATGGTCCCAACATCGCGCCAGTAGGCTTGCTCACCGGTATTTTTATCACGGAAGGAATAGGCGGAAACCTGATATTTCTCAATGGCCGCCGGAATGATGTCCTTGCCGAAATCATGTGATGAGGCCGACTCATCGGCATCCGCCTTAAGCTGCTCACACAAAAAGTCGGTATTGAAAATGTAGATCCCCATGGATACCAGCGCCCGGTCACTGTTACCGGGAATAGGCTCGGGCTTGTCGGGTTTTTCCTGGAACGCCATGACTCTGCACTGTTCATCCACGGACATGACACCAAAGGCCCGGGCGGTTTCGATAGAGGTCTCGATACAACCGATGGTCATATCGGCGTTATTCTCCACATGATGGGCCATCATGGGGCCATAGTCCATCTTGTAGATGTGGTCACCCGCCAGCACCAGCACATAGGCGGCGCGATGACCGCGAATGATATCCAGATTCTGAAAAACAGCGTCGGCCGTCCCCTCATACCAGGAAGCGGCAATACGCTGCTATGCCGGCACAACCTCGACAAACTCGCCCAGTTCCGCCCGTAAAAAACTCCAGCCGCTCTGCACATGCTGGATCAGGGAATGGGCCTTGTACTGGGTCAGTACCCCCATCTTGCGAATACCGGAATTAAGACAGTTGGAGAGAGGAAAATCGATGATCCTGAATTTGCCACCGAAATGTACCGCCGGCTTGGCACGCCACTGGGTCAACTGTTTCAGGCGCGAACCCCGCCCGCCCGCGAGAATCAGCGCAATGGTATCCCGGGTAAGCCGACTGACAAAACGGGATGTCGGCTCATCTTCGAGGCTCACTGGTGATGCACTACTATCTGCCACAATATACCCCCTGCTCGCTGAAATCTGCCCAGTTAGGGAATCCGGTTCCCTTCTCCAGGTGCGGCTCGCCCCATCCGCCGGACTGCAGACCCGTTCAGCGGGTATACAGCGCGCCTCCTGCAACAGATATTCCCCCGGCTACGGGCAAAACAACACCCTGATCCTGTATTGAAGCACTTGCGCTTATGCTATCATTAAAATCGTGGTCATGGCGAGAGATTGATTGCGCTGTGCCGACAAAAAAATTTCAGCCCATACCAGGATCATTATGAACATGGACACTGTGATGCACGACCCCATTCCAGCCGAAGCCCAGAAATTGCTGGAGGCACGTCATCATGACCCCTTTGCCTATCTGGGCAGGCACCCAGATGGGGAAGAGGAAATCATCCGGGTCTATATCCCGGATACCCCGTCGGTGAGCATTGTCGAAAACGGCATGCAGCTGGAACGCAAGTACCAGACGGACATTTTCGAATGGCGGGGCAGCAAGGATCAGCTGCCCGCCTATTACCGTCTGCAGTGGATCAGTGCTGATGGCCATACCCATACCGCTTTTGATCCCTACTGTTTCGCACCACAACTCTCCGAATTCGATCTCCACCTGTTCGGAGAAGGCAAGCACCAGCATGCCTATCGCATCCTGGGCGCCAACGCCCATGTGGTCGATGGCATCCATGGCACCCTGTTCGCCACCTGGGCACCCAATGCCGAACGGGTCAGTATCGTGGGGGACTTCAACAACTGGGACGGCCGACGACACCCTATGCGGGTGCGAGGCGGCAGTGGGGTCTGGGAACTGTTCCTGCCGGGCATCAGTGCGGGTACGCTCTATAAATTCGAGATCCGCAACCGCCACAGCGGCAGTATCCTGCTCAAGGCGGACCCCTACGCGCGCAGCTTTGAACTGCGCCCCAAAACAGCAGCCGTCGTCCCCGACGACAGCCCATACGGTTTGCAGGATGGCACCTGGCTCAATACCCGCAGTCATGCCGACTGGCTGCACCAACCCATGTCCATCTATGAGGTTCATCTGGGTTCCTGGCAACAGGACGATCAGGGTGGATTCCTCGACTACCGGGAGCTGGCTCACCGCCTGGTGGAGTATGTCACGCGGCTGCATTTTACCCACATTGAATTGTTACCGATTACCGAGCACCCCTTCGATGGTTCCTGGGGATATCAGACCACCGGCTATTTCGCTCCTACCCGCCGCTTCGGCTCGCCGGAGGATTTTCGCTATTTTGTCGATTACTGCCACCGCCATGGCATTGGCGTCCTGCTGGACTGGGCACCGGGTCACTTCCCCAAGGACGCCCATGGCCTGGCAGCCTTTGATGGCACCGCCCTGTATGAGCACGCCGATCCCCGCCGGGGTGAACATCGGGACTGGGGCACATTGATCTTCAATTACGGTCGCAACGAAGTGAAGAACTTCCTGATTTCCAGTGCCCTCTACTGGATGGAGGAATTTCACATCGATGGGCTGCGGGTGGATGCCGTGGCCTCCATGCTCTACCTGGATTATTCCCGCGAAGAAGGGGACTGGACGCCGAATATCCATGGGGGCAACGAAAATCTTGAAGCCATCGATTTTCTGCGGGAGCTCAATCACCTCACCCATGAACTGCATCCGGGAACCGTGATACTTGCCGAGGAAAGCACCTCCTGGCCCATGGTCTCACGTCCCACCTGGCTGGGCGGACTGGGTTTCAGCATGAAATGTAATATGGGCTGGATGAACGATACGCTGGAATACATGAGCGAGGACCCTGTACACCGCCGCTATCACCATGACAAGCTGACCTTCAGCCAGTTGTATGCCTTTACGGAAAATTTCGTGCTGCCGTTCTCCCACGATGAAGTGGTACACGGCAAACAGTCCCTGCTCTACAAAATGCCGGGAGATGAATGGCAACGCTTTGCCAATCTCAGACTGCTATATACGTATATGTTCACCCATCCAGGCAAAAAATTACTCTTCATAGGTTGCGAATTCGCCCAGGGCAGAGAATGGGATCACGCCACAGCTCTGGACTGGTATGTGCTCGACTACCCGTTTCATCAGGGCGTGCAGTCACTGACCGGGGACCTGAACAAACTCTATGGCAACGCATCGGCGCTGCACCGCTACGACTTCGACCAGCAGGGCTTTGAGTGGATCGACTGCCACGACGCCGCCCAGTCTGTGCTCAGCTACCTGCGCCGTGATGGCGACGATTTCCTGGTCATTGTCCTCAACTTCACCCCTGTACCGCGGCATCATTACCGCCTCGGCGTACCCACCGCAGGCAGCTATCAGGAGATCCTCAACTCTGACTCCGCTTACTACGGCGGCAGCAACCAAGGGAATGCGGGCCACCTGCATAGCGAGGAAATCCCCTGGATGGGCAAACCACACTCCATCAATATTACCCTGCCACCACTAGCCGGATTGATCTTCAGGCCGGTCAGCGAATGAGGTAAAAGACCCCGCCCAGCAACAAGGGATACAGCCACTGATAGGCAGGTGGCGCGCAGGGCGGCGCCAAAATGATGGTGCGACATCGATCACCTTCAGCGCGACCGGCCACATGCAGAAAAACAGCCGAAGAGAAATGCCCGATCTGGCGCCAGGAACCTAAGGTACCGCGCATATCGGCCAACATCTCGCGAAGCATCTGCTGTACCGTGGACAGGCTGTCCATCACCAGGACGATGCGCACTGCCAGGCGCTCCCGGGAAACCCCCAGCACCCCCAAAGGCCGCGCCAGCCAATGAATGGCTGAGACCAGTTCGGCCTGAGTCGTAGTGCGCAACAGCAGGTTTACCGCCATAACAATAAAGACCAGCGCGCTGATCCGTACCAGCGCACCCGCGACCCCCTGCCGAGTGGGCAACCATTCGGGCATCGTTCCCAGCAATGGCAGGCTCAGGGGCTGACCCGGGGTAAACCAGAAATAGAGAATAACGATGGACAAATAAAACCAGCGCAGCCGCGTCACCATTTGCCAGGCACTCCTGAAAAGGGCGGGATCAATCAGCAGGTAGAGCACGACCAGGGCACTCCCGCCGTACAGCAAGCCTGCCGGGGTGGCCATGGATAGCAGGGCGGCAAAGACCAGAAAGGTACAAATACGGATGATGGGATGAATCATCGAGGAAATTCAGCTTCAGGCGATCTGGCGAATCAGATCTTCCGCCTCGCCCTTCTGATCATCGCTGCCTTCCTGCAGCACCTCATCCAGGATACCGCGCGCACTGGCCTGGTCTCCCATGTCAATATAGGCGCGCGCCAGATCCAGCTTGGTGCTGATTTCATCTTCACCGGAAATCAGCTCGGACTCGCTATCCAGATCGGCGAGTTCCGCATCCAGGTTATCATCTTCACTGATATTGGCCAGCCAATCGATATCCGCCTCCAGCTCACCGCCCAGAGCCTCCGCTTCTTCACTGCCCACGCCCGCATCGGTATCGGCCGGGTGCTCATCCAGAGAAAAGGAAAGCACATTATCACCAGTGCTAATATCTGCTGACAGTTCCTGGGTAGTCTGGCGCAGTTCTTCCGCAACACTCTCAAGACCGCCCTGGGCTTCTGGCACAGCGGGCAGAACTTCATCCTCACCGGCGACGTGCTCCGTCAGCGTTTCCTCAGAGCTGTCTTCATCTGCCAGCACTGCATCATCGGTTGACGATATTTCATCCGCATCTGTATCTGTATCTATGCTTTCCAGGCCTTCATTATCTGCAGAGGTTTCAGCTATCCCGAGTTCCTCCGCAGTCTCATTATTCCTGAGTTCATTCAGATCAAAATCCAGGGGGGCATCGATTTCCGTACCGGAATCTTCTGTTTCCTGTTCACTGGCTTGATCTGTCACCGGGACAGCGGTCTGGGCATCTTCATCATCCAGCCGCGCAAAAGCTTCCCGGGCAATATCAGTCTGCTCATCGCCGGAAACTTCATTGTCTGTTGCCAGCGGGTCCAGATCAATATCCGGCAATGTGTCCTGCGTATCGGAAACGCTGTCCATTTTTCCGGTACTGTCAGCATCACCCGCGGCCTCACTGTCCACAAACAGGGGATGGTCAGCGGCCAGCACCCGTCCCATGGAGACCACCTTATCCCAGCTTTCATCTGCCGTACCTTCAGGGTCGGCGGCCAGGGCTTCCGCCTGCTGTACAAAGGCTTCGGTATTCTCACTGGCAGCATAGACCTCAAGCAGCTTCATCACATAGTCACGGCGGCCAGGTTCCTGACTGAGGGCAGATTTCAGCAACTCTTCGGCCTTGTCAAAACGACGGTAGGCCAGATAGACATCGGCTTCCGCCAGGGTATCGATTTCATCTTCCTCGGCATCAAAAACATCCACGGTGGAATCGAAACCCGTGTCTTCATCCACGAGATTCTCCACCTGAATGCCCGTCTCTGCAACAGAGGCCACTGCTTCCTCCGGCACATGATTCGTCGCCTTGGCCTCAGTCTGCTGCCCGGCCATGGCATCCTCACCACGCGGCTCATCAGGCTGCTCAATATCCTCAAAATCCTCAGTCCCGTTGGCCTGACGGCGGCGGAGGATTATCCAGGCCAATACCAGGATCAGTAGAATGAGTGCGGTAGCCCCCCCTAAAAGCAGGGGATCTGTTAACAAACCGGAGAGCAGACCAGGCGCTTCCTTTGGCGCGGGCGCGGGCGCGGGCACAACCGCCCCGGCAGCAGACGCTGGCACGGCTGGCTGCTGAGCTGGCGTTGTCTCCGGCTTGCTGGCTACGCCAGGTGCCGCTGCTTTGCCCGTGGCCTCCTCCGGTGCGGTGCCCTGTCCGGATGCGGCCTGATTCGCGGCGGCGTTACTTTGCAGTGCCGCCATCGTATCACCACGTAGCGTCATCAATCGCTGCATGGAATTAATCTGTTTCTCCAACGCTGCCAGCCGATCCTTCAATTCAGCATTTTCCTGCCGGCTGACCTCGGAAGTTTCCTGCGCCAATGCCAATTGCTTACGCATGGATTCCAGCGTCGCCCGCGCAGGCGCACCGGATTCCGTTTTATCGGCTACCCCGCGCAGGGCCACGCCATTATTTGCTGCTCCAGGTGCTACCAGCTTAAGACGGGGCTGTGCCTCACGCTGATTCGCAGTTCCAGCCGTGGAGGCAGCGCCAGATACCCCCAGGGGACGCAAGGTGGCCCGTGCAGCCTGACCGCTTCTGGCCTCCTGCCATTGCACATTCTGCTCGCGGACCAGACGGGCTGCCGCTTCCCTGTCGACAGAAGAAATCGCCTCGGGATCGGAAATGCGCAGAATATAACCCGCTTTCAGATAATTAACGTTATGATGATAGAAGGCCTCAGGATTGGCCTTTAGCAGCGCGACCATCACCTGATCGACTGTCGCTGAGTCGGGGCGAAGTTTCCGGGCAATAGACCACAGGGTATCCGCACGGTTGACAGGGCCATAGCTGAGTTCTCCGGCAGGACCGCTAGCCGGTTGCGCGCCCCCCGCTACTGCCGTCGGGGCCCTGGAGGCCAGCGGTGAGGATGGCGCCGCGCTTGCGGGCTGTGCTGCCTGTGCGCCAGCCACCGGGGCGGCTACAGAGGGTGCTTCCTCGCCCAGAAAAACAGGTGGATCCAGCAGCAGGGTATATTCCCGCAGCAAATGACCGGCGGGCCAGTTGATTTCAACCAGGAAATCTACAAAGGGCTCCTTGACGGCCTGTTCCGAACTCACGTGGATATAGGCTTTCCCGCCAGGCTTTCGGTCAGGCGTAAATTTGAGCTGTGTCAGAAAAAACGGCCGCTCGAGCCCCACCTTGGCGTAGGCTTCCGGGGAAGCAAGTTTGACGGCAATCTCATCCAGCGCAGTATCGCGCAAGGAAAGAATCTCGATGTCCGCATCGAGCGGCTGATTCAAGCTTGAATGTAATTCGATTTTTCCCAGCCCCAGGGCAAAACTTTGCAAGGAAACCAGAAAAATTAAAATGGCGGACACAACGGTCCACTTGTACAAGTGTGCTCTTATCATCTTTCGCAAGCCTGCCTTTTGTCTCTGTAGCACGGCCACTGTCAATCCAGTGGTGTCCAGGGCGTATTGCCCACCGGGGCCACTCGCCTGACCCTCCAAATCTCTTACATACAAAAAGTATGCCTGATTCTTAAAGCAGGCACATGGCGAACGACGGCAGCCTAATAGCCCACCGGTCGTCGATAAGCCTGAATTAACACCATAATATCTATCGTGGGCTATTTTTACAGATACTATTGCCTCTAAAAATATCTATTATAAATAGTTTGTTAACAACATTTCTGCGATCTGCACGCTGTTCAGGGCAGCCCCTTTACGAACATTATCAGCCACTACCCAGAGGTTGATTCCCCGTGGATGAGAAATATCCTCTCTGATACGACCCACATAAACAGTGTCATGGCCTGCAGCCTCTGTCACCGCCGTAGGATAGCCACCTGGCTCCGGCTCATCCATAACGACAATCCCCGAGGCCTTACTGAACAAGGACTTGACGTCTTCCGCCGAGATTTTGTCGCATGTTTCTATATGAACCGCCTCGGAATGTCCATAGAACACTGGCACCCTCACTGCAGTCGGGTTTACTAGAATAGCGTCATCTTCCAGGATTTTTTTAGTCTCCCAGACCATTTTCATCTCTTCCCGGGTATAGCCGTTGTCCTGAAACACATCAATTTGGGGTAGTGCATTGAAGGCAATCTGCTTGGGATAAACGCTCGACTCTACAGGGCGGGCATTGAGCAGGCTGGCGGTCTGTGATGCCAGTTCCTCAATAGCGCGCTTACCCGTACCGGAGACCGCCTGATAGGTGCAGACGTTGATACGTTCAATGCCCATCGCGTCATAAATAGGTTTCAGCGCCACGACCATCTGAATCGTTGAACAGTTGGGATTGGCGATAATATTGCGGCCCTGGTAATACCGCAGCGCGTCCGGATTCACCTCCGGAACCACCAGAGGGATATCATTTTCACGACGAAAATGGGAAGTATTATCAATGACAACACAGCC
>Ga0114931_10001125_pt1 | contig 34082 bp, 30 predicted proteins | sample 2SBtaG_FD_89579 | JGI IMG/M metagenome (GOLD analysis project Ga0114931, IMG submission 89579) | Deep subsurface microbial communities from Kolumbo volcano to uncover new lineages of life (NeLLi) - 2SBTROV14_V59a metaG | ecosystem: Environmental > Aquatic > Marine > Volcanic | place: Kolumbo...
CTTATTGCTTCATTAACGATAGCTGCAATACTCCCGGCCTGATCAGGAGCAAGCCCCTCAATTCCCGCCAGGTCCTTACTGGTAAGTTCCTGGTAGGTTACTTCCTGATAAAAAGTATTCCAGTAAGGCCTGTCCGAGCCGTCGGGAAAACGAACTTTCAATATCGGAAGGCCGGGTTTTCTCATGAACAGTTTCTGCAGATATTCCTGTTTCGGAATTACGTAACCGTCATCACCCGTTTCTCCGTGCCCGTCCCAGAACTCGTTCCAGTCAATAAAGAAATCCTTGAACGGCGAGTCATCTCCGTTTTTCAGCATATCCTGGAACTGGGGTGAACCTGTGGAAAGGTGGTTCAGGACAAGGTCGAATTTCAGGTTGATGCCGAGCTTGTCCATTTCCACAAGATCATCTTCGGAGACAAGCTCTTCGTTGCGGTTGTAATCAATTACAGAAAAGCCGCGATCCAGATCACTGTTGAAAAACGTAGGCAGGATGTAGAACAGTGAAAAGGCGTCTTTTAGTTCCGGCCTCTTCAGCATATCGACTATGTCAGCCAGATTCTTGGCAATGCTGTCGGGGTAAGCGTTCAACATCACGCCTTTCGGTAGTTCCTTTATTGTAAATGTGGCTTCTTTATTCATAGCAACTACTCCTGTAATACGTAAGCTTTTAATACAATCCTGGGCATTAATAATGCGGCCGGTCCAGTAACAGGTTTTCTTTCAGGAGACAGAACCCTTGATGTGGTTTTCAGTGGGCTACAAAGTGGTGCACTAACTGATACAACCATTGGTTTTAAAGCAGGTGATGTCTGCTGTAGTAGGATAAAATCGGGGACAGACCACGTTTATTCGGTCTTAATTAACCACCCCGTCTTTCACGATCTCCCAAGCTGTGTAACAACAGAAAGAAACCACCAGACAACGAGAGAGTCTAGAACCGGTAATCGGGGTCCCCAATGGCACTTACTTAAGCCGTTCTACCTCTTTTCTCCCTCTCCCTTCAAGGGAGGGGGTCGGGATGAGGGTGAGTCACTATAAAAGGCGCGTTGCGTCTTTTCCTCTCTTCCTGACCTTCTCCCCAAAGGGGAGAAGGGACTGATTTTACGCTGTTCTGGTTTAAGTAAGCGCCATTGGTGTCTGCCCCCTGTTCCCTTATCGCGGTTTCAGTCATTCATGGCGCGTAGCGGTTTCTTGCCGTTGGCGCCGAACTCCGATTCCAGGTATTCCAGAAACGCCTCGCGCAGATCCGGGTGCTGCAGTGCATACTCGACAGTGGCCTGCAGGTAACCGAGCTTGTTGCCACAGTCGTAACGCCTGCCTTCAAAGCGGTAGGCCAGTACCTTCTCGTTCCTGAGCAGGCAGGCAATAGCATCGGTCAGCTGGATCTCGCCACCGGCGCCGCGCGGTATGCTGCTGAGGTGTTCGAAGATGGCCGGCGTCAGAATGTAGCGGCCGACCACCGCCAGGTTGGAGCGGGCGTCTGCGGGCGCCGGCTTTTCCACGATGTTCTTGACGAGCGTGATGCGTCCGTTGATTTCTTCCGGATCCACGATGCCATACTTGTCGGTATCCTCCGTGGGTACTTCCTCGACACCGAGGATACTGCAATCGCGATCGTTGAATACCGAGATCATCTGTCCCAGAACATTGTTGCCGCCGCAGTTGATCAGGTCGTCCGCGAGGATCACCGCAAACGGGTCATCACCGACAATGGGTTGCGCACACAAGACTGCGTGTCCCAGACCCAGCGCTTCCGCCTGCCGGACGTAGACACAGGTCACATCGGCGGGCACCACTTCCTGCACGATCTTCAGCAGGTCGTGCTTGCCCTTCTTCTGGAGTTCGGACTCCAGTTCGTAATTCTTGTCGAAATGATCTTCGATGGCCCGCTTGCTGCTGCTGGTGACGAAAATAAGTTCCTTGATGCCGGCGCGCGCAGCTTCTTCCGCGGCATACTGGATCAGCGGCTTGTCGACGATCGGCAGCATCTCCTTGGGATTGGCCTTGGTGGCCGGGAGAAATCGTGTCCCCAGTCCGGCAACGGGAAATACGGCTTTCTTGATGGCTTTACTCATAACTCAGTCCCTGTTTTCAGTTTTCCTGAACACGGTCATACACATCCTCAAAACGCACAATATCATCCTCGCCCAGATAGCTGCCTGACTGGATCTCAATGACTTCCAGCATGATATCCCCGGGATTTTCGAGTCGATGCTTCTCGCCCATCGGGATATAGGTCGATTCGTTCTCGTGCAGGTCAAACACGCTGTCCCCGCAGGTCACCCGTGCGGTACCCTTCACGACCACCCAGTGCTCGGCACGGTGGTGATGCATCTGCAAGGACAGTTGCGCCCCCGGCTTTACCGACAGCCGCTTCACCTGAAAACGCGGGCCGGCATCGACTCCCTCGAAAGAACCCCAGGGCCGGTACACCTGGCGGTGGACCTTGTACTCATCCCGGTCTGTCGCCTTTAATTGACGGACAATCTGCCTGACGTCCTGCGCCTTGTCCATGTTCGCCACCAGCACGGCATCAGCTGTTTCCACTACGATGATATTTTCAACCCCGACAGTGGCAAGACAACGGTGCCGGGCAACGAGATATGCATTGTGTGTGTCATGAGTGATGACATCACCCTGGATGACATTCCCGTCATCATCACGGGGGCAGACATCCCAGAGCGACGACCAGGCGCCCACATCGGACCAGCCTGCGGCAAACGGCACCACCGCGGCCTGACCGGTTTTTTCCATTACCGCATAATCGATAGAGTCGCCGGGACAGTGCGCGAATTGTTCGCGGCTGACCCTGAAGAAATCACTGTCTTCCACCCCGCCTGCAACGCACTGACGGCAGCATGTGAGGATATCAGGCCGATGCGTGGCGATCTCTTCGAGCCAGTGCGCGGTACGCATCAGGAAGATACCGCTGTTCCAGTAGTATTCGCCTTCCTTTATATAGTGCTCCGCTGTGGCCAGATCCGGCTTTTCGACAAAGCGCGCGATCTGGAATACCCCGTCGTCCCCGATGACGCCGTCACGTTTTATATACCCGTAACCGGTTTCAGGGGCATCCGGAACCACGCCGAAGGTCACCAGGCGACCCGCGCCTGCCGGGCCGAGTCCCTTGCTGACCGCCCTGGTGAATTCCGGCCGATCCGTAATCACATGATCAGCGGGCATGACCAGCATCAGGGAATCCGGATCACGCGCTTCGAGGTACAGGGCAGCAAGCGTCAGCGCCGGCGCCGTATTCCTGCCTTCCGGTTCCAGGATAATCGCTTCCGGTGACTTGCCCAGTTGTGCGACCTGCTCGGCAACCAGGAAGCGGTGTTCCTCGTTGCATACGTAAATAGCGTTACCCAGATCAGGCAATTCTTCCAGCCGCAGGACAGTTTCCTGTAACAGGGTCCGGCCGGATGTTAGCGGCAATAACGGTTTCGGGTAATGCTCTCTGGATAACGGCCAGAGACGCGAGCCAGAACCGCCTGACAGGATTACCGGGTAAAGTGTCATAGGTCGTTCCGTGCTAATTGTCTGCATGCGTCATGGCGGGATAGTCTTCCCAATTAAGTCGGCGCGCTGCGTGAAAAATTGAATACTGCACCATCGGAATATTTCCTGCAGGGGAATATAATCCAGATCAGCAGAAAGTGTAACTATCTTTATGGTTTTATAGTTTAATTCAACCCTTCCATACCCCTGGAATGAGCGTTGGGAAGACCGGCAGGCAGCCACCGGCACGAATAAACGACCCCGCCGCAAGTGGGCGGGGTATCGGCTCGCAGGAGCAGGTTGCTAGTCTCGCCGTAAACAGCGGGAAATTGAAGCCCGAGGTAATTAAAAAAGGGCGCCCCGGGGGGGGCGCCCTTCCACTGCCGGGACCGATGGTCCCGCTCTAGCGTGCCGGTGTGCCGGCGGTCAGGGCGGCGCGATTGTTCTCCACCGTCTGCATCCCGATACCCTTGACCTCCGCCAGTTCATCCACACTGGCAAACGGGCCGTTGGTCTGCCGATGCTCGACAATTGCCTGCGCCTTGCGCTCACCCACACCATCGATAGCGCTGGCAAGGGTGCCGGCATCGGCGGTATTGATATCGACCTGACCGGCAAGTACCTGCGTTGACGTGGCCAGCAGCATCGAGAACAGCAACAACATGGATCTGAAAATTGACATAGCGTGACTCCTTATCTGTTGTGGTCTTCCTTGTGTCTGCGTGACAGGGCGACTGCAAAGCAGATCAGTCTGTTACGAACTGTAGAATACTGCGCGGGCGTGTCAGTGCAAGGCGTCCAGTTCTGAATTGATTGTCAGCAAAACGGCAGACGGGTCGTCAGACTGTGTCACCGGACGTCCGATGACGAGGTAGTCCGAACCGTTACATACAGCATCGACGGGTGTCATCACCCGCCGCTGATCATCCGCCGGGCTACCGGCAGGACGAATCCCCGGAGTAATGAGCTGGAACGCTGCCCCCAGTTGTGCGCGGAGTTGTGGTGCTTCACGTGAGGAACACACCACGCCGTCGAGCTCGCAATCACTCGCCAGGGTAGCCAGTTGCACCACGTGCTCCGCCGGTGTCCCGCCCAGACCGATGGATTTCAGCTCGGCGGCATCCATGCTGGTCAGTATGGTGACCGCAACCAGCAGTGGCGGTTTGTCTATCGCAGAGATGGCCTCGGCGGCAGCTTCGAGCATGCGTCTACCGCCCAGGGCATGTACGTTCAGCATCCAGACACCCAGTCCGGCCGCCGCCCGGCAGGCTCGTGCCGTTGTATGGGGAATATCATGATATTTAAGGTCCAGGAACACATCGAATCCCTGCCCTGCCAGGCGGCGTACAAAATCCGGCCCGGCGACGGTAAACAGTTCCTTGCCTACCTTGAGCCGGCACTGTTCGGGGCCAATGCGGCTGACAAATTCCAGCGCGGTTCCGACGTCTGCATAGTCCAGCGCCACGATGACGCGCGTGCCCGGTTGTGGTGTGTCACTCATTGCATCACCTTGCGTTAAAAACCGTCAATCGCCTTCGATGCCGTGTACCGGCCTGACTGTATCCCACAATCGACAAGCCGGGCATTGCCAGTGCAGTGTCTTTCCGGAGAATCCGCACTCATGACAGATATAGACCGGCTTGTCCTGTTGCAACCGGTCCACGAGCTGTTTTACCAGGCCACTTAGTTCACGGCCAGCTACCTCATCCTGAAGACCACCAAGCTCCACGAACCGGGCAAACCCGCGTACCGATACACGCATGCCAAGTTGTTCCCGGATAAACACAGCGGCCTCATGGTCGCCTTGCTCGCGGGCCAGCAGATTGGTCAGTGACAGTACCGGTGATATACCGTCATAACGTGTCAGCAGGCCCCGCAAATAGTCTATCAGCTGGTCAATGGTGCCCAGACGGGTGTGGCATAGTAACATCGAGTCAAGCACCTGCGGCAAGCGCTCCATATCCCGGTTTTCGACTTGCCGGTAGCTGGCCAGTGCTGCCGCATAATCACCGGCATCGCACTCCATATCTCCCAGCAGGATACTGGCGCGCGCGCATTCACGGTCCCGTGAAAAAGCCTGCTGCAGATGTTTGCGTGCACCCTGTGTATTGCCCCCTGCACGCTCCGTCTCAGCCAGTTCGCAGAAATAATGCGCGATGACTCTGTTGGCCTGCATCTCACCGGCAATGCAGGTCTTGCCGGCAATCCGGATCGCCTTGTCCCAGTCCCGTTCCTGCTGGTAGATCTCAAGCAACAGCGGCAATACGCGTGGCTCGTATGTCTTGTCTGCGGCCAGTTCGAGGAACAGTTGCTCGGCACGATCCAGCATACCGGCACGCTGGAAATCCTGCCCCAGTTCGAGCAGTGCACCGGTGCGATGCGCCGTACCGATGGACGCGCGATCCGAGAGTTCCTGGTGAATCCGGATGGCGCGATCGGTTTCGCCCTGCTTGCGGAAGTCGATACCCAGCTTGAGCAACTGATCCGCCAGTACCAGGTGGGTATCAGGTGCGGACGCTGTCTGTCCCAGCAACCGGGTGAATACATCGATGGCCTTGTCAGGCTCTTCATTGAGGAGAAAATTCAGCCCTTTCAGGTAATCCTTACTGAGGGCGGTCGCCGGGGCGGCAAGCTGCCGGTTACACATACGGATGGCGGCAAACCAGCCGCCGAGCGCCGCAACGGGCAGCAGCAACCAGATCAGATCCCGCATGCTGTGGAAGAGGCGTTATTCAGTGCCGGCAGACCGGGGCGGACACCAGGGCCGGCCAGAGTGTTAACAGGGGATGGACAGTGGCGCAACACCGGCAGGCTAACAAGCTGGCAGGCAGCCTGCATACCACCTGCTAGCTGTCTTTATTCAAAAGAAAATGGGTGTTGACCCGCTCGCGCAATTCCTTGCCGGGCTTGAAATGCGGCACATGCTTGGCCGCCAGCGCGACCGAATCGCCGGTTTTCGGGTTTCTGCCAATACGCGGCGGTCGATAGTGCAGCGAAAAGCTGCCGAATCCGCGAATCTCGATTCGCTGCCCGGTTGCAAGCGCCAGGCTCATTTGCTCAAGCAAACTCTTGACAGCAAGCTCCACATCCTTGTAATTAAGGTGACTGTTTTTCATCGCAAGGATTTCTATTAATTCAGACTTTGTCATTTTCTCCACCTTCCCGGATCTGCCAATCCAGATAGTTTTAGCTGTTATTCATCCCCATTCATTTGACGCTTGAGCACATCCCCCAGATTTGTCGTTGCTTCCGTGTTATCCGATCCGTAGTCCTGCATCATGGCGGCTTCATCTTCCGTGTCCTTGGCTTTAATGGACAGGCTGATGGTGCGGTTCTTGCGATCAACACCCATGAACTTGGCCTCGACCTCGTCACCGACATTCAACAGGGTACGAGCATCCTCGATACGGTCACGCGACAACTCCGACGCACGCAGGGTGCCTTCCACACCATCGCCAAGATCAATAATCGCGGCCTTGGCATCCACTTCCTTCACGATCCCCTTCACGAAACTGCCCTTGCTGTGTTCCGCGACGAAGTTCGAATACGGATCCTTCTCAAGTTGCTTGACGCCCAGGGAGATCCGTTCACGTTCCGGGTCAACCGAAAGCACGACCGCCTCGATCTCGTCACCCTTGGAGTAATTACGCACGGCTTCCTCGCCCGGCTCGTTCCAGGAGATATCCGACAGGTGAATCAGTCCGTCGATCTCGCCCGCCAGCCCGATGAAAATACCGAAATCGGTAATCGACTTGATGGTGCCCTTGACATGGTCACCCTTGTTGTTTGTAGCGGCGAACTCGTCCCATGGATTCGGGAAACACTGCTTGATGCCCAGCGAGATACGGCGGCGTTCCTCGTCGATATCCAGCACGGTCACTTCCAGTTCCTGCCCGATGTGTACCACCTTGGAAGGATTAATGTTCTTGTTGGTCCAGTCCATTTCGGAAACATGTACCAGCCCTTCAACCCCCTCCTCAATCTCGACGAAACAACCGTAGTCCGCGATATTGGTGACCTTGCCGAACAGGCGGGAGGTGGACGGATAACGTCGCGCCAGGTCAGCCCACGGGTCAGTCCCGAGTTGCTTCATGCCCAGTGACACGCGGTTACGCTCGCGGTCGAACTTGAGTACCTTGACATCGATCTCGTCACCGACATTGACGATCTCGGAGGGATGCTTGACGCGTTTCCATGCCATGTCTGTGATGTGCAGCAGACCGTCAATACCACCGAGGTCAACAAACACACCGTAGTCCGTGAGGTTCTTGACGATGCCCTTGATGATGATGCCTTCCTGCAGGCTTTCCAGCAGGGCCTCGCGTTCCGCACTGAATTCGGTTTCCACCACCGCAAGGCGTGACACCACCACATTGTTACGACGCTTGTCGAGCTTGATAACTTTGAACTCGAGTTCCTTGCCTTCGAGGTACACGGGGTCCCGTACCGGCCGGACATCCACCAGGGAACCCGGCAGGAATGCGCGGATCTCGTCTATATCAACGGTAAAGCCACCCTTGACCTTGCCGCTGATGACACCCTTGACGATCTCTTCCTTCTCGAAAGATTCCTCGAGTCGTCTCCAGACCTGGTCACGTTTTGCCTTTTCCCGGGACAGGCGGGTCTCGCCAAATCCGTCTTCAATGGCTTCCAGTGAAACTTCCACTTCATCGCCGACGGCAACTTCCAGTTCACCCTGTGCGTTCTTGAACTGGACAATCGGGATAACACCTTCGGATTTAAGTCCTGCGTTGACAACCACGCTGTCGGACTGAATATCGACAACGGTACCGGTAATTACAGCACCGCGGCGTAATTCCTGATTTACAAGGCTTTCTTCAAATAGTTCAGCAAAACTCTCGGTCATGGGAATGGTTTGTCCTGGAACGGTCAACGGCCCGTTCACTTATCAAGCCACGGCATCTGGCGATACGGTGGGTCAGGTTAATAAAATATCCAGCCACAACAGCTGAACACGCAAACGCGGTATTATACGTGTATGCCACTAATTGTATACGATTTTTTCAAAAAATCGAGCGGACATAATCGAGCACCCTGGACACCGTCCCCGCCACATCCAGGTCGCTGTTATCCAGCAGGCGGGCATCCGTGGCAGGCCGCAGTGGTGAAACAGCCCGCGACTGGTCCCGCGCATCGCGCGCCCTCACCTCGGCCACGATGGCTTCCAGTGATGATTCTTTCCCATTATTTTTCAATTGGTTATACCGTCTCCGGGCACGCACTTCCGGGCTGGCGGTGAGAAATATCTTGAGGGCGGCGTCCGGAAACACCACCGTGCCCATGTCCCGGCCATCGGCGACCAGCCCGGGTGGCTCGCGGTAGCGCCGCTGCCAGGCCAGCAAGGCGGCCCGGACCGGTGGCAGGACTGCAATTACCGAGGCGGCGTTGCCCACGTGTTCGGTCCGCAGCGCTGCGGTTACCGGCACCCCGTCCAGCAGGACACCTTCTTCACCGGATGCCGACAGCTGGAACTCGCCGTGGATCCGCCCGGCGAGTTCGACCAGGCTATCGACAGCGTCGAGCGCCACACCGTCACGTTGCGCGGCACAGGCCAGCAGACGATAGAGCGCCCCGCTGTCGAGGTAGTGCCAGCCCAACTGTTCCGCCAGGCGCCGGCTGATGGTCCCCTTGCCGGAACCGCTCGGGCCGTCGATGGTGATGACCGGGGTGTTGCCGCGTACGGCTTCGTGGTTATCCATCACCACTGCATCCCATTGTTTTTATCCCCTCTCCCCAACACTCTCCCGGGGGGAGAGGGGGCTATCAAGTGATTGGACAGGTACCGTAGGGTGCGCCGTGCACACCGGGCCGTTACCGTAAACCAAAAGGTGCGCACAGCGCACCCTACGGGCTGACCGATTCAATAGAAAGACCGGCGTGAGCGGCCAGCCCGACAAAACCGGGGAACGAGGTACTGACGTTGTCGCAGTCACTGATCTCTATTGTTCCCTGCGCACGCAGCGCCGCCATCGCAAAGGCCATGGCAATGCGGTGATCGCCATGGCTGTCGACACAACCGGCCGTTGGATTACCGCCCTCGATCAACATACCGTCGGGGGTCGGCGTGGCATCGATACCGAGTGTCTGCAAGCCGTCCGCCATCACCTGGATGCGGTCACTTTCCTTGACCCGCAGTTCCCCGGCACCGGTCAGCACGGTCGGGCCACGCGCGCAGGCGGCTGCGACAAACACCGCGGGAAATTCATCGATGGCCAGCGGCACCAGTACCGGATCGATCTCGATACCATGCAGTTCGGCCGCGCGAACATGCAGATCGGCCACCGGTTCACCACCAACCTCGCGCCGGTTACTGATGTCAATCGCCGCACCCATCTGTTGCAGGATATCGATCACCCCGGTGCGGGTCGGGTTCATGCCGACATGCTCAAGGACGAGATCGGACCCGGGGGCGATACTCGCGCCCACCAGGAAAAAGGCCGCAGAGGAAATATCCGTCGGCACATCGATGCGCATGGCGCTGAGGCGATGCCCCCCTGCCAGGCAGACGCGCCCGGAACTGCTGTCCAGCGGATAACCCATACCACCGAGCATGCGCTCGGTGTGGTCCCGGGTCGGCGCCGGTTCCGTCACACAGGTAGTCCCGTCGGCATACAGACCGGCCAGCAACAGGCATGACTTGACCTGGGCACTGGCCATCGGCATGACATAGTCGATGCCATGCAGCGGCGCGCCACCATGGATGACCAGTGGCGCAGTACCGGCCGCGGCGGTATCGATATCCGCACCCATCCGGCTCAGCGGCTCCACCACCCGCTGCATCGGCCGGGTCGACAGCGAGGCATCCCCGGTCAATGTGACATCAAAAGACTGGCCGGCCAGCAGGCCGCTCATAAGACGCATGGAGGTACCGGCGTTACCCAGGTCCAGCGCCTGCGCCGGGGCCTGCAAGCCGTGCAGGCCAACGCCCTTGATGATGACATGACTGTTATCCGGACCGCTGATTGACACCCCCATGGCGCGGAAGGCCTGCAGGGTGGCCAGGCTGTCGGCCCCTTCCAGAAAACCGCTGACCTCGGTCACTCCGTCTGCCAGCGACCCGAGCATGATCGAACGGTGCGAAATCGACTTGTCACCCGGCACCCTCAGGGTTCCCGTCAGCTGACCGCCGGGTGATACCGTGAAACGTGTATCAGTCATCACTACAGTCCTGCACGATCGGGGCTGTGACGGCAGAAGCCAGCTGAAGGTGAGGCGCTTGCGCCGAGAGGCGGCCCTGGGGCCTGCTGGCGAATCCGGGATCCGGCAAACCCCGGTTCGCGGGCAAGTCCGCTCCTGCAAAATACCATCCGGGTGGAGTCATGTCCTGCACCATTTCCGAGTCCTGTAGGTCGAGTTAGGCCCTATGGTACTCACTTAAGCCTTTCACCCTTTGTTTGTTTTCTCCCTCTCCCTTGAAGGAAGAGGGTCGGGGTGAGGGTGAGTCACTATAAAAAGACGCGTTGTGTCTTTCCCCTCTTCCTGCCCTTCTCCCCAAAGGGGAGAAGGGACTGATTTTACGCTGTTCGAGCTCCGGGCTTAAGTTAAGTGCCATTGGGGTTAGGCCGTAAGGCCGTAACCCGACAAAAAGGCCGGTCATATCTGCGAAACAAGGAAGCGATAGCTTGTTGCGCTACGCTCTTGAAGAACTACCCGTCATTTTTTCACAAAGGCATCGCGCGCCTGTTTCGCTGATTCGAACACATCCAGCAAACGTTGGCCGTCATGCGTATGCACGGCACGGCTCAATGACTGCAAGTCCTCGATGAACCGGTCGATCAGCAACTGGATGGCATCGCCGTTGGCGAGACAGATGTCACGCCACATCACCGGGTCACTGGAGGCAATCCGGGTAAAATCACGGAATCCCCCCGCCGCGTACTCGAACAGCTCCTCCCGATCATCCAGCGTCGACAGGGTATCGACCAGTGTGAACGCCAGTACATGCGGCAAGTGGCTGGTCGCCGCCAGCACGGCATCGTGGTGTATGGCATCCATCGAGGTGACCACGGCCCCGGCTGCTTCCCACATCCGGCGCACCCGGTCAATCGCATCTGTGTCGGTGTGATCCAGAGGTGTGAGAATCACGTGCCGGTTGTGGTACAGATCCGGCAGCGATGCCGCGACACCACTGTATTCCGTACCGGCAATCGGGTGGCCGGGTACGAACCGCTCCGGCACACGGCCAAAGGACTGTTGCGCCGCCTCGATCACGCTGGCCTTGGCGCTGCCTGCATCGGTCAGCACCGCATTGTCATCCAGGTGATCACGAATCCGGCTGAACACGGTCTGCATCGCGCCCAGCGGCACGGCGACCAGCACCATGTCGGCACCGGCAACGGCCGCCTCCAGGTCGGTATCGAAGCGGTCGATTACACCGAGGTCAACGGCCTGCTGCAGGTGCGCGGGATCACGGCCGCTACCGACCACTTCCCGACAGTACCCGGCAGCACGCAACGCCCGCGCCAGCGAGCCGCCGATCAGTCCGACACCGATAATACATAAGCGATCAATCACGTCAGCGCCCTCTCGATGGCCAACAAAAAACGGGCATTCTCTTGTGGCAGTCCCGTCGTCACCCGCAGGTGGTTCGGCAGGCCGTAATTGGCGACCGGGCGCACAATAACACCCTGCTGCAACAAGCGCTCGTATATCCCTGCCGCGTCCCGCCCGGTGTCCACGGCCACAAAATTACCCACAGACGCGATCCACGACAAGCCCAGTTTGCTGAAACCGGCTTCCAGCTGCTGTAATCCATCCCGGTTCAGACGGGTAACTGCCTGCAGGTGGGGAGTGTCCGCCAATGCGGCAACTGCTGCCGCCTGCGCCACGGAATTCACATTGAAGGGATGACGCACACGATTCAGCAAATCGGCAATCCCCGGTGCCGATACGGCATAACCGACGCGCAGGCCGGCCAGGCCATAGGCCTTGGAAAAGGTGCGGGTCACCACCAGGTTCGGAAACTCCGTCAGCCAGCGGCTGGTATCCGGGTAGTCCGGCTGTTGCACGTATTCGAAATAGGCCTCGTCGATCACCACGATGACGTGCGTTGGCAGGCCCGCCATGAAGCGGTGCAATGCCTGTTCCTCAAGCCAGGTACCGGTCGGGTTGTTCGGATTGGCGATGAACACCACCCGGGTAGCCTGACCGACGCGGGCCGCCATGGCGTCGAGGTCATGGCCGTAGTCGCCCGCTTGCGCGGCCGCAATTTTCGCGACCGCCCCGGTTGCCTGTACGACAATCGGGTAGACCGCAAACGCATGCTCGGAAAACACCGCCTCCAGGCCCGGCCCGAGAAAGACCCGTGCGATCATGTCCAGCACATCGTTGGAGCCGTTCCCCAGCGTAATCGCTGCCGGGACCACGGCATGTTTTTTCGCCAGCGCTGCAGTCAGCCGGTAACCACTACCCTCCGGGTAACGCGCCAGCCCGTCGAGTGCCTGTTGCGCCGCATCGATTGCAGCCGGTGAGGGGCCGAGCGGGTTCTCGTTCGAGGCCAGTTTGACCACGTCGTCGATGCCGTATTCGCGCTCCAGTTCGGCAATCGGCTTGCCGGGCAGGTACGGGTGCAGGGCACGTACGCCCGGGACGGCGAGTTCTTGATAGTGGCTATCAGGATGTTCCATTGGCGACTAATTAAGGCTCTTCAGAGAAATTTTCAGGTGAACCTGGCCTGAATATATGCCCGTGGACATGTAGGAGCGAGATTGCTCGCGAACGTGGTGTCCCCGGATTCCTGATTCGCGAGCAAGCTCGCTCCTGCAGTCAGTTACACCGCATTCCGCGATTAGCATGTCGCCAGGCATATGAGGTCATTAATATGCATACCCTGACAAGCACCACACAACTGCCGACGACAGCCGGAAGCCGCACACTATAAAACAGCCTTCGGGTAAGAGCCGAGCACCTTGACGGCAAAGGCTTCCGTTTCCAGTTCGGCCAGTGCGGCCGCGACCGGTGCATCATCCCGGTGTCCGTCCAGGTCTATATAGAATACATACTCCCACATACCCTGACGCGAGGGACGCGACTCAATGCGCGTCATGCTGATACCGTTGCCAGCGATCGGTTGCAACAATGCAGACAGTGCGCCGGGCTGATTGTGTACCGACACCAGCACCGAGGTCTTGTCGGCACCGCTCGGCTGCGCATTGCGGGTCCCGATGATGAGAAAACGAGTGGTGTTGTCCGGATGGTCCTCGATATTGTGTACGGCAATGGCCACCGCGTATAACTCGGCGGCCATGGCACTGGCGATGGCCGCAGTGCCCGGCGCATCAGCGATCATGCGTGCCGCCTCGGCATTACTGCTGACAGCCACCCGCTCGGCGTGCGCCAGATGGGCATCCAGCCAGCCACGGCATTGCGCCAGCGCCTGCTGATGGGCAAGCACACGATTCACGGCATCGAGACTGCCGTCAGCCGTCAGCAGGTGATGATGGATACGTTGCTCGACCTCACCACAGATAACCAGTGATGAATGTTGAAACTGATCCAGGGTATGACTGACCACTCCCTCGGTGGAATTCTCGACCGGCACCACGCCATAGTCTGCCAGACCGGCCTCGACTTCCCGGAATACGTCATTGATCCCGTCCATCGCCAGCGTATTGACCGAGTGACCGAAGTGTTTCAGCGCCGCCGCCTGGGTAAAGGTCCCTTCCGGTCCGAGGAATGCGATAGACAGGGGTTTCTCCAGAGCCAGACAGGCGGACATGATTTCCCGGAATAGCCGCACCACCTCTTCGGCCGGCAGCGGGCCGGAATTTCTTTCGCTGATACGTCGTAATACCCGCGCCTCCCGGTCCGGACGATAGAAATCCGTGGCCTGCCCGTCCGCGGATTTCACCTCGGCGATTTCCCGCGCCAGTGCCGCACGCCGGTTGATCAGATCCTGGATATGTTCATCCAGCCCGTCAATGCCATTACGCAAGGTATCGAGTTTGGTGTCGCTACTCATGATTCAATTCCGTCCGGAACGGTAATACTGAAGAATAACCCGCGAAATCATAATGCCCTGACGTTCAGGACACCATCGATCCCGGTCAGGTGCGTGATGCATTCCGGGGGCAACTGCTGGTCGATATCAACCAGTGTGTAGGCAAGACCACCGCGTGAGCGGTTCACCATATCGAGAATATTCAGGTCGGCATCAGCGAGACAGGTGGATATCTGTCCGAGCATGTTCGGCACGTTGGCATTGGCGATGGCCAGCCGGAACCCGCCATTGCGCGGCATCAGCAATTCGGGGAAATTGACGGAATTCCGGATATTGCCGTTTTCCAGGAATTCCCGGACCTCATCGACCACCATCACGGCACAGTTCTCTTCCGCCTGTTGCGTGGAGGCCCCCAGGTGCGGCAACGTGATGACCCGGGGATGGTCCTTTAGCAGGTTGCTGGGAAAGTCGCAGACATACGCATAGATCTTGCCGGCGTCGATGGCATCCACCACTGCGGCATCGTCGACGACACCGTTGCGCGAGAAGTTCAGGATGATAATGTGATCGCGCGCCAGCTTCAGGCGTTCCGCGTTGATCATGTCGCGCGTCGCATCGATCAGCGGCACGTGAAAAGAAATAAAATCCGCCTTGGCCATTAATTCTTCAATACTGGCGGCCTGGCGCACCTGCGAGGACATTTCCCAGGCGTGTTGCACGGTGATATCCGGATCGAAGCCGATGACATTCATTCCCAGCGCCAGCGCCCCGTTGGCCACCTGGACACCGATGGCGCCGAGTCCGACAACCCCCAGTGTCTTGCCGGGCAGCTCGAACCCGACAAACTGTTTCTTGCCGGCCTCGACCTCCTTGTGTATCTGGTTGTCTTCACCGTTCAGCGAACGGGCAAATGACCAGCCCTGTGTCAGGTTGCGTGCCGCCATCAGCATACCGGCTATCACCAGCTCCTTGACGGCATTGGCGTTTGCTCCGGGTGCATTGAAAACCGGGATGCCGGCCGTGTTCATCCGGTCAACCGGGATGTTATTCACCCCGGCACCGGCGCGGCCAATGGCCTTGACGGATGATGGCACGTCCATGTCATGCATATTGAATGACCGCAACAGGATCGCATCCGGATGACCGATCTCGGAGGCAATTTCGTAGGATTCGCGCGGAAAGTGTTCCAGGCCAGCCGGGGAAATATTGTTCAGGGTGAGTATCTTGTACATTGCCAGGCTGTCAATCCTTCATTAAATTGCGCATGTTATTAATGATGCACATGGTGCACCCTGCATCACCGTATTCAACCACGGCTACGCTCGAACTCCTGCATAAACCCGACCAGTGCGACAACACCGGCCTCCGGCATTGCATTGTAGATACTGGCGCGCATTCCGCCAACGGATCGGTGGCCCTTCAGGTTTAGCAACCCGGCGCCGGCTGCCTGCTCCAGAAAACGCTTGTCGAGTTCGGCATCCGCCAGGGTAAACGGTACATTCATCCATGAACGGTATACGGGGTCCACGGGACTGGTATAAAAGTCGCTACCGTCTATTGCCGCATACAACACCGCAGCCTTGCGCCGGTTGATCTCCGCGATTGCCGCCAGACCACCCTGCTCCCGCAACCACTGGAACACCAGTCCGGCCAGGTACCAGCTATAGGTCGGCGGCGTATTCAGCATCGAGCCACTGTCGGCATGCGCCTGGTAATCATACATCGACGGTGTCCCGTCGAGTGTCATTCCGGCCAGCTCCTTGCGGACAATAACCACTGTCAGTCCGGCCGGGCCGATATTCTTTTGCGCTCCGGCATAGATAACGCCAAATCGGGAAATCTCCAGCGGTCGTGACAGCAGCGTAGAGGACATGTCGGCGACCAACGGTACTGTGCCGGTTGCGGGTAGCGCACTGAATTCGACCCCGCCAATGGTCTCGTTCGGCGTGTAGTGCACATAAGCCGAGTCAGGGTCAAGTTGCCACGTGTCTTCCGGAGGAACGCTGGTGAAATTCGAAGACACAGACGTGGCCGCTTCATTAACGGCGCAATAGCGACGCGCCTCGGCAATGGCCTTCTTTGACCAGGCGCCGGTATTGATATAGTCGGCCTGCGGCTTGCCGCGCAACAGGTTCATTGGCACCATCGCGAACTGGCTGGTCGCGCCACCCTGCAGAAACAGCACGTAGTAATCAGCGGATATTCCCAGCAACTCGCGGAGATCGGCCTCGGCCTGTTCGGCGATCGAGACAAACTCCTTGCCACGGTGACTCATTTCCATCACTGACATGCCGGAACCGTGCCAGTCAAGCAGCTCATCCCGCGCCCGACACAACACGTCCTCAGGTAATACCGCCGGTCCGGCGCTAAAATTATAGAGTTCTGTCATTGTGCTGTTTTATTCACTGTCTGCACTGTCTTCGTCACCCTCATTAACCTCGACAATGCGTTCGAGGCCGACCAGCTTCTCACCTCTGGTCAACGAAATCAGCCGCACGCCCTGGGTATTCCTGCCCATAACGGAGATCTCGTTGACCCGGGTACGCACCAGCGTACCGCCACCACTGATCAACATAACCTCATCACTGTCATCTGCATGTACGGCACCGACAACCTCACCATTACGTTCGGTGACCTGGATGGCAATCACCCCCTGCCCGCCGCGTCCGTATACCGGGTAGTCGTTCGTATCGGTACGCTTGCCGAAACCATTCCCGGTGGCGGTCAATATCGGGCTGTCACTCGCGATAATCATCGAGATGACGCGTTGTTTGTCTTTCAGCTTGATGCCGCGCACACCACACGCGGTACGACCCATGGGGCGCACATCAGCCTCGGTAAAACGGATGACCTTGCCGGCATTACTGAACAGCATGACATCGCGGGAACCGTCGGTAATCGCCACATTGACCAGGTAATCGCCATCACGCAGGTCAACAGCAATCAGGCCGCTGGCGCGCGGGCGGGAAAAGTTTGACAACGCGGTCTTCTTGACCGTGCCGTGCGCGGTTGCCATGAACACAAATTGGTCCTTGTCGAATTCACGGATTGGCAGAATCGCGTTGATGCGTTCACCGGCGTCCAGTGGCAACAGGTTGACGATCGGCTTGCCACGCGCGGTGGGCCCGGCTTGTGGCAGCTCATAGACCTTGAGCCAGTAGACCTTGCCGCGGCTGGAAAAGCACAGGATGGTGTCATGGGTACTGGCAATAAACAGCTTGTCGATGAAATCCTCTTCGCGGACGCCGGCGGCCGTCTTGCCCCGGCCGCCACGCCGCTGTGCGCGGTAGTCAGTCAACGGCTGTGATTTCGCATAACCCGCATGCGACAGGGTGACGACCACGTCTTCCTCGGTAATCAGGTCTTCCAGCCGAAGATCCAGGTGGTCTGTCATGATCTCGGTACCCCGCGCATCACCGAACGTGTCGCGCAGGTTGACCAGTTCACCACGGATCACTTCCATCAACCGGTCCGGGTCGCCCAGGATCTTAAGTAACTGATCAATTTCGTCCAGTAACTCCTTGTATTCTGCCGTGATCTTGTCCTGCTCCAGACCGGTCAGCTGGTGCAGGCGCAGTTCGAGAATGGCCTGCGTCTGGATATCGGAAAGCCGATATCCCTGCTCAGTCAATCCGTAGTGCGGCTCCAGCCCATCCGGGCGCGAGGCGTCCGCGCCGGCCCGCTCCAGCATGGCCGTGACCAGACCCGGTTCCCAGCTACGTTCCATCAGCGCCTGCTTTGCCACAGCACGGTTGCTGGACCCTTTAATAAGGGCGATCACTGTGTCGATGTTGACCAGCGCAACAGCCAGGCCTTCGAGGATGTGAGCCCGCTGACGCGCCTTGCGCAGTTCGAAGACGGTGCGCCGCGTCACCACGTCGCGGCGATGCCGGATGAAGGCCTCCAGGCATTGCTTAGGTTCAGTAGCTGCGGCCGCCCGTCAACCAGCGCCACCATGTTAATACCGAATACGCTTTGCAGCTGGGTGTGCTGGTACAGGTTATTCAGTACGACCTCGGCGACTTCGCCACGTTTCAGATCGACGACCATACGCATGCCGTCCTTGTCAGATTCGTCGCGCAACCCGGAAATACCGTCGATCTTCTTGTCCTTGACGAGTTCCGCAATTTTCTCCAGCAGGCGCGCCTTGTTCACCTGGTAGGGCAACTCGGTGAACACGAGGGACTGACGTCCCTTGCCGTCTTCGCCCTCGGTATGACTGCGGGCGCGGATATAAATACGGCCACGCCCGGTCCGGTAGGCTTCATGAATACCACGGACACCGTTGATGATGCCGGCCGTGGGGAAGTCCGGTCCCGGTACGTGCTCCATCAGGCCGGGTATATCAATCTCCGGATTTTCGATCAGGGCAAGGCAGGCGTTGATCACTTCCGTCAGGTTATGCGGCGGTATGTTGGTCGCCATGCCGACGGCGATACCGGCCGACCCGTTGACCAGCAGGTTCGGGACCCGTGTCGGGAACACGGCCGGTTCATGCTCGGTCTCGTCGTAGTTGGGAACGAAGTCGACCGTCTCCTTGTCGAGGTCGGCGATGAGTTCATGGGCGATGCGTGACATGCGCACTTCGGTGTAACGCATAGCGGCCGGTGAGTCGCCATCCACAGAACCAAAATTGCCCTGGCCGTCCACCAGCATGTAGCGCAATGAGAACGGTTGCGCCATACGCACGATGGTATCGTAGACCGCGGTATCGCCATGCGGGTGATACTTGCCGATGACGTCACCGACAATACGCGCGGATTTCTTGTAGGGTTTGTTGTAGTCGTTGCCGAGCTCGCTCATGGCGTACAGGGCACGCCGGTGCACCGGCTTCAGGCCGTCACGAACATCCGGCAGCGCACGCCCCACGATGACGCTCATGGCGTAATCGAGATACGACTGCTTCATCTCGTCTTCGAGATTGACGGGCAGAACTTCTTTCGCGAAATCGTTCATAAGGGTATGGATTCAAGCCGTCCCTGTCACGGATTCTATGGGTTAAAAACGTCTGACGGCCCGGACAGCAAACAAGACCGGAAATATTAACATACTCCCCTCCCCCACCACATCAGAAAAACAGCCTTTTCCGGGAGCCCTCAGGGCCTGTATCGATTGTCTGCCGGTCATGGAGCAATTCAGGTAGAGGCCATTACCTGAATTTGCTGACGCCGGGTCCAGCGGATTTCAGCGCCGCCAGTTTTGCCCGGTCAGGGGCCATGATCACGCCCTGCTCGGTCACCAGGCAGTCCACCAGTTCCGCGGGCGTCACATCAAATGCCGGGTTCCACGCCGCCGCCCCGGACGCGGCAATCGGCCGACCACCCAGTGACAATATCTCCCCGGCCGGGCGCTGTTCGATATCGACCAGCGCACCCCTCGCCAGCTTGAAATCCAGCGTCGAACACGGCGCCACGACCATGAAACCGATGCCATAGTAGCGACAATTGACGGCCAGACTCGCGGTCCCGATCTTGTTAATGACATCGCCATTGGCCGTAACGCGATCGGCACCGGTGATGACCCATTGCACCCGCCGCTTCTGCATCAGGAAACCGGCGGCATTATCCGTGATCAGAGTGACCGGAATCCGGTCACGGGTCAGCTCCCAGGCCGTTAGGCGCGACCCCTGCAGCCAGGGACGGGTTTCACTGGCATACACCTGTTGCAACTTGCCGGCCGTCCAGGCACTGCGAATGACACCGAGCGCCGTGCCGTAACCGCCGGTCGCCAGCGAGCCGGTGTTGCAATAGGTCAACACCGATGTGTTCGCCTCGATCAGCGCCGCCCCGTGTGAACCCATCTGCCGGTTGGCTTCGATGTCTTCTGTATGTATTCGCCGGGCTTCTTCAAGCAACACCGGTACCGGGTCACCGGCTATTTGCTCGACGCACCGCCGCATGCGCTGCAGCGCCCAGGCCAGGTTGACTGCCGTGGGGCGGGCAGCCGCCAGCAGGCTGATGTCCTCCTCCAGCAATGCCGGCCAGCACCGGGGAGACTCGGCATACCGCTGCCGCACCGCCAGTACTACTGCGTAGGCGGCAGTAATTCCAATGGCCGGTGCTCCGCGCACCACCATGTCGCGGATGGCCGCAGCCACCGACCGGGCATCCCCCGGCGCCAGATAGTGCTCATCAGCCGGCAAGCCACGCTGGTCGAGCAACCGCAGGCCATCACCGGTCCACTGGATGGCCTGAATCGAATCAGTATCATTACACACAGCATCTTCCTGACGGATCCGGAAACAGGTTTCACGCCCGGGTAACCGCCGGCAAAAACACTTGAAAAACTCTGGCTTTGATAGAAATATATGTCTAGAATACGGGCCAGAAGCGAATATTCTTCTTACTTTTCTGCACAAACACAGGAGTGGTCACAATGAACAAGTTAACACAGGTAACCCTGATGGCCGTACTCGCATCATCCGCCCTGGCGGTTAATGTTGCGTCAGCACATGAAGGCGGCAAGGCAAATCAAGCCTATGTTGGTGATATGACCAAGCACTACATCACTGACAGTTCAGGTAAGTGTGTCATGACATCCTCGTGGAGCAAGGAAACCGCCACCAAGGAATGTAACCCGGAGCTGTTCCCCGAGCCAGTCGCCGAAGCACCGGCCGCACCCGCACCACCACCGCAGCCGGTCTATCAAAAGGTCACCATTTCTGCCACCGCGCTGTTTGATTTCAACAGTGCCCAGCTCAAGGATCAGGGCAAGGCTGCCCTTCATGGTCTCGACGAAAATATCAAGACCAAGGGAGCACAGGTCATTGATATCAACGTGATCGGTCACACGGACAGTGTCGGACCGGAAGAATACAACGAACGGTTGTCAATTCGTCGCGCCACGGCCGTGAAGGACTACATGGTCAGCGAAGGCGTCGACCCCGGTATCATTGATGTCAGCGGCAAGGGTGAATCCGACCCGGTTGCAGACAACAGCACCAGGGAAGGCCGTGCAGAGAACCGCCGCGTGGAAATCCAGGTAGGCGCAAATGCACCGCAATAAAACCGGCAAATAACGACCAGCCCACCGTCCTTGCGGGATGGTGGGTTTTTTTATACATGGAGAAAAGTTAATGGACCAAGAGAAACTCGGACAACTGCTCGACCCCGCACTCATCAATACCTATTTGATCCCCTGGGGCATACGCATCGCTGTTGCGCTGGCCATCTTTATTATCGGCCGCTGGATCGCCAGGGCCATCGTACGGTTTGCCGAACGCATGATGGGCAAGGCCAGGCTGGATGCAATGCTGGTCACGTTCCTTGGCAACATTTTCTATACGGTCCTGTTGCTGGTTGTCGTGATTGCCACCCTTGACCAGTTGGGCGTACAAACCACGTCGCTGCTTGCTGTCTTTGGTGCCGCCGGTCTGGCCGTTGGTCTTGCACTGAAGGACTCCCTGGCCAATTTCTCATCCGGTGTCATGCTCATCATCTTCCGGCCGTTCAAGGTCGGGGATCTGATCGAGGCCGCCGGGATTACCGGCATCGTGGAGGAAGTCCGCATCTTCAACACCCTGTTCCGTACCGGTGACAACCGCGAAATCATCGTGCCTAACAGTCACATCTATTCCGGTCCGATTGTCAATGTCTCGGCCCGACCGACCCGGCGTATCGACATGGTCTTCGGCATCGGTTACGAAGATGATATCCGCAAGGCAAAACAGTTGATCGAAGCAGCGTTTGCTGCTGATGAGCGCATCCTGAAAGACCCGGCACCGGCCGTTGCCATGGCGGAACTGGCGGACAGCAGCGTCAACTTCAATGTACGCCCGTGGGTAAAATCGGGAGATTACTGGGCCGTGCGCTCGGATCTGATGGAGCGTATCAAACTGTCGTTTGACGAAAACGGCATCAGCATTCCCTACCCGCAACAGGATGTACACATGCACAGCGCCGCCTGATCGATACCCGGAGGCCGGGCCACCAGGGTCCGGCCTCAGCTCTCGCCTGACGCCGGCAACCGCCATCACCGCATGCGAACCATAGACAGCCTTATTCATGCACGCTGGATCGTCCCCGTAGAACCGGACGCCACGGTCTGCGAATACCACAGCCTGGCGATTAACGAAGGGCGCATCCTGCAGATACTCCCGCAACAGGAAGCACGTAACACCTACACGGCAACTATCGAACACGACCTCGACCGGCACCTGCTGATCCCGGGCCTGGTCAATACACATACTCACGCCGCCATGACCCTGTTACGGGGTATTGCGGATGACCTGCCACTGAATGAATGGCTGAATCGGCATATCTGGCCGGCTGAATCACGCTGGGTCAATGAAGAATTCGTACACGACGGAACCCGGCTGGCGATCGCGGAAATGCTGCGCAGCGGCACGACCTGCTTCAATGACATGTACTTCTTCCCGGATGTGGCTGCAAGAGTAGCGGCACACAGCGGGATCCGTGCCTGTGTCGGGCTGATTGTCCTCGATTTTCCCAGCGTGTGGGCACAGGATGCCGACGAATACATTTCAAAGGGACTCGCCGTCCATGACCGCTATCGAAGTGACCCGCTGATCAGTACACTGTTTGCGCCGCATGCCCCGTACACCGTGTCCGACCAGCCACTGGAACATATTCGTGTGCTCGCCGATGAGCTCGATGTCGGCATCCATATGCACGTACACGAAACCGCCGATGAAGTTGCCAGGGCCGTCGAGTTGACCGGCAAGCGTCCACTGGCACGGCTGCAGGACCTGGGACTCAATTCCCCCGCCCTGCTCGCCGTGCACATGACACAACTTACCCCCGGTGAGATTACACAATTCGCGGAAAACGGCGGGCATATCGTGCACTGCCCCGAATCCAACATGAAACTGGCAAGCGGGCTTGCCCCGGTGACAGAACTGTGCGATGCCGGGATCAATGTCGCACTCGGCACTGATGGCGCGGCCAGCAACAATGACCTCGACATGCTCGGGGAAATGCGCAGCGCCGCCCTGCTTGGCAAGGCCGTCAGCGGTGATGCCAGCGCCCTGCCGGCCGCTACAGTGTTACGGATGGCCACACTGAACGGGGCACAGGCACTGGGTCTTGGAGAACAGACCGGCTCACTGGTCCCCGGCAAGTGGGCCGACCTGACTGCTGTGCGCATGGATACCCTGGAGACACAACCGCTGTATGACCCGGTTTCGCAACTGGTATATTCTTGCAGTCGGGAACAGGTGACCGATGTCTGGGTGGCCGGCCAGCACCTGCTCAAGGAACGCCGCCTGACCACCCTGGATGGCCATGAGATCCTCGACAGGACGGATGCCTGGCAAACGAAGATACGCAGTACCGATCAATAACAGATAATCCCGACCATGCCAGAAACCATACACAACGTCGATCCGGGCGAGATCAAGAAGTTCGAGAGACTGGCCGCGCGCTGGTGGGACCCGAACAGTGAATTCAAGCCACTGCATGACATCAATCCGTTACGGCTCGACTATATCGACAACCACATCGGTCTGGAAGGTAAAAAAATCCTCGACGTCGGTTGTGGCGGCGGCCTGCTGACCGAGGCGATGGCCAGCCGGGGTGCGCACGTGACCGGTATCGACATGGGCAAGGCGCCACTCAACATCGCTCGCCTGCACCAGCATGAATCCGGGCTTGAGATAGACTACCGGCAAATCACCCCCGAGCAGCTGGCGCAGGAACAACCAGGCAGCTTTGATGTCGTCACCTGCCTCGAAATGCTGGAGCACGTGCCGGAGCCGGAAGGCGTCATTGCCGCCTGCGCACAACTGATCAAGGACGATGGCCGGATCGTCCTGTCGACGATCAACCGCAACCCGAAGGCGTGGCTGTTCGCCGTGATCGGCGCGGAATACCTGCTCAACATGCTCCCCCGGGGCACTCATGACTACAGCCGATTCATCCGGCCGTCGGAGATGGACGCCTGGGCCCGGCACAGCGGCTTGCAACTCACTAACCTGACCGGCATGAGTTACCACCCGCTGGCCCGTGAATACAGCCTGGGCGCCGACGTATCGATCAATTACCTGGCCAGTTTCCGCAAGGCCTGACCATCACGCCACCGGCATGCAGATAACCACCGTCCTGATATTCGCCATTCTGATTGCCTTCATGGCCGGCATGCTGGCCAGTGCCCTCTATCACAACAACCGCTATCAGCAGCTGCGTCGCAAACATGATCGACTCAAGGCTGAACTGGAACTCGAGCGCCGGATAACCGCGGAACGTGATGCCGCCATGCTGACCATGACCGCCACCATGAAAGACAGCTTCACCTCGATGGCAAGCACCGCATTGAAAACCAACAACGAGCAGTTCCTGCAGCTGGCGCGCGAGAATCTTGGCAAGTTCCAGAGTAAGGCCGACAGCCAGCTCGAAAAACGCGAGCAGGCGGTCGAGAACCTGGTCAAGCCGATACGTGAAGCACTGGAGAAATCCGAGCAGCAGGTCCGCCGCATGGAGACCGAGCGCAAAGAAGCACAGGGCGCCATCACGCAACAGCTGCAAGCCATTGCCGAATCCCACCGGATGCTGCAAAGCGAGACCCGCAACCTGGTACAGGCACTGCGCCGACCCGAGGTACGCGGCCAGTGGGGTGAAATGACTCTGAAGCGGCTGGCCGAACTCGCCGGTATGGTCGACCATTGTGACTTTATCGAACAGGAATCGGTGGACTCGGATAGCGGGCGCCTGCGTCCCGACATGATCGTCCGGCTACCGGACCGGCGTGACATCGTGGTTGACGCCAAGACGCCACTGGATGCCTATCTGTCGGCCATAGAAGCGGCGGATGATGCTACCCGCAATACACAATTGCAACGCCACGCGCGCAACGTACGCCAGCGCATCCGGGAACTCGCCGGCAAGGCCTACTGGAGCCAGTTCAAGGACAGCCCCGACTTCGTCGTGCTGTTCATCCCCGGTGAGCAGTTCCTCGCCGCCGCCCTGGAAATCGACCACAAGCTGCTGGAAGACGCCCTGGCGGAACACGTGATTCTTGTCACGCCCAGCAGCTTTGTGGCCCTGCTGCGGGCCGTTGCCTATGGCTGGCGCCAGGAGGCGCTGGCAAAGAATGCCGAAATTATTCGCGAGGTGGGCCAGGACCTCTATACCCGGCTGGCCGTTTTCAGCGAACACATGGCAAAGCTTGGCCGCAGTCTGGACTCAAGCATCGAGACCTTCAACAAGGCCGTCGGCTCCTTTGACAGCCGCATCCTGCCGGGTGCCCGTAAATTTATCGAACTGGGTATCAGCGCAAAAAAGGCCGTCACGGAACTGGAACCGGTTGAGCGCGTCACCCGTCAGGTCGTATCGCCGGAGGATACCAGCAAACCCCATTGATCGCAGCATGACCGGATTGTGAATAGTTGACAGTTTTCGTCCCGGAACATTTATATATTGCCTCCTGTCCAGGGATGAATGTCTGGCAGGGATGCCAACCTCTCCTCCGCGCCCGCGCAAAGCCGGGTATAATCCCGTCCCCGATGACTGAACCCGAACAGATTGATCCGTCCTGGCAACCCGCTCCGGAACTGCTGCAGGACAAGGTGGTGCTCATTACCGGCGCCGCTGGCGGCATCGGCCGCGCACTCTCACAGGCCAGTGCCGCCTGCAAGGCGACGGTGGTGGTGCTCGATCGGAATGTTGAAGGACTGGAAACGCTGTACGACGAGATCGTCGCCGCCGGTCTGCCGGAACCGGCTATCTACCCCATGGACCTCAAGGGTGCGACGCCGGCTGATTACCAGTCACTGGCGGCCGTGCTTGAAAAGGAATTCGGCCGACTCGACGGGCTGGTGCACAACGCAGCCAGCCTGGGGACCCTGACGCCGTTGACACATCTTGAAGATGCGCTCTGGTACGAAGTCATGCAAACCAACCTGCATGCGCCCTTCCACCTGACAAAGGCCTGCCTGCCCCTGCTGGAGGCGCCGGAGGATGCGGCCATTGTCTTCAACACGGATCATGTGGGTCGCCACGGCAAGGCCTACTGGGGCGCATATGGCATCTCAAAGGCCGGGATCGAAAACCTGATGCAGGTGGTCGCCGATGAACTGGATACCAACACCGGGATTCGCGCTAACAGCATCGACCCGGGCCCGGTACGTACGGCACTGCGTGCGCTGGCCTATCCTGCCGAAGACCGTAAACAGCTGAATACGCCGGCCCAGGTCATCAATCCGTTCCTGTACCTGCTGGGACCGGACAGCAAGGGAATTACCGGCCGGCAGTTTGTATATTGACACTGGGCGCGCCGTACGAATCAATGGGAATCAACGGGGAATCAATGGGAATCAATGGGGTCAGACTCCAATGGCACTTACTTAAACCCGAACCGCGTAAAATCAGTCCCTTCTTCCCTGTGGGGAGAAGGTCAGGATGAGGTGAAAGACGCAACGCGTCTTTTATAGTGACTCACCCTCACCCCGACCCTTCAAGGGAGCGGGAGAAAACAAAGGGTGAATGGCTTAAGCACTCGCGCCCCGCGGGAAGGCATTCCCGGCGAGGCGCCGATCCTACAACCCATAGTGCATTCTTGCAACCGCGATCACACGCCACACTGTACTCAATCACGGATTTGAACAAGCACCCTGCAGTAGCATGGGTATCAACCGGCTCCGAATACGTCACCGCTTAGCAAGCAGGCTGCCTATGAGTGCAAAACCCGAAAATCCGCTGCGGCGGAACACCACACCGCCGGCCTGGAAGCTCAGGTTCTTTGAAGTCGGGATACTGGACAGGATCCCGGAGTTTGATGCCTATTACATCGGTTCCGACTGGCTCTATCACATGGCACTTGATCCCGACCCGGTAAAAATCGAGTGGGTACGGTCCCGTAAAAAAATACTCGAATCCTGGCTCAGCAACCACCCGGGAACACGACCCTACGCATGGTGGTGCTTCGAGGCACCCGGGAATCGCCTGCGCGTCGGGGGGACGGGTACCGCCAAGCATGACGTACTGCAGTATGCAGCCACCTGCGTATTCGGCATCCCCAGGTACTGGATCCTGCCGCAGGACACCGGCATTCTGACCAGGCCCGGCTTCAAGGGAAAACCACTTGATGCCAATGACCCGCCACTGTATGAAAGCCAGACCACCTACCTGGAGCGGCACGGGCTGTTAACGGAATTTGAAAAAACGGCACTGCCGGACAATGCCCGGGACCTGGAAGCCGTTGTCAGCGGGAACATCCTGCCCGCCGCCCGCCGCTAGCAGGCCCGGCTCACTGCACGGACGGACACCCCCGCGCCAGGACACAGCCGGCACACCGTGGCCGGACACGACAGGACTCCCTGGCATGCCGGACGATCAGCGCATGGTACTCGTTGAACAACGGCACGTCGGGACCAAGTACCTGTTCGATGGCCCGGCGCATGACATCATAGTCCTCATCCCCGGCAAACAGCCCGAGGCGCGCAAACAGCCGCCGTGTATAGGCATCGATGACAAATACCGGCCGGTTGAAGGCATATAACAGGATATCATCGGCCGTCTCTCTGCCGACCCCGTTTACAGCCAGCAAGGACCGCCGCAACTTATCCGTCTCCTCACGGTCCAACTGCTCAAAGCCACCGGCCTGCAGGTACCAGCGACAGAAGTTTTTCAGGCGGACCGCCTTGACGTTGAAATAACCGGAAGGCCGCAACCACCCGGCCAGGTGGTCATTGCGGGCGGCCATGATGGCCGCGGGGTCCAGCCGGCCTTTTGCAACCAGATTGCCGATGGCCTTTTCGACATTGGACCAGGCCGTGTTCTGGGTCAACACGGCCCCGACCATGATTTCAAACGCCGTCTCACCCGGCCACCAGCGTTGCGGGCCGTGTTCCTTGAATAATTCGTCGAACACCGTACGGAGTTTCCGGCGGGATGTCTGCTTCATTGGTGGATAGTGACACAAATAGTCAACGCATAGCTGATAGCCCCGGAACACGATGACAATATATACTACCGCGCATGAACGAAACCCTGAAAAACGCCATCCATGAACAGCGCGTCTCACTGGCCGAGGTACTGTCCGCCCCGCTGGCAACACTGGCAACCCAGTGCCTGGATGTATGGGACTCGCGTGAAGACCTGGACAGCATCCTGAGTGACGGGTTTCGTTCCGTACCCTATTGTCTGTTCCTGTATGCGCTTGATACCAACGGTGTACAGATCAGCGACAATGTCAGTATCGGTGGATTACTCCCCGAGCACTATGGTCGTGACCGCTCAGATCGTCCCTATATGCGCGAGGTCGTCCCGCCATGGGGTTTCCTGCTCTCCGATGCCTACCTGAGCCTGCGCGTTAACCGGCCATCGCTGACGGCCCTGCAGGTGGTGCGCCGGGGTGATGAGATGCTGGGTTTTATCGGCGCTGATTTCGACTTGCGCGACCTGCCCGCCACAACCGAGCACTATGAAGAATCAGTTGACTGGCGCCAGATCAAGGGGGACCCCTCGATCCGTGGCACGGTATTCCAGCAGCACCGTGTCGAGAGCCTGATGGACCGGAACATGGACTCGGCATGCGCCATCCTTGAGGATCTGATCACCGAGCGCGGCCTGTTCCAGGCCGTGATTCACTTTTCCAGCAGTCGCGCCACTGTGTGGTTCATGGATGACCCGTACCGCTATCGTATTTTCGACCATGAGGCATTGAGTGATCCGGATGTTTGCCTGTTATACCCGCGCTGCCCTTATCCGGATAACGCCGTGATCCCGCAAGACCGGGTTTCAGAAATTCTCAAGGGTATGCGGCAGTTGCGAATGGCCGATGACACCCTGTACCTGCGCATGTCATCGATCAATATTTTTAACGGCCTGATCAGCCTGACCTTCTCCTGCGACGGGTCCCACTACATGTCATGGAAGGAGTTTCTCGACAAGGACATGACCTTCTGGTTGGGCTGCACCTCATGACCTGTATCCAGGCTGTACAGGATCCATCCCTCGTGGGGAAGCTTAAGGAAGCCCTGAGTCGCTGAAATCGCGTGACCCCGACATTCGCCGGGATGACGGCAAGGTAATCAATCAGAGGGTCCTTGAGAAAGTTTCTTCATACAACCGGGGATTCGGCTGGTGGGGCAGCCAGGGGTTGGAGGGTCTCTGTCAGTTCATTCAGCTCGGTCAGCATCGCCTGAATTGCCTGATTGCGTTGCTCTATGACGCTGGAATCCTGCTGGTCCCGGTCCAGCCCGGTCGTAACCGCCTGCTGGATGGCTTCAATGGTGGCGCTGAGGCGCTCCATCATGGCCGTGCGGAAGTCACTCATGGCACATTCCAGCCGGCGGGAGAAATCGTAACGGATGCGGCCCGCCTGGGTATCGGCCAGTTCCTTTCCATATCTTTTTGCCTGTCGCACGATCAGTGGTCGACCAATGGTCCGTGGTAGCAGCAGTGGGATAGAGGTCGTCAAGGTCTTCAGCGCAGTCGGTTCGTCCCAGAACTTGTAGTAGAAGTCGGTGCGGGATACCCAGTGAGTCTCGGCGCGAATGGTCTCGAAATCGATGGCAAAAAGTTCGGACGAGAAGCGATAGAGTTCATCGGTGATGGCATCTATGCGAGCAGAGAAGCGCTGGCAAATCCGGCCTACCTCTGCGGCGATGCGTTGGTCCTCCTGGCGGCGGAAATCGTCCCATCCGTTACGCACGGCTTCTTTCGCCGTTGCTTCCAGCTCACGGGTCAGGGTGCGCAGCGGTTCGTTCGACAGCCGTTCCAGTGCCGCATCCAGTGCCATAAGGACCTCGGTGGAGATCTGTTCCTTGTATCGGTTCACGTCCTGCGTGACCGTTTCGTCGGCCAGTCGCTTGATGGCGGCGCGCAACAGGACATCGAAATCATGCTGTTCCTGTTCGACCTCGGCTCGTTTCTGTTCGAACAGCGCAATCTTGCGGTGCAACTCCTCCAGTGGTGTATGCAGCGAAGATAATTCCAGCTCTGACTTGAGGCGTGCCTGATGCGTCAGTCGGAGCAGACGCTTGGCGAGAGCCCGCGCCAGGGCCGCACCCTTGCCGGTGCATAGAAAGCTTTCGAGCGCCCGGGTGAGCGCCGCAAAGCCGCTTGCTGCGAACATGGACTCATCGGATCGACAAACGGCCTGCAATGCCAGGCGGGCGGAAACCGGGAACAGCTGGACCGGCCGGCCAAGCGCCTTGGCAATGACCCGGGATGCGAAGGTGACGGATTCGGTCAGTTCCTCTTCGGAGACCAGATCCATCTTGTTGAAGACAAAAAAGATGCGGCCCGCATATTCGCGTACCCTGGCCAGGAATTCGGTCTCCGCCTGCCCGGCGGGCTGATCAACCGAGAGCAGAAACAGAACGGCGTCGGCCTGAGGTAAAAAGCGGTAGGTGACCGCGCTGTTGTGGGAGAGAACAGACCCGATGCCCGGCGTATCAATGATTTGTACGCCACCGGAGAGCCAGGGAGAAGGCCAACGGATATGGACTTCGCTCACGCCTTTCGTGTTGTTGGGGTTACCCTTCTCCGTGACGTAGTCCGCCAGTTCCGGGAGACTGATGCCGCGTTCCTCGCCGTCTTGCAGCACAACGACCGCGGCGTGATGGTTGTCGTAGGAAACGATAGTGGCGATGGCCGTCACGGGGATAACGCCCATGGGCAGCACCTCGGCCCCGAGCAACGCATTGAGCACGCTGCTCTTGCCACGCTTGAACTCGCCCAGTGCGACCAGGTTGAAGCGATCACCGGACGCCCGTTCCTGCAGGCGCGCCAACTCGGTTGGTTCGAATACCGGCAGAGCGGACGCCTGCTCGATGCAGGCCCTTACACGGGTTACGGGGTCAGTTTCCATTTTTTCCTGAAGCATCACCGTCTCTCGGTGAAGCCATACAAGCGAACATCAAGTATCCCCGGCAACACCGCGGGATTTACCGTTATTGGTTAATACGCAGGAACGTTTTAATGCCTGGTGCCTTGCTAACGAAACACATTCCCTCTGTGGCTACAGGATACCAGACGGGGTTTTATTTCGGGGCTGCATCAGCGGAGTTTCCGCTTTGGGCCGGGAATTGCCGTTTCCCGTACCCAGAGAATCCTGCTATACGGGGTTTTCAATCGGAGACTCTCGGTAGAGTCGGGATATAGTGCAGTGATCCAGGGTTCAGCCTGTCTGTTGCCGCAGGCGTTCAGCTTCCTGTCCAGCGCACCCCTGCCGTTCACGGGTTTGTTTCTGATGATTGATCAAGTACGATGCCGGCGAGCATGGGGATAAAAGTACTCATGATCTCCTCGCGGGCATTGCACAGGCAGTCAGCAAGGCGCCAGTCGATAGCCGGGGGCATGGTTTGGATGTGTGTGGCATGCCGGGTCGAATCCGGGGTGTGGTCGGGTGATTCGTGAAGGCTCAGGAGCAGGGTTAGAGCCACGTTCATCTCAAGCGGTATATCGAGGTCGCTACCTGCACCGGGGATCGTGACGGTTCCCATCGTCAATGCACTGTCTATCAGGCTAAGAATGTGGGTTATCGCCATAGCCCCGTCCTTTTCGAGTGCGGCCAACTGGTGTTCGCGAACCTGACTTTCGACTTCGGGACCAAACTTCCGACGGATAAGCACCAGGTATGTGTGGATCTGATAACCCCATAACCCCGCATTGATTACCTCCCGATAGGTATCCGGCAGCCGGGATGATGAATCTCCATGGTATTTGGGCAGGTCATCCTGGCGGGTACAGCGTGTAAACGGGTTATCCTGGTTCATCAGCCGCACAATCGGCAACATTGCCAGCTGCTGGATATTCAAGGTCAAGGGAACATCCCGGTGCATTACTTACTCGCTACGGGCCACGGGGTTATTACCCCTGCATCAGCCACACAATCCTGCCAGAGGACTGATACTTTATCGGGAAATTGCTAGTATCCCGTTGTCCGGTCATGACAATGACTAGTCTCAGGGAGCCAATAACAGCCCATGGATACGCCACTTGTGGAAGCCACGACTCTCAGCAGTGTGGCCAGCCTGATCGAGAAAGCACTGCGCACCTATGACTGCGATCCGGCACCCCTGTTTGCCGGGGCCGACATTGACCTGGATCACATTGCAGACCCCAACATCCGCTTCCCGACCAAAAAGATACAGCACCTGTGGCAGCTGGCCGTGGATGCCTCCGGCGACCCGTGTTTCGGCCTGACTGCGGCTCAACAGTTCCAGCCCGCAGCCATGCTGGGACTCGGCTTTGCATGGCTGGTTAGCGATACCTTGCGTGATGCTCTTGGTCGCCTGGCCCGCTTCTCCCGCCTGATCAACCCGGTGGTCGACATCTACGTCGAAGATAGCAATACGACCATAAACCTGGTTGTTATGGGACCCGAGAAATGGCCAAATTATGTTCATGCCGCCACGGACACAGGCATGGCCGTGTTCCTGCAGATGTGTCGCATTACGGCTGGAGACAATATCAACCCCGTGGCTGTCACCCTGCAACGTCCGGAACCGCCATGTCTCGACCGTTTTTACCGATTGTTTGCTGCACCCATTGAATTCAATGCACAAGCCAACAAGCTGTGTTTTGATCAGACGATGGCCGAGGTACCTCTGAAAACTGCCAACCCGGAACTGGCCCGGATTAATGACCAAAGCGTGATGGAGTATCTGGCCCGGTTTGATCGGGCGAGCGTCACCATGCGCGTGCGGACAATGATCATCGAACGCCTGCCGGACGGTGCACCGAACCAGGGGATCGTTGCCGATGCGTTACACCTCAGCCTGCGAAGTCTTCAGCGAAAGTTAAAGGACGAGGAAACCACCTACAAGACACTGCTGGAGGACACGCGCCGCGACCTGGCAATTCAATATATCAAGGGATCACAACGCTCGGTTGGCGAGATCACCTACCTGCTGGGATTCTCTGAGCCCAGCAATTTCAACCGTGCATTCAGGCGCTGGACGGGGAAAACACCCTCGGAGTTTCGAGAGTCAGCCTGATTCTCCGCATTGCACTGTTTAAGCGGGCAGGAGGCGGGCTACACCCCGGGACATCCGGGTACATTGCATAAAACCGGATACGCTTACTTAGTAGTAATGAAGATTCTTTGTTGGCGGAGCCGTGGTCGGACTTGCCTGTTCACACTGCCTGACATCAGCTTGTATTCTGATTCTACCCTCCTCATCCATTATCCCTATCCTGCTGTCATTGGTGTTCCGCAATACAAGTACCGGCGCCTGAAACAATGGCCGGCGCAGGAACCGGGGTTCCCACCCCAGGTATTCTATCCCAGACAGGGCATTACGCTGTGCTTCGCTAAGCACTTCTTCCAGGTTTTCTGGAATCGAGATGTTGCCCTTGCGTTTTTCTTTATCCACGATTCGGTTTCTCAAAATACCAGGTATGTCAGAGCCTGAGATAATTCTCCTAACAATAACCCAGCGTGTCTATTGGACTTAAGTTGTATAAACCGAATGTCTGACAGGGGTCTCCCGTCTTTTTGAGAAATCTTGTATTGAATCAGTCTGTACGCTGACTTCCGGCCGGTTCCCGCCCACTCGACCACGACTCCATATGCCACCCTGCCTCCTGTAACACTATTGGCTCTTCCCCTGATCGAGTGGGTCGCAGATATCCAGGGTAAATTCCGGTATGCGGGCAATCCCCTTGTCAGGGACCGCTGCAAGTCCCTCCCTGGACGCTCAACGGCTTCATCCCTGAAGC
>Ga0114931_10001126_pt1 | contig 34079 bp, 24 predicted proteins | sample 2SBtaG_FD_89579 | JGI IMG/M metagenome (GOLD analysis project Ga0114931, IMG submission 89579) | Deep subsurface microbial communities from Kolumbo volcano to uncover new lineages of life (NeLLi) - 2SBTROV14_V59a metaG | ecosystem: Environmental > Aquatic > Marine > Volcanic | place: Kolumbo...
CCTGATCGAATATGTGCGTGAAATCAGTTCGCGTACAGAGCAATACTGGTGCCCGATCAAGCATGGCAGGCGAACGGCGGACCCGCATCATCGCATGGAAGCCTTCGTGGATTTCGGCGATGCCGACGGCTATCAGGGGCGTTTACGCGAATTGCGCGAGGCGCTCAAGGAATTGCAACAAAGCGATACCTAGCATTTCGGTCACCCGTTCCGGACAGCCATAGAACGTTGCCTGCGCTGACGTTAACCTGTCACGCCTGCATGCCTGCCACGATATGCCCTTCGCGCACTGCGATAACCTCACCCTCTGCCAGCGGCTCCCAGGCTTCATCGGTCAACGGGAGACTGGCAAATAACGTTACATCCTGATCCATCGCATCGATAGACAAACCACGGGTCGAAAAGGCATCGGCCCCGGCGCGGCAACGACGATACAATCGCACGAGCCCCGGCGGACCCAGCTCGCCGGTATCGGGTTGCGTTCGGCAATGACCGTGAGCGAACAGCACTTCGCCGTCGGCATAAAGGAAATTCGCCGGCCCGAAGGCGCGCAACTCCCGGGCAAAAGAAGCCACTGCCTCCAGGCGCGACTCGAGCGGCGGCGGTCGCTCCGGTTCAATCCATAGCGTGCTTAGCCGCTGCATGAGTGAACAAAAAGCATACTCCGAGTCCGTCTCTCCGAGCCGGTGAAAACGTTCATGCACAAAGGCCTTGGCGGAGAAAATACCCGGAAGTTTTCCATTGTGGGCGAACAGGTGCCGGCGCCCGGCCAGTTCGCGCGTGAATGGCTGCGTATTCACGAAGGTTCTGGCGCCCATGGTGGCGCGCCGCACATGTGCAATCGCAAGGCACGTCTCGATGGCATGATCCATCATGAACCTGACCCAGTCGCTGTTCGCTGCGGCCTCGGCCTCCTTGATCAATCGAACGTCCCGGCCGGCGTAGTAACCGATCCCCCAACCGTCCTTGTGAGGACCGATGTGGCCACCATGCTCGGCAAACTTCATCAGGGAGAAGCTGACGGTCGCCGACTGATTGGCCGACATGCCAAACAATTCACACATGGGGGGGATTATGCCGTGCAGGGAACTTTTGCGTAAGGCATGCAGTGAGGGTATGCATGGGGTTGGCTGGTGGTTATTCCGGATTTCTGGACGGTATTGTGGCTCTACGATTCAGGGGCTTTCCCGGAACGGCCTTTTTTATCAGGTATACCCTTCGGAAACGCCGAGGCACGGCTAACTGTTTCCGAAGGGTATACCTGATAAAAAAGGCCAGGCACAAAGGTGGAACCATGGAATTAGCCCGGGGACAGGAGCCACAATACCGCCACAGATAATCCCACGCTCCCACTATCCAAAATTGATGAGCAGGCAAAGGTCTCCCATTATTTTTTATAACCAAACTCATGCAGGGATTGCTGCAAACGACCCAGAAACCCCTTATGTCCCGCTGTGCGATGTTGCAAGTGACGATAGACCTGGACCTTGACCAGATCTGTGACGAATGCCGAAGTGAGGGAATACGCCCAGATCAGGCCGATATCGGACCAGGAAATCGGAGTAATCAGATCGAAACCATAAGCAGACAACAGGGTGCTGATAGTCTGGGTAATCGCCGAAGCCCACAGCATGATCGGGGCCGGAAAGGGCCGTTGCCAGAAATGCCCCTTGGTGCGCGCCACGAACAGTACCATGTGACCCGCTACAGCCATTTTCAGGAACACATAGGTCTGGATTTGCGGGATATCCAGTTGCAACCAGTCCCTGGCCAGCAGCAGCATCAGGAAACTGCCGACGATGCCGACGATACCCATGGCCGTTGCCACCATGATCACCTGCTGCATATTCCAGCGCACAGGGTCCTTGTCCAGCGGGGTGTGATCATAGGCAATAGTCATGATCGGCAAGTCATTGAGCAGGGCAAGCAGGATAATGATCACTGCGGTCACGGGATAAAAATCAAAAAAGACCATCGCCAGCACGACGAAAAACATGATGCGCAGCGTCTCGCTGATACGATAGATCGCATAGCTGTTCATGCGCTCGAAGATCTGCCGGGCCTCTTCGATGGCGTTGATAATGACCGACAGGCCGGGTGCGGTCAGCACCAGGTCGGCCGCCGCGCGTGCGGCATCGGTGGCGCCGCTGACCGCGATACCGACATCGGCCTGTTTCAATGCCGGGGCATCGTTGACTCCGTCCCCGGTCATGCCGACGATCTCACCTCGCTCCTGCAGACCCTTGACGATGGCAAATTTATGCTCGGGGAAAACCTGGGCAAAGCCATCGGCCTGGTCGATGGCCCGGCCGGCAGCGACATGATTTTCCGGCAAATTGTCTGCGGCCAGAATATGGGTGCCCAGACCCAGTTTGCCAGCTATCTGCCGGCCGATGGCCACGTTGTCGCCGGTGACCATCTTCACATTCACACCATAGTCCCGTGCACGGGCAATTGTCTTGGCAGAATCCTCACGTGGCGGATCGAACAGAGACAGGATACCGTCGAAGCTCCAAAGCTTGTCGCCCTCGTTCTGGTGTGCCACCCCCAGGGCACGATAACCCTGCTCGGCGAACCGCTCTACAACCTCTAGCGCACGCCGGCTGTCTGCGGCACTCAGCGAGCACAGGCTCATGATCACCTGCGGCGCGCCCTTGCTGACGCGAAAACGCTTGCCGTCCTGATCCGTTATCGTCGCCTCGGTACGTTTGTGCACCGGATCAAAAGGTACGAACTTATCCTGCCGGTAACCCTGTAACCGGGCATGATCACCAAGCCCCTGCAAAATCGCTTCATCGATGGCATCACGATTCTCTTCGCGTGAAGCCAGGGCCGCACTGCCCAACAGGGACTGTTCATCAGCGGCCGCAAATACCTCAACCTCGCCGAGCGTCAGCCGGTTCTGGGTCAACGTGCCGGTCTTATCCGAACAGAGAATCTCCATGCTGGCCATTTCTTCGATGGACTCCAGCCGGGTCACGATGGCCTTGCGCCTGGACAGCGCCATGGCGCCCAGGGCCATGGTCATGGACAGCACGGCCGGCATCGCCACCGGGATGGAAGCGACGGCCAGAATCAGCGCAAACTGCAGCAAGTCCAGCCACGGCGAATGGCGGTACAACTGAACGACGACCAGGATACTCACCAGGCCCAGGCTGACGTAGATCAAATAATCGCCGATGGTCAGCACCGCCTTCTGGAAATGCGAGACAGTTCTGGCCTGTTCGACCAGCCCTGCAGTCTGGCCGAATCGGGTGCGCGAACCGGTAGCCGTGACCTCGGCCACCACCTCCCCCTGCTTGGCTATGGTCCCGGAGAACGCATCGTCCCCCTGCCTTTTGGTCACCGGCAGAGACTCACCGGTGAGGGCAGACTGGTCCACACTCAGGTAATCTCCCTCGATCAATGTCACATCCGCCGGGATCACATCCCCCAGTCGGATACGAACGACATCGCCGGGCACCAGCTGTTTGGCGTCGATCTCCTGCCACGTCCCGTCACGTATTACCCGAGCTTTCAGGGCCAGCTGCTTCTTTAGCGCCTCAACGGCATTGCCGGCCGTGAACTCCTGCCAGAAACCGACACCGGCATTAAAAATCAGCAACGTCAGAATGATCCAGAAATCGGCCCAGTGCGAAACGACGGCAGAGAGCAGGGCCGCTACCTCGATCATCCATGGAATGGGGCCCCAGAAATAACCCAGCAGACGCAGCAACGGCGAGGTTTTCTTTTCCTCCAGCGCATTGGGCCCATAACGCTGCAGTCGTTCTGCCGCCTGGGTGGAACTGAGGCCCTGCGCCGGAGACACGTTTCCCGTGCTTGACTCACTCATGATGATTCCTGCATCTGCCCCGACTTGTGCATCACCCTCAAACTCGCTATCCGAACCTGAACCGCTTTTATCCCCAGACATTATAGTTTAAGTATACTCCTGATCCATTATGGGTCTTTCTTAAAGTGTTCGTAATATCAGGTTAAAATCCATAAAAACGGATGTCCCATAGAATTATCGAGGAGAGATAATGGAATTATCATTCCACGGCGCCGATCAGGGTGTCACCGGTTCCTGCCACCTGGTCGAATGTGCCGGCAAGAAAATCCTGATTGACTGCGGTATGTATCAGGGCGGTCGCGAAATCTCCGAAGAGAATTCCGAACCCTTCGGTTTTGACCCGGCTTCTATCGATTACCTGCTGCTGACGCACGCCCATCTCGATCATTGCGGGCGCATTCCGTTACTGGCCAAACAGGGATTTCACGGCGAGGTCATCACGACTGCCGCGTCGGTCGAACTGGCACGGCTGGTCATGCTGGACTCGGCCGGCCTGCAAGAGGAAGAAGCCCGCTATCAGTCACGCAGAGCGCGACGTCATGGCGGAAATCATGAAAAGAATGTTCAGCCGCTCTATACCACGCTGGATGCACTGAACAGCCTCGAATTCTTTGGCCACCGGGCCAGTTACGATCAACCAGTTCAGCTCGCGCCGGGTATTCGCGCCACTTATATCGATGCCGGCCATATCCTGGGTTCGGCCAGTATCGTTCTGGAACTCGCCGAAGACGGACACCATCACCGCCTGCTGTTTTCCGGCGACCTGGGCTACAGCGGACGCGCCATCCTCCGTAACCCGACACCACCACCGCCGGTAGATACGGTCGTTATGGAAACAACTTACGGCGACCGGCTGCACAAGGCACTGCAACCCTCTATAGACGAACTCTATGCAATCATCAATGAAACGGTCGGCCGGGGCGGCAACGTCATCATTCCCACCTTTGCACTGGAACGTGCACAGGAAATTCTTTACTATCTGCGTGAAGGCACCGAAAACAAGCGCCTGAAACATTTCACCAACGTCTATCTCGACTCGCCGATGGCAATATCGGCCACGCAGATATTCGAGCGCCATCCGGAATGTTTCGACGCGCAGACACTGAAGATGTCTCGTGGCGGTGGAGACCCGTTTGATCTGCCGGGACTGGTTTTCACCCGTCAGACCAGCGAATCGATGGCAATTAACAAAAATAATGATGGTGCAGTCATCATGGCCGGTTCCGGTATGTGTACCGGCGGTCGTGTACGACATCATCTGAAGCATAACCTGTGGCGCAAGGAATGCAGCGTCGTTTTCGTCGGTTATGCCGCCCGGGGCACGCTGGCCAGAAGAATCATCGACGGCGCAAAACATGTACATATTTTTGGGGAAGAAATGTCGGTCCGGGCCGGCATTCACACCATCGGCGGTTTTTCCGCGCATGCCGACCAGGCCGAGTTACTCGACTGGCACTCGCATACAGGCAATCCGTCCACCACTTTTCTCGTACATGGCGAAGAAGAAAGTATGCAGGCCTTTTCGAAAAAACTGACTGACACCCGGGTGAAGATACCTCAGCTCCATCAGTCTTTTACCTTATAATGCAGCACCAGAGCCTGGCAGCATCAAATACCGGATATTAGCGGGGCACCAATTACACCGGCCAATTAAAATACGAGGGGAAACACCATGAGCAATGAAGGCTACCACGAACCGATTGACGAACTTGGCGACGATACCCGCGACATGCATCGGGCCATTGTCTCGCTGATGGAAGAACTGGAGGCAGTCGACTGGTACAACCAGCGCGTCGATGCCTGCAAGAACGCCGGCCTCCGGGCGATCCTGGCCCATAACCGGGATGAGGAAAAGGAACATGCAGCAATGCTCCTGGAATGGATACGGCGCAAGGACAGTCGCTTCGACAAGGAATTACACGACTATCTTTTTACCGATGCACCGATCACCAACCTGGAAAATACGCATACAGAATAGCCTGTACAGTTATCACCGGCCGGCCATGCGCTGCAATCCGGAACATACCACCTCGCACCGGCTCTCGGAAACGGATTGTGACTTGCAAATCATTTATTTAATAACGGCGAAGTCCAAGACACCCGTTTTTTCATGCCAGATCCGGTAATGCACTGCTGCATCCTGCAATCAGGAAACTTCCGGGGCCGAGCCGGGTCGGGAATCCATGCCAAGTCATAATGAGATAGCGGTACGTTGTAAAGATATCGCCAAGACCTACGGGGAGGGCCCCGGCAAGGTTTTTGCATTGCGAGGTATCAATCTCGACGTTTATCGGGGTGAGTTGCTGATGCTGGTCGGGCCGTACGGATCCGGCAAGACAACTCTCATATCGATTATCGGGGCCATTCTCACCCAGGATGCAGGTCTGTGCGAGATTTTTGGAAATGACTTGCAATGCATGGATGAAAACCACAGGTTGAAGTTTCGTGGCACATCAATCGGCTTTGTATTCCAGATTTTCAACCTGTTGCCCGCCCTGACTATTACCGAGAACGTATCTATTCCCTTGCTCATAAACGGCGTATCGCGCAAGGATGCGGAACAAAAGGCTCGCGCTGTCCTGGAATCCGTAGGATTGGGCGACCGGACCGATGCGCTGCCCGTACAAATCAGCGGTGGTCAGCAGCAGCGTGTCGCCATCGCCAGGGCACTGGTGCACTCCCCGAAGTTGATCATATGTGATGAACCGACCAGCAATCTTGACCACCAGACCGGGCAGGCGATGATGGATCTGCTGCGTGAAGTTGCCGAAAGTCCGGAGCGGGCCCTGATTGTCGTCACCCACGATACGCGCATACTCGAATTTGCAGATCGCATCGCCCATATGGATGATGGCCGGATTACCGATATCGTGAGCGGCCGGAAACGGGAAACTGTGCAATGAAGCGAAAATATGCCCTGCCGCTGGTGGCTGTACTTGGCCTGGCCGCCGCTATTTTCGTCATTTTCGATAATAACCAGCCGGCAGTTCAGCGGCCCCCCGTTATCAGGCCATCCGAATCACCCTATGCATCCGCTATTGCCGGAGTTGGCATCGTTGAGGCCGTTGCCGGCAATATCAAAATCGGCACACCGGTCTCCGGTCTTGTCACTGATATCCATGTAAAAGTAGGGGATCGCGTGCACGCCGGCGATGCTCTGTTCAAAATCGATGATCGCACTCTTCAGGCCGAGTTGCTGACTGCCAATGCCCAGGCAAACCTGGAAAAGGTATCACTGCAAAAACCCTCACATCGTCTGGAATACCTGCATCATCTGCAACAAAAGGATCCCGGTGCAGTCAGCACGAATGAATTGACCGATCTGGAGGATGACCTGGCGCGGGCCAGGGCGTCTTACGCCCTGGCAAAAGCACAGGTGAAAAAAATTGAGAAAGATATCGCTATCCGCACGATTCGTGCGCCTGCCGATGGAGAGGTCTTGCAATTACACACGCGCGTGGGGGAGTACGTCGAAGCCGGCATCAACATGGAACCGATTCTGATTTTCGGACGTGATAACGGTTTGTATGTGCGGGTTGATATCGATGAGACAGAAATCTGGCGATACAGGCCGGGTACCGATGCCGTTGCATTTGAACGCGGCAACCCGATGCAGAAAATACCGCTCCGATTCGAATACACCGAGCGATATGTGATCCCGAAGACATCACTGACCGGACAGAGTACCGAGCGCACAGATGTGCGGGTTTTACAGGTGCTATATAGTTTCAAGGAAGAAAATCAGTCGGTTTATATAGGCCAGCAACTGGATGTCTCCATTGAAGCGCACTCCGGTTCTGAGCCACCGGGCACCGGTTCGGAATTCTAGATGCTGCATATTGCCCTGAAAATGCTCATGGGCGATCGCGCCAAATATGTCGGGTTACTGACGGGCATCGCTTTCACAGCTTTCCTGGTGACTTTTGCCGCATCATTTTTTGCCGGTTTCATGACCCGCGGTTTTTCACTGATTACCGAGAACCCTGCAGCGGATCTCTGGGTAATGGACCCGGCGGTAGATTCTGTCGAGCAGACGATCAATATGCCGGATAATGCTTTGGCGCGCGTTCGCAATGTCGACGGCGTTCGATTTGCGACGCCTCTGGCGCTCGGGACGGTCAACGCACGTTTTGCGAACGGCCGATTTCAGACTTTTGAGATCATTGGCGTCGATGATGCGACACTTTTAGGTGTACCGCCGTTGAGAAGCGGCGGGATACCAACGGTATTACATGCGCCCGATGCCGTCATTGTCGATACAGGTGGAACCCGTGGCAAGTTGCAAACGCCACTGTCCAAAGCCGACCAGTGGCCGTCGGATGGCGTGCACCTGGAGGTGCCGACGCGTGAGCTTGAATCGGGTGACGAATTGCTGATCGAGGGCCGCCGGGTAAAGGTTGTCGGCAGATCCGGAACTTTGCCACGGTTTCCACCGAGGCCATTGATGTACACGACGTATTCCAATGCCGCCCGCATACTGCCGCAGGAGCAGCATTTACTCACTTTCGTACTGGTGGCCAAACAGCCTGGAGTAACGGCCCGGCAGCTTGCAAAACGGATCGAGGTACAGACCGGGCTGCGCGCACGTTCATCGGAAGATTTCAAAAAAGACACGGTGCGCTGGTATCTGCTTAATTCGGAAGATGTCGGTGATATAACAGCCATGATAATACTTGCCATGACCGTGGGTTTCGGCACGACGGGCATCATGCTTTACATGTTTACATACGAGAATTTAAGACAATATGCATTGCTGAAAGCCATGGGAGCACCGCACGGCATGCTGCGGGCGATGATTCTGGCGCAGGCGTGCATTTGCGCGCTGACGGGTACCGGGCTCGGACTCGGACTCTGCGGCATCGTCGGGGAACTTGCCACGAGAACAGATTTCCCGTTTCGCCTGATGTGGTTCGGACCGGTGCTCGGGACCCTTGGTGTATTGATCGTCAGTCTGACCGCTGCCGTGATCAGCATACGCCCGGTACTGAAACTCTCACCCGGCGTGGTGTTCGCCGGTCGCTAGTGATTCTGCAGGATTTGCAAGAGGATTGTGCTGCAATACCATGGGAGGATGATATCAGGCGCATGCCTTGCGACGCCAGGCCACCCATTTATAAAGTTCAACGAAGCCAAAAATGGGGATAGCAATGGCCGCGATCAGGGCCCAGTCCTGCCAGCCCAGCGGCACCGTGTGTAATGCATTTTGCAGGAAAGGCACATATACCGCGCATATTTGCAGGCCGATAGTAAAACACCAGGCACCCAGCACCCATGGATTGCTGAAAAAACCGACGACAACAAGTGGTTCGCGCCACGCACGAAAATTAAAGACATTCATTTTCTCCAGCACGATGATACCGGTGAACGCCATCGTCTGTGCCAGCATGACCCCGTTGTCCTGACCGGTGGTCGCCAGGGTGTGATGGAATAGCCACAGAGTTCCCGCACCGATATATCCGCCCAGCAGTAACATCATGATCACGCCCGACCGGTCGAGTATGGATTCTTGCGCTGTCCTGGGCAGGCGATTCATCACGCTTTTCTCGGCCGGTTCCAGCCCGAGTGCCACAGCGGTCATGCCATCCGTGACCAGGTTCATCCACAGGATCTGTACCGGCAACAGTATCAACGGACCGCCCAGCAGGATGTTCACAAAAATTGCCACGACTTCACCGGTGTTGGACGTCAATAAATAACGCACGAACTTGCGGATATTATCGTACTGCCGCCGTCCCTCTTCTACCGCACCGATAATCGATGCGAAGTTATCATCGGTTAGCACCATGTCAGCAGCGCCTTTGGCGACATCGGTGCCTCGTTTGCCCATGGCAATGCCAATATCGGCTTTTTTGAGCGCAGGCGCATCATTAACACCATCGCCGGTCATGGCGACGACATGGCCCAATCCCTGCAACAGGGTCACGATGCGCAGTTTATGGGCCGGGGTCGTACGGGCAAACACGACCTGGCCAGCCAGTATTTCAAGTAGAGTGCTGTCGTCGAGTTGCTCCAGCTCACGTCCCGTCAGAACCCGTTCCGCCGGAATACCGATTTGACGCGCGATGGCCAGAGCCGTGGCCGCGGCATCGCCGGTGATCATGAGGGTGCGAATACCCGCGCTATCGGCCAGTTGCAGAGCATGGGGCACTTCCGAACGTGGCGGGTCAATGATGCCAGCGGCGCCAAGCAAGGTCAGCTCTTTCTCCACCCCTTCTTCATTGATCGTCACGTCATCGGATAGCCGGCGATGCGCAAATGCGAGGGTGCGTAGCCCGGATTCGGCCATCCGGGTACAGGCATTGATGAAAACGTTTCGATCAGCCGTTGTCAGTTTCCGTTCCCGCTCCCCATCAAGAATCCCGGTACAACGCTCAAGAATAATTTCCGGCGCACCCTTGGAAAAAGCGAACACCCCCCCGGGTCGGCGCTCGACCACTGTCATGCGCTTGCGACTGGAATTAAAGGAAAACTCACTCAACCTGTCGGGGTTGTCTTCGACGCTCAGCCCTGCCTTATACGCAACAACCACCAGCGCCGCTTCCGTCGGTTCGCCGAACTCGTGCCAACCGGCAGCATCCCTGGACACGCGTGCATGGTTGCAGCGTAATCCGGTCTCCAGTAAGGCCAGCAGGTCGGGTCGTTGCTGCACTGTGATCCGATTGTCGCCGGCCATAAATTGCCCGTCGGGGTCATAGCCCGAGCCGGTGACTTCGACCGGGCCGGCCGGCATCCAGATGCGTTGCACGGTCATTTCGTTTTTGGTCAACGTCCCGGTCTTGTCGGTACAAATGATGGTCGCCGCACCCAGCGCCTCGGCCGCCTGCAGTCGTCGCAGCAGTGCGCGGCGACGTACCATGGCGCGAATGCCGAGTGCCAGGGTAATAGTGACGACTGCCGGTAACCCCTCGGGGACTGCCGCCACCGCCAGCGACACGCCGGTCAGAAACATCTCCGGCAGGGGCTTGCCCAGCAACCATCCGATTGCCGAGACAAACACTGAAATGCCAATGGCAACGATGCCGAGCTGCTTGCCGAGCTGTGCCAGTTTACGCTGCAGCGGTGTTGGCGCCTCAACCACGTTCTCGGTCAACTGCGCAATGCGGCCGAATTCAGTTGCCATGCCGGTGGCCACGACCAATCCACGTGCACGCCCGTTCGTGATACTGCTGCCCATCCAGGCCATCGACCGACGTTCCGCCAGCGGCGTTTCACCGGCCACCGGTTCCACTTGCTTGTGAACCGAAACCGACTCACCGGTCAATGCCGACTCGTCGGCCTTGAAGTTAAGCGCTTCGATCAAACGCAGATCAGCGGGGACCCGATCACCGATTTCCAGAAGCACAAGATCGCCCGGCACCAGCTCTGCAGCATCGATCTGCTGCTCCTTCCCTTCTCGCACGACCTTGCAGCGCGGTGACAGCATCTGCTGAAGCGCCGCCATCGCCTGTTCGGCCTTCCATTCCTGCACGAATCCGAGCATACCGTTGAGCACGACGATAGCCAGAATGGTCACCGCATCACCCAATTCACCCATCACCAGCGAAACTGCGGCCGCAAGTAGCAGTATGAGAATCAGGACATCGACAAACTGCCGGACCAGAATCTGGTACCAACGAACAGATTTTTTAGTTTGCAGAATGTTCGGTCCATGGCGCATGAGCCGTTGCCGCACATCTACGCGGCTCAATCCCTTCGCCACATCACAATCTAACGAGGTAATGGTCTCCCCAACCGGTAATGCATACCAGGGCTGTGTGCCGGTTATGGTGAAATTATTGATACTCGACGGTTCTACCGGCATCTGGCTCACCTTTCGCGCACAGTAATATAAAGGTTATAGTCGTCGTTCTGTTCGGATTGAGACGCGTGCTCGTCCTCACATTCAAACATCGGCCGGTCTGCCCGCTCGCGGACTTCCGGCGAATATCTCGTCATCTTGCCCATAACTCCATCCTCTCAGGAAATAGAGTCTCCGGTAAACCCGGGGCGATTCACACAGGTTCGGCGGGCTATGTTCAGTAACGTTGCCGGGTCTTGAAAGAAGGTGGATAATCTGCGCCACCAGGAGGCTGCATACATAATTTTGTGTCTGGAGTGAGGGCAATGGAAGGAAGGGAATTTCCGTTACAGGTATTACCGAAGCTGCCAGATGGTATCGCCCGTATGTCGGAGCTGGCATCGGATCTCTGGTTCAGCTGGCACCGCCCGACCCGAAAACTTTTCCATATGCTCGATCACGAGCTGTGGTGGGAAGCCGGGCGTAATCCCAAGGTTTTTTTGCAAACCGTCGATCAGAACATTCTACGCATGGCCGCGGAGAACGAGACTTTTCTGGCTGCCTACCGTCAGGTACTGGCTGAATTTGATGCTTACCATGAGCAGGGCGTGGCCCCGTACAAGGCAGCGCACCTGGAACAGAACGACCTGATCGCCTATTTTTGTGCCGAGTACGGTTTTCATGAGAGTTTCCCGGTCTATTCGGGCGGGCTGGGAATCCTGGCCGGTGACCACTGCAAAACGGCCAGTGACATGCGCTTGCCGTTCGTCGCAGTGGGTCTGATGTACCGGCAGGGTTATTTCGTACAGAAGATAGATGGCAGTGGTCAGCAAATTGCAGACTACGCTTACATCGAAGCCGAAAATGCACCGGTCATGCCGGCCCTGGATACCGACGGAAATAAATTGATCGTGCGGTGCGAGCTGCCGGGCCGGGAACTGGCGATCAGAGTCTGGCGCGTTGAAGTCGGTCGGGTTCCCGTTCTGCTGCTCGACACCGATGTCGGCGAGAATTCTGATGAAGACCGCGAAATTACGCGTATTCTGTATGGCGGGGATATCGAACGGCGGCTACAACAGGAAATCGTTTTGGGCATCGGTGGCGTTCGGGCACTGCGCGGTGTTGGCATGGCGCCGGTGATCTGGCATATCAATGAAGGGCACGCCGCGTTCCTCACGCTGGAACGAATCCGCGAGCGGGTTGCAGACGGGCTGGTCTTCGCAGCAGCTGTCGAGGCTGTAGCAGCCGATACGGTGTTTACGACGCATACACCGGTGCAGGCAGGGCACGACGCGTTTCCGCGTGAATTGCTGCTCAGTTATTTCGAAAATCTGATTCGCGAGCTTGGAATCAGCGACGAGGCTTTCCTCGGACTGGCTGCAAGTAACACCGGCTTTGACATGACCCGCCTCGCAATCGCCGGATCACATGCGGTCAATGGCGTTAGCCGTATTCATGCCCGTGTGTCCTCCGAGATCTGCGCAGATGCCTGGCCAGAGATCCCTCCGCGCGAGAATCCGGTTGGCTATGTCACCAACGGGGTGCATGTGCCGACGTTCATGCAGCAGGAGTGGGTAGACTTACTCGAAGAACATCTCGGCCCGTCCTGGCGATACCAGCTGATGGATCGCACGCTGATGGATACGATCATGGATATCCCTGACCCGCGGTTCTGGTATGCGAATCAGCGTGTCAAGAGCGACATGATGGTGGCATTGCGCAGCCGGTTGTCGCGTCAGCATGCACGCAACCGGTCCAGTGAGGCGCATCTGCAGCGAATGTTGAAATACCTGGATCCGGAAAATCCGGATGTATTGACCATCGGCTTTGGAAGACGCTTCGCCACTTACAAACGCGCAACTCTGCTATTCAACGATCTTGACTGGTTTCGTGAAATTGTTGACCATGACACGCGGCCGGTCGTCTTCATATTTGCCGGAAAAGCTCATCCGGCGGACGAGCCGGGCCAGCAGTTGCTGCGCGAAATTCACAGGGTTGCGAATTTGCCGTCCTTCATCGGCAAAATATTGCTGGTTGAAGGTTACGATATCGGCCTGGGGCGCCTGTTAACGGCGGGCGTGGATATCTGGCTCAATACGCCGATCTATCCGATGGAGGCCAGCGGCACCTCCGGCATGAAAGCCGCGATCAACGGCACGGTGAATCTTAGCGTGCTCGACGGATGGTGGGCCGAGGCCTATGACGGGACAAATGGCTGGGCAATTCCTCCGTCGGCCGACAGTGATGATGACGAGCAACGAGATCGCCGGGATGCGCGCACATTGTATGAGATTCTTCAGGACCAGGTGATTCCGCTGTACTACAGCCGGGATGGGCGGGCGGATCATTCGCCTGGATGGGTTCAGGTCTGCAAGCGGTCGATGGCTTCGGTTCTCCCGAATTTTAACAGCAATCGCGTACTACATGACTATGCCTGTCGCCTGTATGGCCCGGCCGCCGAGCACGGCCGACAGATGACCGAAGACGGCTGCAGAGGCGCTCGGGAGCTGGCCGAATGGAAGGCGCGCATTAGAAAGGCCTGGCCGGGAGTTGCACTACACCTGGCCGGTTCGCTGCCGGAGCGGACAGATTTCGATACTCCGTTTATTCTGGAGGTGGAGGCCGAGCTTGGCGGTTTGCAGCCTTCGGACCTCAGGGTGGAATGTATGTTGCGTCGCAAGCTGTGTTCCGATGTGACGGTTCCGGTACGTGAGTTCGCTCGCGCCGCACCTTCTGAAGATGGTGTTCGATACTTTGATGACGAAGTCGTGGTGGTCGCTCCGTTCGAAGCGCAGCAGGACCGGTTGGCGGATGGTCGCTGCCTCTACCGTCTGAAGTTACAGGTGCCCTGGTGCGGGGCGCTCGCCTACGAAATCCGTGCGGTTCCCCGGCATCCACGCCTATCCCATCCCTACGAGATGGGGCTGATGCGTCACATCTAGCCTGGCTCTGACTGCTGTGATGAACGAGGTACCCTTTCGTACATCTCCGGGTCGTGGATTTCCGCCGGGGGCCAGTGTATCGGCGGATGGTGTCAACTTCTCGATATTCAGCCGGCATGCTTCCCATATCTGGCTGAACCTGTACCGGTCTGCCGAGGCTCGGAAGCCAGCACAGATAATCGAGCTTGACCCTTCACACAACCGTACCTTCTTTTTCTGGCACGTATTCGTCGAGAACGCCGGTCCGGGCTTGTACTACACATGGCGAACAGACGGGCCGGATGATACGTCCGTCAGCGGGCTGCGCTTCGATCCGCGCTGCGAACTTCTGGATCCCTGGGCTAAAGCGTTGAGCGCGTTACAATGGGATCGTAATAAAGCCACGCATTACCCGGGTGAGGGTGCGGCAGTGCGTGCCCTGGTCGTTGCGGACGATGACTACGACTGGGGAAATGATAAACCAGTGCGACATCAGCTCCAGGACAGCGTGATCTATGAGTTGCATGTCGGCGGATTTACCCGGCATTTATCTTCAGGCGTCAACGAGTCGGGCTGTTTTCGCGGGTTGATAGAAAAGATCCCGTATCTCAAATCTCTTGGCATCACCGACGTTGAGTTGCTACCCGTGATGGCGTTTGATTCCCAGGATGTACCAGAACCGGTAGCCGAACGCGGCCTTGAAAATTACTGGGGATATAGCCCTTATGGTTTTTTTGCGCCCCATCCAGCCTATTCGCGAGGCCCCGATCCGCGGCGGGACTTCCGGGACATGGTCAAGGCCCTGCACCACGCCGGTATCGGAGTGATTCTCGATGTGGTGTTCAACCACACGGCCGAAGGCAATGAACATGGACCGCATATCCACTTCAAAGGTCTCGCCAATGATGTTTTCTATCACCTGGACCCCCGGGACCGTCGTCACTATCTCGATTTCACAGGCTGCGGCAATACGGTTAATTGCAATCATCCGCTGGTCGCGCGGCTGTTGTTGCAGTCTATTGAATACTGGGTGCGGGAAATGCATGTGGACGGTTTCCGTTTCGACCTGGCCAGCGTACTGACACGCGGTGAGGACAGCCGGCCGATGGACTATGCACCGCTGCTGCTGGGAATCGAGTTTTCGGAAGTGGCGGCACACACCAAGTTGATCGCCGAGGCCTGGGATGCGTCGGGCACCAACCAACTCGGCAATTTTCCCGGGATGCGCTGGGCTGAATGGAACGGTAATTACCGCGATGTCGTGCGCCGTTTCGTCTGCGGCGAACCCGGGATCATTGGCCAGGTCGCATCGCGGATTGCCGGTAGCAGTGACCTGTTCTCACGGGGTGGCTGGCTGCCCACCAACAGCATTAACTTCGTGACCTGTCATGACGGATTTACGCTGCAAGACCTGGTGAGCTTCAACGAAAAACACAACGAAGATAACGGTGAACAAAACCGGGACGGTCAGGACCAGAACCATAGCTGGAATTGCGGCGCAGAAGGACTGAGCGATGATCCTGAAATCACTGCACTGCGCCGCCGGCAGGTCAGAAACCTGGTCGCGATTCTGTTTCTCAGCCAGGGCGTACCGATGCTGCTGGCGGGTGATGAAGTCTTGCGCAGTCAACGCGGCAACAATAATGCATATTGTCAGGACAATGAATTGAGCTGGATGGACTGGTCGCTGCTCCGGGATAATGCCGACATGCTGCGGTTTACGCGCGAGATGATCGCCTTGAGACAGCGCCACCCTGCCCTGCGTCGCAACCGCTACCTCACCGGAGCCCCCGGATCCGGGCAGGATGGTTTGCCTGACATCTGCTGGTATGGCAAAGAATTGCAACCGCCCGACTGGGATGACCCGCAGGCCGGGCTGCTGGCGTTTACGCTGGCCGGACGGGTTGCCGCAGAGCCACCACTGCATGTCATCATGAACATGTCGCCGCGAGCTGTTTCGGCTGCAATTCCGCAGATACCCGGCTGGTTCTGGCGTCGCGCGGTCGATACCACTTGCGCATCGCCCGGGGACATCCTGACCGTGGATGCACAGCCGGCGGTCGATAAACCGCGCTATCAGCTGAACGGACGCAGCGTCGTGGTGCTCGAAGCCGTGCATGACAGCCGGTCGGACTGAATCGAAGAACTTGAGACCGACGTCGGGAGCGCCAGACCGGGCCAATCGCAGAAAAGCAAGTCGCGGATCATGCCCACCGGCATCCGGACCGATCCCGATGACATCACCGTAAGCCTGATCATCCGCCGCGACCAGTCTGCTGCAGAACAATGCCGGCCAGCGGGGGCAAATTGACCACGATTGAGCCGCGCTGATCCATCCACGGGATCGTTTCGACTGGCAGTTCTGACGGATTGCCGAGATCACTTCCGCCGTAGAACCTGGAATCAGAGTTAAATATTTCCCGATAGCTGCCGGTGCGCGGCACGCCGAAGCGGTAGCCGTATCTCGGTACCGGTGTAAAATTCAGCAACACCAGGAGTTCATCGTCGTCGGACTTGCGCAGATAGCCCAGCACCGAATCGTCGGCGTCATCCCAGCGCAGCCATTGAAATCCGCGCGATTCGAAATCGTAACGATGCAGCGCTGCCTGATTGCAATACAGCCGGTTCAGATCGCCGATCAGCTGCTGCATACCGCCATGCAACGGATATTGCAGCAAATGCCAGGGCAAGGCGGCGCGGTGGTCCCATTCGGTCGGCTGGGCGAATTCTGAACCCATGAACAGCAATTTCTTTCCCGGGTAAGTCCACTGGAAAACGTAGGCGAGGCGAAGATTGGCGAAACGCTGCCATTCATCGCCGGGCATGCGTCCTAGCAGAGAGCCTTTCAAGTGTACAACTTCGTCGTGTGACAATGGCAGCACGAAGTTCTCCGAAAACGCATAGACAGGACCGAAAGTGAGCAGGTTATGGTGAAACCTGCGGTGCACGGGGTCTTTCGAAAAATACGAAAGTGTGTCGTGCATCCAGCCCATGTTCCATTTCAGACTGAAGCCCAGCCCCCCCGTGTCAGTGGGGCGAGTCACGGCAGGCCAGGCCGTCGATTCTTCGGCTATTGTCAGGCTACCCGGACATTCGCGATGTGTATCCTGGTTAAGGGTACGAAGAAATTCGACTGCTTCGAGGTTCTCATTTCCACCGTGGATGTTCGTTACCCACTCGCCGTTTTCACGCGCGTAGTCCAGGTACAGCATCGATGCCACGGCATCGACCCGTAGTCCGTCAAAATGATAGTCTTCGAGCCAGCAGATTGCGCTGGACCGTAAAAAACTGCGGACTTCGTTGCGATCATAGTTGAAAATCAGCGTGCCCCATTCTGCATGTTCGCCTTTTCTGCGATCCGGGTATTCGAATAAGGACGTCCCGTCGAATCGCGCCAACCCATGCTCATCGCGCGGGAAATGCCCGGGTACCCAATCAAGCAGCACGCCGATACCATTTTGATGCATCAGATCGACAAAGTATTGCAGATCCTCCGGTTCGCCATAGCGGCGCGTCGGTGCGAAGTATCCGGTGACCTGATAGCCCCAGGATTCGTCGAGTGGATACTCGGTAACGGGCATCAGTTCGACATGTGTAAAACCCGTGTCGAGAATATGATCCAGCAACTCCCCGGCCAGTTCGCGATAGTTCATGAAACTGCCGTCGGATCTGCGCCGCCATGAGCCAGGATGCACTTCATAAATCGACATCGGTGCGTGCAGCCAGTCCCACCGAGTGCGCTGATGCATCCAGTGCTCGTCGGACCAGTTTTCTGCAGTCCGGACCGATGTCATCGACGCAGTGGATGGGCGGTGCTCAAAGCGGCGTGCGAACGGATCCGACTTGAGAAGAATCTTTCCACTATCGCGATTACGAATTTCATATTTATAGAGTTCGCCATTCCCGAGCCCGGGGATGAACAGCACCCAGACGCCATGGTGGCCGCAAACCCGCATCATGTGTCGGTGGCCGTCCCATGCATTGAAATCGCCGACCACACTGACACGCTCGGCATTGGGTGCCCAGACGGCAAAGCGAAAACCGGCGATACCGTTAATTTCGAGCGCCTGAGCCCCCATGAAGTGGTGGGCGCGAATTGCCCGGCCGTGAGAAAAGTCTTCCAGCAGGGGCTCTTCAAGGTTTGCCGGAAAACTGTAGGGATCGTAATTCACCAGAGTCGCGCCGTCGGGAAACTGCCACCGAATCCGGTAGTGTGGCGGCAAGCCGGCAGACTGGCCGATCCACTCAAACAGTCCGTCGTGACCCGTGGTCTGCATTTCCCGGCCCGTCTCGAGGATCGAGGCGGCAGTGGCGCCGGGCAAGTAAGCACGAACCGACAGGCGACCATCCGCCAGTCGATGCGGGCCAAGCACTTCGAACGGGTTGTGCAGGCGAGTTTCCAGCAGGCGGCGGACGAGCATCACGGGATGATACTATCATTTTAACGAACCGTTCCCGGTGGCGTGAGCGATAGATCTGAAGTGGCAGATATTGCCCGGAATTTGAAGGTATACTTGGGACGATGTATCCGGAGCATTGAAATAATGAGAAGAAGAAAATCCGCGCGCTTCGTCAGTCAGCTGACTCGCAACACGATGGGGATCGTAATGGCCGGGGGGCGCGGCGCCCGTCTTCATGCGTTAACTGCAAACCGCGCCAAACCGGCAACACCGTTCGGTGGAAAATACCGGATTGTCGATTTCTCGCTGTCAAACTGCGTGAATTCGGATGTTCGCCAGATACTGATCTTAACCCAATACAAGGCACATACGCTGATTCAGCACATTCAGCGAGGCTGGGGTTTCCTGCGCGGTGAACTCGGAGAGTTCGTCGAGATCGTTCCGGCACAGCAGAAGCTCGGCGAGATCTGGTACCGCGGCACCGCGGATGCGGTCTGCCAGAACCTCGATATCATCGAGCAATACGGTCCCGAGTTCGTGCTGGTGCTGGCCGGCGATCATGTCTACAAGATGGACTATGGCCCACTCATCGCTTTTCATGTTGAAAACAATGCCGACATCACGGTAGGGGTCATTCAGGCACCTTTATCGCAGGCCAGTGAGTTTGGCGTGATGACTATAGATCACGATGCACGGATCCTGCGCTTTGACGAGAAGCCGGAACACCCTGAACCGATGCCGGGCAGTTCTGACACAGCTCTCGTTTCAATGGGCATCTATGTGTTCGGGCGTGAATTTCTGGCTGAACGGCTGCGGCAGGATTGCCGTGATCCTGACTCTGCCCATGACTTCGGTCGCAATATTATTCCGGGGTCGATCGGTGCTCACAGCGTCTATGCCTATGCGTTTGAGAATGTCGAAACCCAGGCACAGGCCTATTGGCGTGACGTTGGCACGATCGACGCTTTTTATGCGGCCAATATGGAGCTGGTTCATGTGAAGCCGGAACTGAACTTGTATGATGAGGACTGGCCGATCTGGACCTACCAGGAGCAGGTGCCTCCGGCGAAATTCGTACTTGACGAAGCGGGTCGACGCGGCACTGCCATTAATTCGTTGACAGCGGGCGGTTGTATCGTTTCCGGGGCAGCGATCCGTGAGTCCCTGCTCTTTTATGGCGTGACCGTTGGGGAGAAATCCGAGGTTCATCGCTGCGTCGTATTACCAAAAGTCACGATCGGAAAGGCCTGCCGGCTTCGTAATGTTGTGATAGACGAGGGCTGCGTGATCCCGGATGGCCTGGTGGTTGGCGAAGATCCGGATAAAGATGCAGAACGCTTCTATTGCACGGATCAGGGGATCGTGCTGATTACCAGCGACAAGCTGACCGAGCTCGGGGATTCAGAGCCCGCCCCTCGCGGCGATGTCGCCGCCGCCAGCTGAGGTCACCCGGACATCGTCTCAGGCGGTCACGAAAAGAACTTGCTGTCGCATCGCCGGGCCGGTGTCCTGTTGCACCCGACATCATTGCCAGGGCCGTCCGCAAATGGCGTGTTCGGCAGCGAAGCGCGCCGTTTCATCGATCGCATCGCCGCGAGCGGATTTACGGTCTGGCAGATGTTGCCGCTTGGTCCGGTGGATACCAGCCGGTCGCCCTATCAACTCAGTTCCGTATTTGCCGGCAACCCTGAATTGATCGATCCGCGAACGCAGGATCCGATACACGGTACCGGTTCTCTCGCGGGTCCCAAAGGGGCAGCCAGGCTCGCAGAATTCTTCGGCCTGAACCAGTCCTGGCTTCGCCCGTATGCCCTGTATGAGGCCATTCACCGCAGCTGCGGTAACCCATGGTGGCAATGGCCCGCGTCATTGCGCGAACGTGAACAGGCTGCGGTTACGAATATGTGGCAACAACAGCAGCCTCTGGTCAGGCAGATCGTTCGGGAGCAATATCTGTTTGATTCGCAGTGGCAGGCCCTGCGTGATTATGCCCGCGAACAGGGCGTGTTGATGTTTGGCGACCTGCCGTTTTATGTGGACTACGACAGTGCCGAAGTCTGGTGGAACCGTGACTTGTTCCAGCTCGACGAACAGGGGCGGCCACTGGCCGTGGCAGGTGTGCCGCCGGATTACTTCAGCGCGGACGGTCAGTTATGGGGCAATCCGCTGTATGACTGGGAGCGCCTGCAGACTACGGATTTTGACTGGTGGATTCAGCGGATGACTCATCAGCTGCGGCGATTCGATTTGCTCCGGATCGACCATTTTCGTGCGCTGGAGTCCTGCTGGGCGATTCCGGCAGATGCAACGTCGGCGCGCGAGGGACAATGGGAACAGGTGCCGGGTCGGGCGCTGCTCAATGCATTGCGTGAAAAACTGGGCGACCTGCCACTGGTCGCCGAAGACCTGGGCGTAATCACGCCTGAAGTCGAGACGCTGCGAGATGAATTCGGCCTGCCGGGGATGCTGATATTGCAGTTTGCATTCGACGGCAGCCCCGATAATCCGTATTTGCCACAAAACCACCGTGAAAACGCCGTGGTGTATACCGGAACACACGACAACGACACGACGCTTGGCTGGTTTTCCGGACTAGACGAGCAGGCCCAAGCTTATGTCGCTGGAATACTCGATAGCTCGGATATGCCGGGTGCGCTGATCCGCACTGCTTACCAATCACCGGCAAAACTCGCGGTAATCCCGATGCAGGATCTGCTGGGCCTTGGCACTGATGCGCGGATGAACGTGCCAGGCACCAGCAGCGGTAACTGGGGGTGGCAATTTGGCTGGGACGAGTGGCCGCCCGAATTCGAAAAACACTATCGCGCGCTCGGTGAGGACTGCGGTCGAATCGTATCAGCCTGACACGCCGGAACGGTGACGATCGCCCGCCAGGCGACGGTAAAGTTTTTCGTAACCGGGCCCCTGCCGTTGCCAGGAAAAATCCTCTTTCATTCCGTTGTGTTGCAGTCTTGTCCATGCGGCTTTGTCGCCGAACCAGCCCAGCGCTGTCGTCAATCCCCAGAACAGGCCCTGTGGATCGGCGTCACGGAACACGCTGCCCGTGCCCTGGCCGGTTGAACTGTCGAAATGACGAACCGAGTCAGCCAGTCCGCCGGTGTGCCGCACGACCGGCACAGTTCCGTATCGCAGTGCATACATCTGCGTCAGCCCGCATGGCTCGTAGCGCGATGGCACGAGCAGCAGGTCGCTGCCGGCGATGATCCGGTGGGCAAGCGAGTCGTCGTAACCGGCCACAAAGGCGAACCGTCCGGAAAATTTCGCGGCCAGATCGTTCAGCGCGCTGACATATCGAGGCTCACCGTCGCCCAGAAACACGCAATGCAGGTCACCAGAAGACAAGAGTCTGGGAATAGCCTCGATGACCAGGTCGATGCCTTTTTGCGTCACCAGTCTCGAGACCAGCCCAACCAGCGGTACATCGGGACTGAAATTGATACCCAGCTGATCACGCAAACCGAGCTTGTTGTCGAATTTGCCTTCGAGGGTGTCTGGAGAATAGTTTTTACAAATCAGTGAATCTGTCTCCGGGTTCCACAAGTTGTAATCGACGCCGTTTAAGATACCAAGTAAATCGCTGCTGCGGTCACGCAGTAGCGAATCCAGGCCCATACCGAACTCGGGAGTCTGAATTTCACGGGCATGCGTCGGACTAACCGTCGTCAGCGCATCTGCGTGCCGTATGCCGGTTTTGAGCAAATTAATTTGTGAATCGGTGAGTTCGTCCCTGGTCAGGGTTTTGCTCAACACACCATCAAGACTTTTCCACGCGATACGCATCGGGAAGATGCCCTGGTAACCAATATTGTGGACAGTCAGTACCGAGCGACTGTGTGCAAAAAAACCGGCCCGGCGGCGTGAAGACTGCAGCAGGGCCGGCGTCAGTGCCGCATGCCAGTCGTGGCAATGAACAATATCGGGCACCCATTTGAGATCCCGGCACAACCCGAGCGCCGCCCGGCACAAAAAAATGAAGCGTAGCGCCTCGAAATCACCCTCGGTGTAGATCTCATCAGTGCCATAGAGTTGCGGACAGTCGAGCAGATTAACCTGCACAGCATCACTTGCACTGCTCGCACGGCGCCATGTATACCTCAGGCGGGTACCGGCGTAGTCGGTTTCCCGAACCGGGTGGTCGCCAGTGCCAGCCGCATCGATTTCCGTCTGGCCATAAGCCGGCAGACACACATGCAGTTCATGGCCCTGGGCAGCGAGAAACCGGGCCAGGCCGGCAACCATATCGGCCAAGCCGCCGCTCTTGGCATAAGGTACGAATTCGGCACAGACGAACAGGATGCGTAATTTCTGCATCCGTTTACGATAACCTTTTTACTGACTGGCTGCATGCGCAGTTCAGAACTGCATTTTACAGCGACCTGAAAACCGGCTCCGCACGACGGTTGGATAAGCAGGAGAAAGCGAGGCGCAAAACTACAGAATCTCCCTTCCTGCATAGGGCTGAAAACCAGCCCTTCTAATTTACGAGCTTCTGTACGCGTAAAAACGAGCCCCGGAAATACTGCCCATCGAGACGTCGAATAGCGTGATCCGCATCTTCGGCTTTCGGCATTTCAACGAAGCCGCTCTTCTTTTCGCGTAAACGATGCTCGCCGCCCAGTTTCACCGATGTAACCTGCCCGAACCGTGCGAAAACCTGCTGCAGACTTTTTTCCTTTGCATCGGCTGGCAGATTTCTAACCTCGATTGTCGTCATTACGGCCTCCTTTTGCTCTATTGCACTCAGTTATCTGTCTTTATGCACATTTTTCTATATGCGGTCGAATTGTTGAATTTCAAGCGATGGGCGGAGAAAAATACTTTGTGACTGTTACGGCAGAAGTATTTTGCCCTGCAAATTCATGTGCCCGTAAAAGTTCAGACTTCTCCCAGCAGCTTTTCCACTTCGCGTTCAGCCGCAAGCCAGTCATCGACCGGGTCTCCATCACGAAACTGTCTTTGTTCAGCGCGCACAAATGCAGCTTCGGAAATCATACTGTGGCGGGCTTCGGCTGAGACATCCACCAGCTTGCGTCGGCGAGTTGTTTTCGACGACTTTGCGGGCACTCCTGTTTTATTCCGGGTGACCTTGCTTTTGGTCCTGGCTTTGGTGGCGCTCCTGGACCCGGTCTTTGGACTGGCTTCACTCCGGGCCGGGGCTTTTTCACCCCTAGTTTTGGAAAGACTGGAACGCCGGGCTTTCTTTTTCTTGTTGGCGGAATCGCCTGATTTCGATATCTTCACGCTGTGCTCTCCGGCATGTGATCATGCCCCAATATCATGTCGATTCAGAGCACATATAGTTAGCGTGTCGGGCCGTGCGTATACACAAACCCAGTCTTTTATCTCTGCAGGCCACTATACATAATCTGCTTCCCACTGGCAATTTGATTCGCAGACGGACGCACGCGTGCCCGGGTCTCACTGGAATCCGGGTAGAAGATCTAACAGCCTGCTAAGACGGTGCCGCCGTTGATTTCATTGCCATCCTAGCGATTATAGGCCTCCGTGGTATAGCGTCGCATCATGCGATGGCTGTTGAAAAAGGAAGCGTTAACACAAATTGCTCCCTTCATGACCTTGATCCATCCCGGACGGTTCTGACAGTACAAAGGCAAAACCACGGACTCCAGCCTGTCATAGAGTGACTCTGCATCATTGTCACCGGCTACACCGGAAGAATCGCCAATGGCCCAGCCGGTGACACCATCGATATAACCCTCAATCCACCAACCATCGAGCACGCTCAGGCACGGCACGCCGTTGAAGGCAGCTTTCATGCCGCTGGTGCCAGAGGCTTCCAGAGGTTGCAAGGGCGTATTCAACCAGACATCTGCGCCGGCGACCAGGATACGTGCCAGGTCCAGATCGTAATTCGGCAGGAAGGCCATGGGAATGATGCCGGTCAGTTCACGTATGTGCTCATGCAACACTCCAATCAATCGCTTGCCCTCGATATCCCGGGGATGAGCCTTGCCGGCGAACACAATCTGAAATGGTTGTTTGGCGGCGATCGCTTTGAGGCGTTCCAGATCCGTAAACAAAAGGTCGGGACGCTTATAGTTCGTCATGCGCCGGGCGAAGCCCAGAATGGGCAACTCGGGGTCGAAGTCTGTGTCGCAATGCGCTTTGATCGTTGCAACCAGAACGGACTTTGCCTGGGTATGGGCCTGCCAGATGGCTTCGTCATCAATGCAGTACCTGGCGCGCACCAATAAATCCGGCTCGTGGCACCAGCCCGGCAGGTAGGTATCATAGAGCTTGATGAAACTATCTGCAGCCCAGGTAAACGGGTGTACGCCGTTGGTAATGGCATGAACCCGATAGCCCGGAAACATCTTCCGGGATACCTCCGCATGACGCTTGGCGACACCATTTACATATTCGCTCATGTTCAGGGCGAGGCGGGTCATATTCAGCTCATCCTCACCGGCAAGAAATTTAAGTGTCCCAAGTTCGATAAAATCGCCCAGGATGCGTCGCACCAGGTCATACGGGAACCGATCGTGCCCCGCCTCCAACGGGGTATGGGTCGTGAAACGGCACAGTTCCCGGACCCTGGGAATATCGTAAGGCGATTCACCCGGCCGCCTGTCTTCTTCCGGATAGGCGTAATGTTTGAGCAACTCAAGCGCGAGCAAGGCAGAATGGCCCTCATTCATATGATACTGACGAATTTCAAAGCCCAATCCCTGCAACATGAGAACACCGCCGATTCCCAGCACCACTTCCTGTTTGAGCCGGTATGAGATATCACCCCCGTACAGGTAATGGGTGATCTGCCGGTCTTCTTCGGAGTTTTCAGGCATGTCGGTGTCCAGCAACACGATGGGTTGCTGTCCGTTCATATGGCCCTTCAGGACATAAAGCCAGCCGCCCACCCAGACCAGGCGACCTTCAATCTTGACGGCAACCTTGAAGTTCAACGGGCGGGTTTGCTCCGCCGGTTCCCAGCAGTCGGCTTGCTCGAGCTGCTGGCCGTTCTCATCGAACGCTTGCTTGAAATATCCGGCCCGGCTGACCAAGCTGACCGCCACCATCGGTAATTCGAGGTCCGTGGCCGAACGCATGGTATCACCGGCGAGCACCCCCAGCCCACCACTGTAAGTGGGAATCTCGCTGGTCAGGGCAATCTCCATGGAGAAGTAGGCTGTACGGGGTTCGAGAATAAATTCTTTAGGCATAACAGCACTCCGGAGCAACGCACCGCAACCGATCATATTGACCGGGCAATGATGATGAACCGAATAATTATACACCGCAGAGTCGAAAAGCACCCGGCAGGAAGCCGTCGATCAGAACCGGAACACTGGACGGGCAAATGTGATGATCCTGTCTTTCCGGGTTCAGGATGATTCCAAAATATTCGAGGCAAACAATTTCGCTTCATGCATGACTTTCTGCAAGTGGTTATCCGATAAAAAACTTTCTGCATAGATTTTATAAATGGCTTCAGTGCCCGAAGGCCGCAGTGCAAACCAGCTGTTTTTTGCAGTAATCTTCACACCGCCGAGAGGTTCGCCATTGCCCGGGGCAGTTGTCAAAATATTTTCTACCGTTTCTTCAGCCAGTGTTTTCAATATCACGCTGCCTGAATCCAGTGATTGAATAGCCTGTTTTTGCCGGGTCGATGCCGGTGCATCCATCCGACTGTAATAAGAGACGCCAAATTGCTGCTCCAGCAGATGATAAAGCTGCGCCGGGTCTTTGCCGGTTTTGGCACAAATCTCGGCTGCCAATAAATTAAGAATGATGCCGTCCTTGTCAGTGGTCCAGACGCTGCCATCAAAACGCAGGAATGACGCACCGGCACTCTCTTCGCCGGCAAAACCGAGTTCGCCGTTTAACAGACCATTGACAAACCACTTGAAGCCGACCGGTACCTCGATCACTTTTCTGTTCAAATCTTTTGCAACCCGGTCAATCATGGCACTCGATACCAGGGTTTTGCCGATATTGATGCCCGCACTCCAGGACTTACGTTCATGGAAGAGATAACTGATAGCGACACTTAGATAGTGATTGGGATTTATCAGTCCGGCAGACGGCGTAACGATACCGTGACGGTCTGAATCGACATCATTGCCGAACGCAATATCAAAGCGGTCTTTCAGTTCAACCAGCGAAGCCATGGCGTAAGGACTGGAGCAATCCATACGAATCTTGCCATCGTGATCCAGTGTCATGAAGGAAAAAGTCGGGTCGACATCAGGATTGACGACCGTCAGGTTCAGGCCATAGCGTTCGTTTATTTTCTGATAAACGGCAATGCTGGCACCCCCCAACGGATCGACACCGATTTTAAGATTAGCCGATCTTATCGCCTCCATATCGATGATATCCGCCAGGGCTTCGACATAGGGTGCGACAAAATCATAGCTGCGTATAAAATCACTTTGCAACGCAGATTCATAATCGAGCCTGGAGACGTCACGCAATCCGTTTACCAGAATTTCATTCGCCCGTTGCTGTATGTCTGTGGTTACATCTACATCGGCCGGTCCGCCGTCAGGCGGATTGTATTTGAAACCACCATCCTCCGGAGGATTGTGCGATGGCGTGATTATAATTCCGTCTGCCCTGTCAGTATTTTTTCTGTTGTGGCTCAGGATTGCAAAGGAGATCAGTGGCGTCGGCGTAAAGCCATTGGCTTCAGCCATATAAGTCGTAACCCCGTTGCCGGCCAGCACCTCGATGGTGCTCATCTGTGCCGGTGTTGACAGCGCATGGGTGTCCTTGCCGAGATAGACCGGCCCGGCATGACCGGCTCTGCACCTGTATTCACAGACTGCCTGGGTGACTGCGAGGATATGATCCCGGTTGAAACTTTTTGTCAATGCACTGCCACGATGACCCGATGTGCCAAAGGAAATACGTTGTGCGTCAATGGCCGGATCAGGCGTCAGTTCATAGTAGGCCGAGATCAGCTGAGAAATATCAGCCAGTCGTTCTTTGGGGGCTGGTTTTCCGGCCAGTGGGTGCAGTGCCATCTCTTTATCCTTTGCAAACGATGGTAGTTTTTCAATCACAGTTTTCGCTTTCTGCCACAACGTTATTTGCTCTCCAGGCATGAGAACGAACCCGGCGACTTCCGTAAATGAAAATCAGCTCGCTCCCGCTGTTCTGAAGATGCATATGATGCGCACCTTATTTTTCAAATTCAGGATCCAACTGGCGGGCCTGACCGGGAACAGCCGGCTCACGAGGCCTGAAACTGCAGTTTATGTACATACGCCCCAAGGCCCGCATACCTGGCCGCGCTCCCCAAGTGCTGTTCGATGCGCAGTAGCTGGTTATATTTCTCTACCCGCTCACCGCGCGCAGGTGCCCCGGTCTTGAGGTGACCGGTGTCCAGTGCGACGGTCATATCGGCTATAAAGCTGTCCACCGTCTCTCCCGATCGATGCGAAACGAATGCACCCCAACCGTGGTTGCGGGCCAGGCGCGTGGCGGCAATGGTCTCGGTCAGGGTGCCGATCTGGTTGAGTTTTATGAGTACGGCATTGGCGACGTTTTCTTCAATGCCACGGGCAATAATCTCCGGGTTGGTACAGAACAGATCATCGCCGACCAGTTCGATGCGCTCGCCCAGTTCGTTAAAAATAATCTTCCAGCCCTCCCAGTCATCCTGGGCCATACCGTCTTCCAGCAGCACCAGCGGATAGCTATCGACCAGCTTCGCGTAATAGGCCGTCATCCGGGCAGAGTCCAGCTTTAGATCCTCACTTCGCAAATAATAATGGCCATCCTCATAAAATTCACTGGAAGCCGGATCGCAGGCGATTCCCACATCCGGTCCCGGCCTCAGGCCCGCACTGCGAATCGCCTGCACGATTAACTCGAAGGGTTCTTCATTAGAAGAAACCCGGGGAGCGAAGCCGCCCTCGTCACCAACCCCGACGGACAGACCCTTCTTCTCCAGTAAAGCCTGCAAGGCATGGTAAACCTCACTACCCCATTCAAACGCCTGGCCAAAACTATCCGCGCCGTAAGGAGCGATCATGAATTCCTGAAAATCCGCTCCCTGCCAGTGAGCGTGAACGCCGCCATTGAGAATATTCATATGGGGCACCGGCAGGCGTGTCGCACCCGGACCGCCGAGGTACTGGTACAACGGCAAATCGCTGGCAACAGCCGCAGCGCGAGCCACGGCCAGAGAAACGCCAAGCATGGCATTCGCCCCCAGGCGCGCCTTGTTCGGTGTCCCGTCCAACTCGATCATGATCCCGTCAATCACGGCTTGCCGGCGTGCATCCAGGCCCTGCAGCTCGGGCGCAATGAGTTCGTTGACATTGGCTACCGCCTGCAGGACGCCCTTGCCGCGGAAGCGCTTGGCATCGCCATCGCGCAGTTCAACCGCCTCACGACTGCCGGTAGAAGCCCCGGAGGGCACGGCAGCGCGAACCCGGCTGCCATCCTGAAGTTCGCACTCCACCTCTACAGTGGGGTTGCCGCGGGAATCGAGAATCTCTCTACCCGTCAGGGACTGAATATCAAAGTAACGATTCATGTTTATTGCTCCTTGCGTGATTTGTTTTTATGTCACGGACGAGGTGTGGATGCCGTGCTATCGCTCTGACTCCATGCGATGTTGAGCGAGAAAAGCGCGCAATGCTGTCAGAAAACGCACAGTCGCGCGGTTCGCCGCCTGTACACTTCCGTAAGGGGTGGGTTCGGTGACCGGCTCGATTATCGAAAACCGTTGACCGGCGATGAGTTGTGTCCGGTCCACATTCACCAGGCCGACCCTGATTGCCAGCTGCACTTCGCTCGTTTCATCCGCAAACACCTGTTGCAGATACAGTAACTCGATATCCAGTTGCAGGTCCGTGCGCACGGCGGTGTCCGGACCTACAGCAGAACTGAACAAACCGCTCTCTTCAAGCATGCGCGTCAGCAACGGCTCGAGCATGCGGGTTGGGGGTTCCACCCACTGATGAAAGGCATAGTGCTCGAGCTGAAAGGGTTTCCTGATATAGATGATCTGCGTTCCGCCAAATCCCGCCGCTGCGGTGATCGGACTGAGCTGTATGCTCGGCCTACCGACATCGTGAGTATTGGCAGGCGCCGTAACTGCGTCGTTCCATTCCAGCAAGTAGCTGCTGACTGGCGGTGATCTCTGCGCCAAAAAAGAAGGGCTGCAGGCGCTCAATAGCAGCATGACGGTCAGGCCAAAACCACAATATATCCAGCGTTCCGGGACGCCATTAATAATGCCGGTCAACAGAGTGATCACTTTACTCTCCGGGCCCGGGCTGGGGCGGGGGTGCCGCTTGTAACAGGATGCCCGGGTTGCGTTCCAAGGCTTCGCTTAAACGCCGTAAACTTCCCGCCGCCTGCTGCAAGTCGTTCACGATGACCACCGCCTTCGGCAAGGTCGCGTCGCCGAAACGCTGCAGGTCCTTGTCACGAGCCGCCACCGTTTCCCGCACCGTGACACCCGCGGCAGAGATTTCGTCCGCCATGCGTTCGAGGCGCTTCACCAGCTCCGGTAGCCTGGCGCTCGCCTCACGAGCGTCATGGGTGATTTTGCCCAGGTCATCGAGCGAGGCCCCGATGTTTGTCGAGCGACCGGCCAATACCGTACTCAAGGTATGCAAATCGGCCAGCGTTCCTGCAAAATGCTTCTGGTTATCTTCACTGAGCAAGCTTTTGAGTCCTTTGGAATTGTCACTGAGATTATCCAGCAGATCCCCCAGATTGTGACTCAACCGGCCCCAGACAGAGTATTGGCTCTTGATCTCCGGGTAGGCTTGATCAGGACCGGCTTTGAGCAGAGGCGAGCCGCTGCTGCCGCCGGTCAGGTCAATAGAGGCCAGTCCCGTGAGGCCCTGAAACGCAAGGACAGCTACCGTATCCTCGTGGATCGGAGTGTCCTTATCAATCTGCAGCAGCAGTCGCACATGCCCGTTATCGACCGGATCCAGACCGATATCCCCTACCCGACCCACATCCACACCATAGTATGTGACCACACTATCGCGGCTCAGACCCGTAACTGATTCCTGCATGTGCACGACATATTCATCATAGGCGTGAGCCGGCCCACCGGAGCCGAGCCATAAAATGCCCCAGACAAAGGCAACGCTGAACGACAGTACAAAGAGACCGACTGCGATATAGCGAGTTTTTGCGTTCACGCCGATACCTGTGCCGCGTGTGCGCGCGGATTCTGAAAGAATTCCATGACGGCCGGATCCCGAGATTCTGCCATTTCCCGCATCGTTCCCTCTGCCAGCACGCTTGCCTCACCCAACAATATCACGCGATCGGCGACGCGCCACAGAGAATCCATATCATGAGTCACTATGACAATGGTAGGGCCCAGCGTTGCTTTCAGTTCCAATATCAGTTCATCGAATGCCGCCGCACTCAAGGGGTCCAGGCCCGAGGTCGGCTCGTCCAGGAACAGCAACTCGGGATCAAGCGCGATGGCGCGGGCCAGAGCGGCCCGTTTGTGCATACCGCCGCTGAGCTGGTTGGGATGCAGCGAGCCATCATCGGAACCGAGCCTGACCAGCGCCAGTTTCACGCAGGAAATTTCATTAATGAGCCTGGCACTCAAATCCGTATGTTCATGCAGGGGAATACCGACATTCTCCAGTACGCTCATGCCGCCGAATAACGCACCATTTTGAAACAACACACCAATGCAGCGGCGCAATCCCAAAGTCTGCGCCATGGTCATGTCCGTCACCTCGTTTCCCAATACCCGCACCGTACCCGCAGACGGCGATTGCAACATGGCCATCACTCTTAGCAAGGTTGATTTGCCGCTGCCACTGCCGCCGACGATAGCCAGAATCTCGCCGCGACGTACCGATAAATCCAGGTTCCGGTGTACAACCTTGCTGCCGAAACGCAGGGTCATCTGTTGCACCTCTATGACGGGGTCTGCAGGCGATATCTTTTCTCCCGACACGCTCATATTCCGAAATAAGTCAGAGCGATGGAAAAACCGGCATCGATCACGATAACCGCCATGATGGATTGCACCACGCTCATTGTAGTGCGCCGCCCGACACTCTCGGCGCTGCCGACAACCTGAAATCCCTGATAGCAGCCCAGGGTGGCAATCACGACCGCAAAGACCGGCGCCTTGCCGATACCCACCAGAAAAGACTGAACGCTTATCGCGATGTTCAGCCTGTCAATGTATGTAGAAAACCCAATATCGAGCTGAACGCTCGCCATGACCATGCCCCCCATCACACCCATGATGTCGGCATACACCGTCAGCAGCGGCAACGCGATAACCAGGGCCAGCAACTTGGGCAACACCAGCAGTTCCATGGGTGGAATCCCCATGCTGCGCAGGGCATCGACCTCCTCGGTGATCTGCATCGTGCCTATCTGGGCGGTATAAGCCGAACCACTGCGCCCGGCGACTATGATGGCCGTTACCATCGGCGCGAGCTCACGCACCATAGACAATCCCACCAGATCCGCCACATACAGGCTGGCGGCATATTGACGCAACTGCACCCCCCCCTGATACGCGATCACGATTCCAAGCAGGAAGGACAGCAGGCCGACGATACCGAGCGCCTTGTAACCGGCTTCGCCGAGTTCATGGATGATTTCCCGCCAGCGTATCCGGGCCGGCCGGACCATTTGGCCCAGCCAGACGCTTGCCACCTGGCCGGTAAAAGCCAGTAACTCCAAACTGTGACGTGCGCTTTCGAAGCTGCTGCGACCCAACTCCTCCAGCACACCCGGGTGACAAGGATGCGGCACACAGTCGGATGTTATCCCCGTGTTCCTCACCAATTCCAGCAAAGATCCTGCCTCTGCCGACAGGCCGAGTATTTTCACCGGTTGTTCCCGCTGTTCCAGCTTCAACAGCAGCCGTTGCAATGCCCAGGCACCACCCGTGTCAATATGACGCACGGCGCCGAAATCGATTTTAATCGGCCCCTCAGGCAAGTGCTTTTGCCTGAGCCATAACTCAAGCGCTGACAACTGGCTGACTGTCCAGTCGCCGCTACAACGCAAAAACGGGCCGTCCACCTGTAACGTTGCCGCCTGTTGTTTGTCCCTGTTAATTTGCACCGAGATTCAAGCCATTCTTGTTGAAAGAAAAATTTATCATTTCCCCTGATGCCCGCGATGACCTCGCCGTTCCACGCAGCGACGGAAAGCGGACAGATGATTTTCTCGCGAAGCCCGCTGCAGTTGTCTGAACAGCATCAAGAGCCTCGTTCAGCGTCAGTTGCAGTTTAGCCTTGCTCATGGCCGACAGTTCTTCGCATGTTTCCACCGGAATGGCCCGGCATGCATAATGGCTCTCATCATTATAAACTCCTCAATGACTTTGAATTCAGTATCCCATCGGTTTCAGGGTAACCCTGCTGCTCGAGTTCCTGTTAAAACGAGGAATGGATATGACAACGCTACTGGAATCAGGCTTCATCGCTGCCGTTTTGAGCATACTCTATGCTGCCTGGTGTGCCTGGTGGGTACTTCGTCAACCGATGGGTGCAGATGCCCTGCAAGCACCCTATCTGGCCATCCGCAAAGCGGCCGGTGCATTCATGCGCAACCAATACAGCGTGATCGGCGCAGTTGGAGTGGCGATCTTTGCCGCCCTCTGGCTAACGCCGCAGTTTGGCCGGCCCACCGCACTCGGTTTTCTTATTGGCGGTCTCTGCTCGGGACTCTCGGGGATTATCGGCATGAGCATCTCCGTACGCGCCAACGTGCGCACCGCCGCTGCCGCTCAACAGGGGATGGCCCAGGCATTGCGCGTAGCCTATCGAGCCGGTTCAGTGACCGGTTTTCTCGTCGGTGGTCTGGCCCTGGCCGCACTCTGCGGCTTCTACCTCTGGCTGCTGATACGGGGCAATGGTAACACCATTGATCTGCGGCCACTTGCCGGGCTCGGCTTCGGCGCTTCTCTGATCAGCATCTTCGCCCGTCTCGGCGGGGGTATTTTCACCAAGGCGGCGGATGTTGGCGCTGATCTTGCCGGCAAGCTGGAGCAAGGCATCCCTGAAGATGATCCACGGAATCCCGCAGTGATCGCCGACAATGTCGGCGACAATGTCGGCGATTGCGCCGGCATGGCCGCAGATGTCTTCGAGAGCTATGTCGTCACCCTGGTGGCGGCCATGCTGGTGGCGGCCTGGTCA
>Ga0114931_10001127_pt1 | contig 34067 bp, 34 predicted proteins | sample 2SBtaG_FD_89579 | JGI IMG/M metagenome (GOLD analysis project Ga0114931, IMG submission 89579) | Deep subsurface microbial communities from Kolumbo volcano to uncover new lineages of life (NeLLi) - 2SBTROV14_V59a metaG | ecosystem: Environmental > Aquatic > Marine > Volcanic | place: Kolumbo...
AGGAGAAGGAATTCTCTGCTTCTTTAGATGAGTGATTTTTCAGGTCCCGCGTTCCATGATCATCGTAACAGGCTTTGTAGCGTTGACGTTACCGGATTTCAATGCAAGGTAACGGGACAGCAGTGTTATTCAGTGCCCTGTCAGACCGGATCAGGCCTTTCTACCACAGCACCGGCGCTGGAACTGTTATCGGCAGTGCGGCGGGCTTTCTTCACAATACCCGGACGGTTCCGGTATGCTGTAGCTATGTCAGATAATAAACCAGCACCACTGATTGCAAAGCGGTTCCGCGGCTTTCTACCCGTGGTCATTGATGTCGAGACCGCCGGCTTTAACCCGAAAAAGGATGCCTTGCTGGAAATAGCGGCCGTCACACTCGGAATTGACGAACAGGGCTACCTGCAACGCCAGGAAACCATTGCCTGTCATGTAGAACCGTTCCCCGGCGCCAATCTGGAGCAGGAGTCACTTGAGTTCACCGGCATTGACCCCTACCACCCGTTCCGCATGGCAAAACCGGAACTGGAAGCCATGGAGATGATTTTCAAACCGGTGCGCCAGGCGGTCAAGGCCGGCGGCTGCAATCGCGCCATCCTGGTTGGCCACAACGCATCTTTCGACCTGTCGTTCCTGAACGCCGCCGTTGAGCGTACCCGCATAAAACGCAACCCGTTTCATCCATTCAGCACCTTTGATACAGTCACCCTGGCTGGTCTGGCCTATGGGCAAACGGTACTGGCACGTGCCGTACAGGCGGCCGGATTTAAGTGGAACAGCGACAAGGCACACTCTGCCGTCTATGACACTGAGCAAACCGCAAATCTTTTCTGTACAATTATTAACCGCTGGCACGATTACAGTGGCGGCTTGAATTCATTGCCTTCCCAGGCTGTCTAGAACAGGTACCAGAATATGACAACATCACCCGATACTACCGAACAGATCCTGCAGTCACACACCGGACTGATCCACCGGGTCGTAATGCATTGCAACAGCCCCGGCTCGGTTCCCGATATGGAACAGGTGCTACAGCAGGCCGAGGAAAACGAGTGGACCCAACTGGTCACAGTGATCCGCGATCTCATGTCAGGCAACCGGGATGAATCGATACTGCTTGGCCTGGACGACGAGGACATGGTTATCACCGAATCTATCCTGCGCGGCCTGCAGGATCCGAGCACCCTGCCCGCACTGGATACTGACTTTAATTCGGAGATGGCGGCCCCGGGTATCGCCGGACTGATTCACGCCTCACGCAACGGCAATGCACAGGCCCTGCAAATTATTGCCAACATGGCCAAGCAGATGCTGCAGGCCGGTGGCGACATGGGCATCCTGGCAGGTCGCATACGCCCGCTGGTGGAAGGCGAACGGGATACCGACAAGCTGACCGATAACATGACCGACAAGGGCCAGAAACTGGTTGCAGATATAATCGAGGAACTACTGAAGCTGGAAGCCAGCTGATCCCTGAAAAAGAACCGCAGGTTGGGTCAACCCGGAGTCCCCGGAAGGCATAAAGGCGTAACTCTCCAGTGCCGCCTGATGGTCGGGTTACGCTGCGCTGACCCAACCTGCATTCCTGTGCTGGTTTGTTATACGACGCCCTTTGCCACGGCTTCCTTGACCATCTTCTGCAACTCGCCCTTCTGATACAGTTCAAGGGTTATGTCACAACCGCCGACCAGCTCGCCGTTGATGTAAACCTGCGGGAACGTCGGCCAGTTTGCATAGCGCGGCAGGTTCTCGAAAACTTCCGGGTCAGCCAGCACATTCACATGGGCGAACTCTTCCCCGCAGGCCATCAACGCCTGTGCCGTACGACTGGAATAGCCACACTGCGGAAGCTGCGGGGTGCCCTTCATAAAAATAACTACCGGGTTATCCTTAACGGCCGCGTCGATGCGTTCCAGAATATCCATTGCTTACTACCTCTTGATACGGTTGATTTCAGGATCAGGTGAATGTTACCTGTACCCCCCCCCTTTAATAAAGGTATTTTTCAAAGGGTAATACAATCAACATTGCGTTGCAGCCAGAACTCCAGCAGCGCCAGGTGCCACAGCTTGCTGCCCAGCAGCGGGGTAAAGTGCCGGTCCGGTTCTGCCAGTAATTGTTCCACATAATTGCGCCTGAATAACCCCCGATTACGACATGCATCGGAATCAAGCACGGAACGCATAAACTCAAGCACGTCACCCCTGACGAATTTCAGTGCCGGTACCGGGAAATATCCCTTGGGCCGGTCAATAATGATATCCGGCAATAAATCCCGTGCGATCATTTTCAGGAGGTGTTTGCCACCGGACTTGAGTTTGATCGCCGCGGGTATCCGGCTTACCAGCTCTACCAGTTCATGATCAAGAAACGGCACGCGTGCCTCGAGACCCCAGGCCATGGTCATATTATCCACGCGCTTTACCGGGTCATCCACGACCAGGGTCGTCACATCGTAAGCCAGCACACGATTAACGAACTCCGCCGCACCGGTGCAATCCAACCCGTACCGGACCCGCGCAGTGGTGTAATCATGACCGTAAAATTTCGTTGTGACCGTGTCGGTCAATTCCTCGTGTGAACGGTCAAAATACAGCGGACCAAACCGCTCGATCTCGCTACCGGAGGTTTCCTGCATCTGTGAATACCAGAAGTAGCCACCGAATACCTCGTCCGCCCCCTGCCCGCTCTGCACCACCTTGACGTCCTGCGAGACACGCTCGCCCAGGAGATAGAATGCCACGGCATCCTGCCCGACCATCGGCTCGGACATCGCATCAACCGCCTCCGGCAGGCGGGCCAGCACTTCCTGGTTGGGAATCGAAAAGCGCTGGTGGTTGGTCGCAAACAGCTCGGCAACCAGGTCCGAATACTCAAACTCCTGGCCTTTCTCCTCGAGTTCGTCTTCAAACCCGACAGAAAATGTAAACAGCTCGCCCCCACTGCCTTCGGACAACAGCGCAACCAGCAGGCTCGAATCAAGCCCGCCGGATAACAAGACCCCGACCGGCACATCGGCAATGGTGCGGCGGCGCTTAACCGCGCGCATCAATGCGTCACGTACAGCATCGATCCATTCCCACTCGCTGTATGCAGGCATCTCCCGGGCTGTATCCAGTCGCCAGTAACGTGCCGACTGCATACTCCCGTTAGCGCCTGCCGTCATGGAATGTGCCGGCGGCAATTTGCGCAGACCACGCAACAGCGTACGCGGGGCCGGCACCACAGCATGCAGCGTCAGGTGATGATGCAAGGCCACCGGATCAATCCCGGTATCCACATCACCGGCGGCCAACAACGCCTGGGTGGTGGACGCAAAACGCAGTCCGTGCGGGGTAACGCTGTAATACAGGGGCTTGATACCAAACCGGTCACGTGCCAGAAACAGGGTCTGTTGTTTCAGGTCCCAGACAGCGAAGGCGAACATGCCATGCAGGTGCCGGGGGCAATCCTCGCCCCATTCGGCATAGGCCTTCAGAATGACCTCGCTGTCCCCCCCGGAGAAAAACCGGTAACCCCGGCCGCGCAGCTGCCGTATCAGTTCAGGATAATTGTAGATCGTGCCATTGAATACCAGCACCAGGCCGAGGCCGGTATCCACCATGGGCTGCCCGGAACGTTCGGACAAATCAATGATCGACAGTCGCCGGTGTCCCAGCGCAACCGGTCCGGCCGCATAGCTCCCTTCCGCATCCGGACCCCGCCGTTCCAGGCGTGCGACCATATCCACAAGCGTCTGGGGTTCCGGACGCGAACCATCAAAGCGCAGTTCACCGCAAATACCGCACATGTCAGATAAACCGCGACCTGATAAACGAAATGGTATTGATCGTCAGGGTCTCACCGCAATATGCGAAATCACCCGTTTAACATTTTTGGTGCTGCGTGCGAGTACAACCGCATGGCTGGCCACGGCCTGCGTCTTGACCGTGCCGCTAAGGGTCACCACACCCTGGTAGGTATCGATATTGATATCAAACGCACTGACGAGACCATCGTTGACGTATTTTACGTTGATGGCAGAGGTAATGGTTGCGTCACTGGTGATCTCACCGATGTTGCGTTTATCCTGTCCGACATAGTACCCACCAGCCCCCGCTGCACCGCCGACAACCAGGGCAGCACAACTGCCCTGGGTTACTGCAATAACCAGTATGATCAAGCCGGTTCTGATAAAAGGCATATCATTCACCCCTTGCTTATAGTGCAAAATATTCAAGATGACGCAGGAAGCCCGGCTGACTCACGGCCCCAGCCACCGCCACCCGGAGTACAGATGACGAGTCGCTCGCCTGCTTCGATCCCGAAGCTGGTCTTTGCCGGCACCGTGACCCCGGACCGCCGGTTCTCACCCGCCGCACCGGCGCCACCCCCTTCAAGCCCCCAGGGCCGGTGCCTGCGCCGTTCCGTCAACAGGGTCACCGTGGTCGACTCGAGAAACTCGTATTCGCGCACCAACCCGTCTCCCCCCCGGTGCCGTCCGGTGCCACCCGAGCCGTCGCGCAACCGGTACCGTCGCAAACGCAGGGGGAAATTCATTTCCAGCACTTCGATGGGCGTATTCAGGGTATTCGTCATATGTGACTGGACGGCACTCAGCCCGTGGCGCCGGTAACTGGCCCCCATGCCACCGCCGATGGTTTCATAATAATCCCAGGATCGGCCGGCTTGCCGTGATCCCATTGCCAGGTTATTCATCGTCCCCTGGCTCGCGGCCGGCAGCTGTTCCGGCAGTGCGCTTGCAAGTGCGCCCATGACCACATCGACCACACGGCTGCTGGTTTCCACATTACCGGCCGCCACGGCTGCGGGGCGGTTTGCATTCAGCAGGCAGCCGGCCGGCGCCGTCACCGTAATATTCCGGAAACTCCCGGCACAGGCCGGGGTCTGCACCGGCATGAGACAACGAAACACATAATACACGCCCGCCACGGTAACCGGCAGCGGGCAATTGATATTACCGGGCACCTGTCCGGCCGTGCCGCTGAAATCGACATCGATGGTTTCACCGGCGACCGTTATAACGACCTCGATGCGAATATCCCTGGTACCCATGCCATCGTCATCCATGACATCGGCAAATCGATACACACCATCCGGAATGACCTGCAATGAGCGCCGTGCGAGCCGTGCCCCGTAATCATTGACCGCGGCCAGCCCGGATGCAAAGCACTCAATACCCGGGTGACTTGCCAGACCGGAGAGGCGCTTGATACCGGTACGGTTGGCACTGATCTGGGCCGCCAGATCGCCTTCCATTTGCCGCGGGTTGGCCGTCGCCGCCGTAATCATGTCCAGGGTTGCCACCACCCTGTCTCCCCCATGCATCAGCAACATCGGGGGAATGACCAGCCCCTCCTCTTCAAGCGAACGGGATACCGGCATGGAACCCGGGCTATGCGCACCGATGTCCGCGTGATGCGCCCGGTTGGCCACAAAGCCGGCCAGCTCACCAGTCACAAACACCGGGGCGACCAGGGTGACATCCGGCAGGTGAGTGCCACCGAGATAGGGATCGTTGACGATCAACATGTCACCCGCGACCCAGTCCGTCCCGACAACGAGGTCGTGCATGGCATAAGCCATACTGCCGAGGTGTACCGGGATGTGTGCGGCCTGCGCGCACAATTCGCCCCGGGCATCAAACACGGCGCAGGAAAAATCCAGCCGGTCCTTGATGTTGGGGGAAAAGGCGGCGCGCCGCAGTACCGCCCCCATCTCGTCACAGACCGCTGCAATGCGGCTGCTGAATACGCTGAGTTCTATGGCATCCATCCCGGTGTGCTGCCTTCAGGGCCCTGCAATGGCCTGGTCTGAATGGTGTAAGTATATGCTTTTTTTGGTGAAAATCGCTATCCCGCATATTGCATTATGGAGCACTCTGTCTTATGCTCCATTCCCGAGTAATTTGGTCACCTATTCTGTTGAATCACCACCACACTGCGGCACAGAGGAGCCTCACACCATGAACCCGCTAACGTCTATTTTGGGAACTATTATTTCCGGTTTTGTCCTGGCAATAATCATCTTACTTGCCCTCGGCACCGGTAGTCTGAACCTCTGGTCACTCGAAGTCTGGGGCCATGTACTGGCCGGTATTACCTGGATCGGCCTGCTCTATTATTTCAACTTTGTCCAGGTCCCCGCCGTCGGCGCAGCACTCGGGGATGAAGGTGGGCCCGGTCCGGCCGCCATCAACAAGTACGTCGCACCGCGCGCCCTGCTATGGTTCCGCTGGAGTGCTCTGGCCACCTGGCTGACCGGCGCCGCCGCGCTTGAACAACTGTACACGAGCGAGGGCTCCGGTTTCGTCAAGGCGTTCACCTTGCAGGACCCGTTAATCGTCATCGGTATCGGCGCCTGGCTCGGCACCATCATGCTGTTCAACGTCTGGGTACTGATCTGGCCGAACCAGAAAAAGATCCTCGGCATGGTGGAGGCCAGTGCCGACGAGATACCCGGCGCCAAGAAGGTGGCCCTGATGGCCTCGCGTACCAACACGTTGCTGTCCATCCCGATGCTGATGTGCATGGTCGGACATGGTCACGGCCTGCCGTTCTGAGAGTAACGGTATAATCCCGGATACAAACCCGGCTTCTGGCCGGGTTTGTGCCTTTCAGGCATTTGCCTGAACCCTGAGCAATCTATAAAATCAGCAACATGTGAGATGGCAGTCTTTAACCGGACTGCCTTTTTCTTTTCCGGATAGTGGATTACATGGCTAATCATCTTATGGCAACCTATGCCCGCCTGCCGGTCCGGTTCGAACGTGGAGACGGCATCTGGCTGTGGGATACGGAAGGCAGGCAGTATCTCGATGCCCTGGGCGGGATTGCGGTCTGCGCGCTCGGGCATGCACACCCTGGCGTCAGCCAGGCGCTTGCCGAACAGGCGGCACGTCTGGTACATACATCCAACCTCTACGGGATCGGGCTACAGGAAGAACTCGCCGACCGGCTATGTGCCCTGGCGGGCATGGAGCGGGTATTTTTCTGCAACTCGGGTGCAGAGGCCAACGAGGCCGTCATCAAGATCGCCCGCTTGTACGGGCACGGCAAGGCCATTACCTGCCCGGCCATCATTGTCATGGAAAACAGTTTTCACGGCCGCACCATGGCCACCCTCACGGCCACCGGTAACCGCAAGGTACAGGCCGGTTTTGAACCCCTGGTCCGTGGCTTCATCCGGGTGCCGTTTAACGACCTTGATGCCATCAGGACGATTGCCGCCACCAAAAGCGACACGGTGGCCGTGCTCGTTGAACCGATACAGGGCGAAGGTGGCATCAACATCCCTGACAATAATTACCTCGCGGGCATACGGGACATCTGTGATGCACAGGGCTGGCTGATGATGCTCGATGAAATCCAGACCGGCATCGGGCGTACCGGAAACTGGTTTGCGTACCAGCATGAGGACGTGCTCCCGGATGTGGTCACCGTGGCCAAGGCACTGGGCAACGGGGTTCCCATCGGGGCCTGCCTGGCCCGTGGTAGCGCTGCCGACTGCCTGCTACCCGGCAGCCATGGCACCACCTTCGGCGGCAATCCCCTGTCTGCCCGCGCCGCGATAGCGGTGCTCGATGCGATCGAGTCCGGGAATCTGGTAGCGCATGCCTGCCACCTCGGTGAAAAACTGCTGGATGGTTTCAGCAGCAGGCTGTCAGATATTGCCGGCGTCGCCGACATCCGTGGTAACGGCCTGATGATCGGAATTGAACTCGATCGCCCTTGTGGAGAACTGGTCATGAATGCGCTGCAGCGTGGCCTGCTGATCAATGTCACGGCGGACCGCGTGGTACGCCTGTTGCCACCGCTGATTACCACAGACCACCAGGCCGACATGATTATCGAAAAAGTCAGCGAACTGGTTTGCGAGTTCCTGGCGGAGTAAGCAGATGACACCAAGACACTTTCTGAACCTGCTCGACCTGACCCCGGAAGAACTCCGTGGAATCATCACCCGCGCATCGGAACTCAAGGCAATCCGGCAGGCAGGGGAACAGCATGAGACCCTGAAGAACCGCATTCTGGCGATGATCTTCGAAAAATCGTCTACCCGCACGCGGATGTCGTTCGAGGCAGGCATGGCACAGCTGGGCGGACATGCGATATACCTGTCACCGCGTGATACCCAGATCGGCCGCGGTGAACCCATCGAGGACACCGCGCGGGTACTGTCTCGGATGGCCGACGTCATCATGATACGGACCTTCGAGCACAGCAAGATCGAGCGCTTCGCGGCCTATGCGGAAGTACCAGTCATCAATGCCCTGACTGATATGTATCATCCCTGCCAGTTGCTGGCCGACATGCAGACCTGGATAGCACTGCATGGCGATATCACCGGCAAGACGGCGGCATGGATCGGGGATGGCAATAACATGTGCCATTCCTACATCAATGCCGCACGGCAATTCGGCTTCACGCTGCGCATTGCCGCACCGCCCGGTTATACACCGGATGAACAACTCATGGCCGCGGCCGGTACGTCTGCGGTGTTGCTGGACAACCCGGTCGCGGCGGCGGCTGATGCCGACCTCGTGGTGACTGACGTCTGGGCCAGCATGGGACAGGAAGACGAGCAGGCCCGGCGCGAACAGGCATTTGCGGATTTTCAGGTCAATAGCACTGTCATGTCAGCCGCACAGCCGGATGCCCTGTTCATGCACTGTCTGCCGGCACACCGCGGTGAGGAGGTTTCTGAAAGTGTCATAGACGGCCCGCAAAGCGTGGTCTGGGATGAAGCGGAAAATCGTCTGCACGCGCAGAAGGCACTGCTGGAATTTCTTGTTAGCCCCGGAAGCGGCGCCACCAGCTGACATCCCATGTGCAGACTCGCTGCCTACGTTGGTCCCGCGATCACCCTGCAACAGTTCCTGCTTGACCCGGCGCACAGCCTGTACCGGCAGTCCTGGGAACCGCAGGAACTCAAATATGCAAAACTGAATGCCGACGGTTACGGGTTCGGCTGGTACGGACCGGATGAGCAGCCGGCAATCCATACCAGCGCACTGCCGATCTGGTCCGATGCCAATCTGCCCCACCTCGCACGCTCACTAACCCAGCCACTATGGCTCGCCGAAGTGCGCAGCGCCACCCCGGGCAATCCGGTACACCAGTTCAACACGGCACCGTTTTATGACACCGAACTGCTGTATATTCACAATGGTTTTATCCGTGAATTTCACCAGCAGGTCCTGCCACATATTACCACCCTGCTGGCCCCCGATATTGCAGCCGGCATCAACGGCAATACCGACTCCGAGTACCTGTTTGCCTGCCTGCGCCAGCTACTTGCAGACGATCCGGAGCTGACCATCCCCGACGCCCTTGCACAACTGTCTGAATTGCTGGCCGACTGGATCGATGCACAACCGGCCTTGATGAATATCGTGGTCACGGACGGACAACGGCTGTATGCCACCCGGCATGGCCTCAACCACGAGTGTCCATCACTGTACTTCACGACCGACGATGAGTTGTTTCCCGGCGGCCAGCTCATTGCCTCGGAACGTCTGACCGGTGACAGTTTCTGGCAGCCGGTACCGGAACATCACCTCCTCATCCTCGACCCCGAACACCCGCCTGAACTGCAGTCATTATGAGCTCGGCCACCCTGCTTGATGAATTGCGCATAGCGCAGTCGCTGGTCGCCGGACTGACGGAAGACCTCAATGAGGCGGACTGGCGCCGCCAGGCGCACCCCGACCTCAGCCCGCCGGGCTGGCACCTGGGCCATTGTGCATTTATCGAGACGTACTGGCTGCAGGAAGTCCTCCTGGGAGATGACCGTTACACGGCGCCGGTGGCCGACCTCTACACGCCCCCGCGGACACCGAAGTCCGAGCGCGGCAAACAACTGCCGCCACCGGCGGCACTGGCTAGCTGGGCTGCACAGTTGCAGTCAGTCAACGCCGCCCTCCTGCAAGACCCGCCCGCCGGGGTTAGCGGTCACCCGTTGCTGCAGGATGACTACCTGCTGCACTTCCTGGTGCAACACTACAGCCAGCATTACGAGACCCTGGTCATGATCCTCACCCAGCAGTCGCTGGCCACCGACCCGGGCGATTTCTCCGTAGATCAGCCGCTGGAGGCCATCATCGACAAACCGGAAACCGCCCATATCGAGGCCGGCCACTACAAGGTGGGCGGTACAGCGCCGGTGGCGTATGACAACGAGTCACCGGCACAGCAGGCCACCCTCGGGCCGTACTCGATTGCCGTGCAACCGGTAACCAACAGCGGCTACCTCGCCTTCATGGAAGCTGGCGGCTATGACAACCCGGCGCTGTGGGATGCCCCCGGCCGGCAATGGCTGCAGGACACGGGCGCCACCGCTCCGGACCACTGGCGCCGCAATCCGGCAGGCCACTGGTATGGCATCGGCAGCCGCGGCGCCTATGCATTAACCGGGAATGACGTACTGCACGGCATCTGCCGGCACGAGGCACAGGCCTGCGCCCGCTGGGCCAACGCACGCCTGCCGCACGAACACCAGTGGGAAGTCGCCTGCCGTCTGCACCGGCTGGAGCAGACCGGCCGTGCCTGGGAATGGTGTGACAATCCCTTCTACCCGTATGCCGGTTTCCGTCCGTTCCCCTATGAAGAATATTCAGCCCCGTGGTTTGACGGCAACCACTACAGCCTGCGCGGCAGCAGCCTGCATACCCGCCCGGCCATCAGGCGTCCGGGGTTTCGTAATTTCTACCAGCCCGACAAGCGGCATGTATTTGCCGGTCTGCGACTTGTTTATTGAAAACAGAATAGCCTTGCAGGTCGGGTCAGGCACTTACTTACTAATGAGTTCACTAGCTAGACGACATGAATAATGGCAGGGCAGGTATAATGGCTTGATGAAACAAACACCGGCAACAGGGACGGAGAAACAGCTCGGCAAGGGCATGATCATTGCTGCCTGGCTATTACTGCTGGCATTACTGACCTGGTTTTTCAATGAGCAACTGGACAAGCAGCACAACCCGAACCGCCAGGTGATGTCGGCCATATCAGCCGACGGGCAACCACAGGTCACCCTGCAGCGCAATCGCTTCGGCCACTATGTGGCCACCGGCCTGATCAACGCGCAGCCGGTGGTATTTATGCTGGATACCGGCGCGACGGATGTATCGGTACCGTTATCCGTGGCGGAAAAACTCGGTCTGGAAAAAGGGCCGCCGCTGCAGTACCACACTGCCAACGGCACAGTCCGCGCCTGGCAAACCGTCATCCATGAAATCAGCCTGGGGGATCTCCGCGTGGGACCGGTCCGTGCCAGCATCAATCCCGCGGTACAGGGTGACGAGGTCCTGCTGGGTATGAGCTTCCTGAAGCAGCTGGACTTTAACCAGCAGGGCAATACACTGACGCTGAAATATCCAACCCGGCATTGATTACTGATGCACTTTTTTGAATGGCTGACCAGCTGGGCCGGAAATCTGTCAGGACTGCTGTGGGACAGCCCGGTGACCTTGCTGGTGCTACTGGGTACCGGTTTCTACCTGACTGTGCGCATGGGGCTGGTGCAGGTGCGCGGCTTCCGCCATGCCATCGGCCTCGTCAGCGGGAAATACAGTTGCGCCCGGGATGTCGGTGAGGTCTCGCATTTTCAGGCCCTGTCGACGGCCCTGTCCGCCACCGTGGGCACCGGCAATATTGCCGGGGTGGCCACGGCCATTTCGCTGGGCGGTCCGGGCGCCCTGTTCTGGATGTGGGTGACCGCCGTGTTCGGCATGGCCACCAAGTTCACCGAGTGCACCCTGTCGCTGAAATTTCGCCAGGTCGCGCCTGACGGCACGGTGGCCGGCGGGCCCATGTATACCCTGCTGCACGGGCTGAAGATGCGCCGTACCGCTGCCGCATTTGCCCTGTTTGCGCTGATTGCCTCGTTCGGCATCGGCAACATGGTGCAGGCCAATTCGGTCATGGACGGACTCGGCTACCTGTTTCCGGAACTGCATGAGTCCGCCTGGCTGGTCGGGGTGATTCTGGCCACCTTTGTCGGCATGGTGATTCTCGGCGGCGTCCGGCGTATTGCCCGCGTGGCCGGTACGCTGGTGCCGTTCATGGCTACGTTCTACGTAGCCGCCGCCCTGCTGGTGCTGATCGACCACGCCAGTGATATTCCCGCTGCATTCGGGACTATCTTCGAACATGCCCTGAATCCATGGGCCTTCGGTGGCGCCGCCGTGGGCGAAGCCATCCGCTGGGGCGTAGCCCGGGGCCTGTTCTCCAATGAGGCCGGCCTTGGCTCCTCACCCATGGCACATGCGGCAGCACGCACCAATGAACCGGTGCGCGAGGGCCTGGTCGCCATGCTGGAACCGTTCATTGATACCCTGATCATCTGCACCATGACCGGTCTGGTGATCGTGGTCACCGGGGCCTTTGCGGAAAGCAGTGATTCCCTGATGGGCGCCGCGCTGACGGCCCATGCGTTCAGCAACTCGCTGGGCAGCGCCGGGGCCTGGGTGGTCGGCATCGGCCTGACCCTGTTTGCCTTCTCCACCATCATCGCCTGGTCCTATTACGGCGACCGCTCCGCGTACTACCTGTTTGGCGAGCGCGCCGTACTGCCATACCGGGTGATCTATACCCTGCTGGTCGTGATAGGTGCTGCCGTCCCGCTGCAGCTGGTCTGGAACATCGCCGACATCACCAATATCCTGATGGCGTTGCCCAACCTGCTCAGCCTGGTGCTGTTGGCCGGACTGGTGAAAAAACTCAAGGTCGATTATTTTTCCCGACCCCACGAAAAGACCTGATACGTCATGTTACTGGAAGTCCTCGATACCGATCTGCTGGAGGGCGTGCGCCGCGCCCTGAACGAAGATATCGGCAGCGGCGACCTCACCGCCGCGCTGGTCCCGGAGAGTGCCACCATCACGACCACAGTGGTGTGCCGCGAAGCCGCCGTGTTGTGCGGCACGGCCTGGTTCAATGCCGTGTTTGCAGAACTCGACACCGGGATCACCGTAAACTGGCAGGCACGCGACGGTAATCGCATCGGGCCGGACCAGTCCCTCTGCAGCATCACAGGACCGGCCGCTCCCATCCTGACCGGGGAACGCACGGCGCTGAACTTCCTGCAAACCCTGTCTGGTACAGCAACACTGGCACGGCGTTACGCGGATGCGGTCAGCGGACTGCCCGTAAGGATTCTCGATACCCGCAAGACACTGCCGGGCCTGCGCCAGGCACAAAAATATGCCGTGCGCACCGGCGGCTGCCACAACCACCGCATGGGACTGTATGACGGCATCCTGATCAAGGAAAACCACATCGCCGCTGCCGGCTCCATCGAGCAGGCCATTCACGCCGCACAGGCGCTGAGCCCCGGTACACCGGTCGAGGTGGAAGTGGAAAACCGGGAGCAGGTGGCAGCCGCCCTGGCCGCCGGCGCTGAGTCGTTATTGCTGGATAATTTCAGTTCCGGTGAGCTGGCCGCCACCGTCCGGCAGGTCGCCGGGCGCGCCCGGCTCGAAGCCTCGGGCGGAATTGACCTGGACAATATCCGTGAGGTGGCCGCCTCCGGCGTCGACCTGATTTCCGTCGGCGCACTCACGAAGAACGTCCGTTCAATCGATTTGTCGATGTTATTTCTGAAATAGGATGTCAGAGCACATTTCTTCCTGATATAAGCAGAAAATGTGCTCTGACATCCTTTAAAAACAGCGGCTCTTCCCCTGATCGAGTGGGTCAACATGCGGAGCATGGTTACTTGGGGGCCAGGATGGCTTCTCAAGACACGCTGCAAGTACTTCCCTGTACGCTCGATGGCCGCATCCCTGCGGCCAACGGTCTTGAGAAGCCATCCTGGCCCCCAAGTAACCGTTGAGATGGTCGGTAATCCGCTATCCCGGTACCCCTCTTGTCAGGGACATCGGCTTCAGGGATGAAGCCGGTGAGCGTACAGGGAGGTACTTGCAGCGTTCCCTGGCAAGAGGGGTACCGGGATAGCGGATTCACGCTCGACAGGTGCAACCCACTCGATCAGGGGAAGTGTCAAAACAGTTATGCTGTCGCGGCTCGCGCTGCCTTTTTACGCTCATGCTCCAGCAACTGTTTCTTGCGCAAGCGGATGTGATTGGGTGTAACCTCCACCAGCTCGTCATCATCAATAAATTCCAGCGCCTGCTCAAGACTCATGCGCACCGGCGACGTCAGCAGGATATTCTCATCCGTTCCGGCTGCGCGAATATTGGTCAGCTGCTTGGCCTTTAACGGGTTGACCACCAGATCGTTGCCACGCGAATGGATACCAATGATCCCCCCCTCGTAGACCTCTTCCCCGTGCCCGATAAACAGGCGCCCGCGTTCCTGCAGGTTGAACAGGGCATAACCGAGCGCCTTGCCGGTCCCCTTGGAGATCAACACGCCGTTGATGCGCTGGCCGTAGTCAGTGGCCTTCACCGGCCCGTAATGGGAAAACACGCTGTAGATAAGACCGGTGCCCTGGGTACTGGTCAGGAACTCGGTGCGAAAACCGATCAGGCCGCGTGACGGCATGACATAGTCCAGCCGCACCCGGCCCTTACCGTCCGGCACCATATCGGCCAGCTCAGCGCCGCGTTCGCCGAGCTTTTCCATGACCGTGCCCTGGTGGGTCTCTTCCACATCCACCGTGACTTGCTCATACGGTTCCTGGCGCTCGCCATCAACATCCCTGAAAATTACCTCGGGACGGGAGACACCGAGCTCATAGCCTTCACGGCGCATGGTTTCGATCAGGATGGCCAGGTGCAGCTCACCGCGGCCGGACACCCGGAACCTGTCCGGGTCCCCGGTCTCCTCGACCCGCAGGGCCACGTTATGAATCAGTTCACGCTCCAGGCGCTCATGGATGTTCCTCGAGGTCACGTATTTCCCGTCCTGGCCGGCAAACGGCGAGTTGTTGACCTGGAAGGTCATGCTCACCGTCGGCTCATCCACCATCAGCGCCGGCAGGGCCTCAACCGTTACCGGGTCACACAGGGTATCGGAAATATTCAGCGCATCGATGCCGGTGAACGCAATGATGTCACCGGCCTGCGCCTCGGGTACCTCGGTACGCTCCAGGCCCAGGAACCCGAGCACCTGGCCGATGCGCGCATTGCGCCGGCGACCTTCATGATCGATCAGCGTGACCGGCATATTGGTGCGCACCTTGCCCCGGCTGATACGCCCCACCCCGATCACGCCGACGTAACTGCTGTAATCCAGGGAAATGACCTGCAACTGGAACGGTCCGTCCAGGTCAACCTGCGGCGCACTGACATGTTCGACAATCGCCTCGAACAGCGGTGTCATGTCATCTGCATGCTGTTCCGCGTCCAGGCTGGCATAACCCTGCAGCGCCGAGGCATACACCACGGGAAAATCGAGTTGCTCGTCGGTCGCACCGAGACGGTCAAACAGCTCAAAGGTCTGGTCAAGCACCCAGTGCGGCCGCGATCCCGGCCGGTCGATCTTGTTGATCACCACGATCGGTTTCAAGCCGAGTGCAAAGGCCTTCTGGGTGACAAAGCGGGTCTGTGGCATCGGCCCTTCCACGGCATCGACCAGCAACAATACCGAGTCCACCATGGACAGCACACGTTCCACTTCACCGCCGAAATCCGCGTGACCCGGGGTATCGACGATATTGATGCGATAATCCCCCCAGCGAATGGCGGTGTTCTTGGAGAGGATGGTAATCCCCCGCTCACGCTCCAGGTCATTGGAGTCCATGACCCGCTCGGGTAATTCCGCGCGTTGGTCGAGCATGCCCGACTGCTTCAGCAGCTGGTCAACGAGCGTAGTCTTGCCATGATCGACATGCGCGATAATGGCGATATTTCTCAGGTTTGTTATCATTCTTGCCTACTTACATTTCATATCCTGCACTAAAATTTCAAATTGAATATTCTGACCAGAAAAGAATCCATCAAATGGGCCATTCATGAACTGGGACAATCCGGCTTGTATTTCGGTCATGGGCCACACAATGCCCGTGACGAGGCTGTATGGGCACTGTTAAATGTCCTGAACAAGTCCAATGGTGAAACAGTCAGGAATCTTGACAAGGAAATGTCCAGAGACGAGCAGGCCAGATTCAACGATATTATACAGAAAAGAACAGAAACCAGGCAGCCCCTTGCTTACTTGTTAAATGAGGCCTGGTTTGCCGGGTTGAAATTCTATGTTAACCCGGATGTCCTGGTACCTCGATCGCCTCTCGCTGAAATAATACTGGATAAATTCACACCGTGGCTGAAGATAAACAGTGACGCCAACATTCTTGAGTTATGCACAGGCAGTGGATGTATTGCCATATCCATCGCTACGCATCTGCCACAATCCCGCGTTACCGCATCGGATATATCCGGCAAGGCCCTGAAAGTCGCCGAAAGAAACCTGGAGATTCACGACCTGGCCGGCAGGATACAGCTTTACAACTCTGATTTATACAAAAACATACCCCGGGAAAAATACGATCTCATTATATCCAACCCACCCTATGTAAGCCTGAACGAGTATAACCAGCTGCAAGACGAATACATGCATGAACCCAGAATCGGGCTGACAGATGAAGGAGACGGGCTTGTTCTGGTAGAAGAAATCATTCTTGGGTCAGCAGATCGACTTAATGAAAACGGTTACCTGGTAGTTGAGGTCGGGAACACTGAGGCAATCGTTAAATCAAAATGGCCCAATATCCCCTTCCAGTGGATTCATTTCAGTAACAGCCTGTCAGGCGTATTTATCCTGACATACGAGCAAGTAAAGCAATTAAAAACACCATTAAGTGCAATTTAAGACATCCTGCGAAACTTCCAATCCCTGCTCTTTGGCTGGCAAGTACATTGCTGGATATAACTGCCATATACCACCAAACCCCCGGTTGCGAGATAGCCGGTCACCGTAATTGGTTTTGAAATTGGTGCCGGAGAGAGGAATTGAACCCCCGACCTTCTCATTACGAGTGAGCTGCTCTACCGACTGAGCTACTCCGGCGTGCGGCGGGGGAGTATAAAACGACGCTGGTACCGGAAGCAAAACCGCCGGCGCAGCCGGCCGGGCCTAGTGGGGCCTTTTGCCGACGTTACTGATGCGAATAATGACGTTCACGCCTTCGGCCATGGTGCCCGCCGGAAGCTCCGGCAAGGAATTGATAGTGACCTCGGCCGCCTTGATATCCCTGAGTTCCCCGGTATCTACATTATAGAAGTGGTGATGCTCAGTCGTATTGGTGTCATAAAACACCCGGCTCGGATCCACAATCACTTCGCGCACCAGGCCCTTGTTGGCAAACAGTCCGAGCGTGTTATACACGGTCGCCTTGGAAACCCGGTCGCGGCTGTCATTGACCTGGTTCAGCACCTGGTCAGCCGACAGGTGCTGGTCGCGACTGAATAGCGCACGGGCGATCAACAGACGTTGCTGGGTCGGCAGGATACCATGGGTCTTGAGCAAGCCGGCGATGTCCTGCTTGCGGATACTCTGCGTATTTTCAGTGTTTTCCATTGGTCTGATTATAATCCTGACGAGAGTCCAGCGTCTATAAGCTGACCGTAACGGCACATTCCCACATTATTAAAGCGTATATGGGGTGTACCCGGTAAAACTCGTCTGTTGGCGCATCCGGTCAACCAGCAATTGCGCAGATGCCGGAGCCATGGCTACGCCGTTCCTGAAGTGCCCGGCGTTGATATAAAGGCCGCGTATTCCCGGGTGTTCATCGATGATCGGCACACCGTGGGGCGTTCCGGGTCGCAGACCCGCCCACTGCCGAACGACCGGAACATCCACTAGCGCCGGAACCAGTGCCTGCGCCCACCGCAGCAGCTGCTCCCGTGCCTGCGTCGTGACCGCTTTATCAAAACCCGTATGCTCAAGGGTACTGCCGGCCAGCACGAGGCCATCCTTCCTCGGGATCAGGTAATGCTCCCGGTGTAATACGATATGCTGCAACAGGCCGGAGGGCGTCTGGAACTGGATCATTTGCCCGCGCACCGGCGCCACCGGTAACTCGATACCGGTTTCCTGCAACAGGGCTGCACTCCAGGCGCCGCCGGCAACAACCACCTGTGCGGCCGGTAGTGCACCCGCCGTGGTCATTACGCCCTGCACCACCCCATGACGTGCTGTGATTCCAGTGACCTCGATATGGGTCTGCAAGCTGACGCCGCGCAGCAACAGCGATTCCTGCAGGGCATGGCCCAGACGCGGGTTCCGTACCTGAGCGACGTCCGGCAGCAGGATGGCGGGGCCCGGCTGAGCCGCGAGCTGGGGTTCCAGCCGGCCGGTATCCGCCGCCGTCATCGATTCCAGGCGGCAGTCATGGGACTGTGCCCAGGCAGTAATGACCGGGTCGGCTTCGAACCCGGTCATCAACAGGCCGGAACGGACCCACTCGGCATCGATACCGGTCTCCGCCCGGAGTTCATCCACCAGACCCGGATAGGCCTGCTGGCTCCAGCGCACCAGGGCATAAATCGCAGCGGGCGTCTGCCAGGGCACCAGCGGTGACAGTATGCCGCCGCCGGCCCAGGAGGACTCCCGGCAAATCCCGCTACGTTCCACCAGCGTTACGCGCGCACCGGCCGTGTTAAGCGTGCGCGCCGTCATCAGGCCCAGCAGCCCGCCACCGATCACAATACAATCTGTCATAAGCCGATGCTCACTCCGAATTCCGATATTTCCTACAGGCAGAGACGGATAACCACTCTTAACAAGCGAGGGATCCGCCACCTATCATACGACGCATGACACCTGCCAAGTAGATAACCGGACATGTCCTGCACCCTGTACAACTATTCCAGGGAACCTCTGATTAATTTTAACGGCTTGGCGTAGGGTGCGCCGTGCGCACCATGTATCAACCGCTTGCCATTTATTCCGGTGCGCACGGCGCACCCTACAGACAGTTCATCCTCTAAATCCCATGATATTGAGAAGTAATCTGAGGATCCCTGAAGAAAACCGCGGCTTCACCCTGCTGGAAGTCCTGATTGCCCTGCTGGTGCTGTCCATCGGCCTGCTCGGCCTGGCCGCATTGCAAACCATCGGTCTGCGCTCCAGCCAGATGGCGACCCTGCGCACGCTGGCGGTCCAGGAGACCTACGCCATAACCGAGCGGATGCGCGCCAATCCCGAGGTACGGACTACCGGGCACCCGTATTATGTCATCGGTGTCAACGACCCGCCCCCGGTGATCCTCACCAACTGTGACGTCCTTCCCTGCACCCCGAAACAACTCGCCGGTTTCGACCTGAACCAGTGGCGTGCCGAGGTAGGCCACCTGCCCGGCGGTAAAAGCGGGATTATCCAGGAGGTGGTCGGCGGGGTCACGGTTCACACCGTCACGGTACACTGGAATGAAACCCGCGACCCGGCCGTCACCGGGCTGACCTGCCCGCCGGCAAGCCACACCGACCTCCGCTGCATTCAGCTGAGACTGTGACCGGCCATGCGGCCCCTGCCCAACAGAAAAATACCGGAGGCCTGCCGCCACATGCAAGGGTTCAGCCTGGTTGAGCTGATGGTCGCTGTGGTGATCTCGCTGATCCTGACGGCTGGAATGTCGCAAATCTTCCTGAGTTCGAAAAAGAGCTTCATCATCCAGGACTCGCTGGGACGTCAGCAGGAAAACGGGCGTTATGCCATCGGCACTATTACAGCAGACCTGCGCCGCGCCGGCTACTGGGGCGGCAATGCCCGGATCGAGGCGGTTACCGGCAGCCTGGGTAGCGTGGCCGACAACGGCAGTTGCCCTGACAACCCGGGCAACACTACCTGGGGACGCATGATCGACCGGCGCATTAGCGGGCTGAACGACACCCGTGCCGGCTATGCCTGTATCCCGACCGAGGGCACCACGGGCAAGTACCTGCGTGGCGATGTGCTCACCGTGCGTTTTGCCGCCCCGTGGACCATCGGCGGCGCCACGACGCCCGATTTCAAGAATAACCGGCTGTACCTGCGCTCGGACCTGTTCAACGGCCGTATTTTCCAGGGGAAAGACCAGGGTTTGCCGGACAATGCCATCAGTACCCCGCCCGCATTCAGCGAACGGGAATCCGAACTGCTCGCCCGTGCCTATTACATTGGAGACTCCGGCCGGCGCTGCAGTAACGGCGCGCCCATTCCATCGCTGTTCCGGCAAACACTGGGGCCCGGCGGCACACCCGTCACCGAGGAGGTCGCCTACGGCGTGGACCACTTCCAGGTGCGTTACGGGGTGGACACCGATGGCGACGGCGCCGTCGATCGGTATTTCAATGCCGGGGATGACGGCCTGGATGACACAACCGGGTGGAACCAGGTCATCGCGGCCCGCATCTGGGTGCTGACCCGGAGTGAGTGCCCCGAAACCGGATTTACCCATCCTGACACCCTGGATTATGACATGGGCGATATCCGTTACGACCCGCCCGATACGGCCAATTTCGGCTACCGCCGCCAGCTGTACCAGAACACGGTACGACTGCGCAACGCACTACCGGTAAAGAGTGATGCAGACAACACCAGGATCACGCATTAAACAGCGCGGGGCCGCGTTGTTCATGGCGCTGATCTTTCTGCTGGTAATGACCCTTCTCGGTGTCTTTGGCATGAATATTTCACGCATGGAAAACCGGATGGCCGGCAACAACCAGTTCCAGACCACAGCGCTCGCCAATGCCGAACGGGCACTGGCCGCCGGTGAACGACAGATCGAAAATCTGTCCGGCAAGCTGCCGTTCATGGACTGGAATACTCCCGGGGATGCCTGGTATGACCGCAGCGATACAACGACAAAGCGAATCGATACCTATTCCCCGGACTGGGAATTTCCCTACCACGCCGTCACGGACACCAGCCGCTACGTCATTGAATTCACCGGCATCAAACCCGTCCCGGGCTATGACACCGCGTCCGCTGATACGGCAAAGTGCCTGAATGGTCGTTGCGTGTGGGTATTCATTGTCAGCGCACAGGCCGATGCCGGGCGCGGTGCGCGGCGCACCGTGCAGTCGGTCTATGTGACGACCGGTGTCACAACCGGTCCCGGTGACCCTGATACCAAGCCGCCCGGACCAAACTACCGAACCGGGCGCCGCACCTGGATCGACCCGCGGCTATAGGCGTCACGAACACCTGGAAGGAACTGTTGTTATGAAAAAATATATTCGCGGATTTACCCTGATCGAGCTGATGATCGTACTCACCATCGTGGCACTGATAATCGCCTTCGGCTACCCTTCCTACCGCAGCCGGATTATGAAAGCACAGCGCGCGGACGCGAAGATTTTCATGCTGGATATTGCCAACCGTCAGGAACGCTTCTATGCCGACCGGGGCAGCTACACGACAACCATCACCGACCTCGGCCTTGCCAATACCACCTCACCGGACGGGCACTACACGGTGGCGATCACCGCCGAGCCATCGAATGACATCATGGTGACCTACCGGATCACGGCCACCCCACAGGGGAACCAGACCAACGACAGTTGCCGCAGCTTTAGTCTCGACTCGCTGGGCAACAAGTCCGCCAGTCCCGGCCGTTGCCGTGATTGAATCCGCAGCCCCTGTCTTATGGCCGGGTTCGTTTGATTGATTTCCGTCCTCAGTAACTAACCCTGCAACCTCCGCGGCAGGGAAAACGCCACCTTCTCCGCCCGGCCCTGTGACTCGGTAGCCACCTGCGCCCCCCATGACCTGAGCTGTTCAATCACCCCGTCAACCAGTTCCTCCGGTGCCGAGGCACCGGCTGTCACGCCGATGCATTCCTTGCCCAGCACCCATTCCCGCCGGATCTGCGCCGCTGCATCAATCAGATAGGCCGGGATCCCCAGCTTGTCGGCAATCTCGCGCAAGCGATTGGAATTGGAGCTGTTGGGTGAACCAACCACGAGGATGACATCACACTGCGCTGCCAGCGCCTTGACCGCATCCTGGCGGTTCTGGGTGGCATAGCAGATATCATTCTTGCGCGGCCCCTGGATGGCCGGGAAACGCTGTTTCATGGTGTCGATGATGCGTGCCGTATCATCCATGGACAGCGTCGTCTGGGTCACAAATGCCAGCTCTCCGGGAGAGCGTACCTCAAGCTGCTGCACATCCTGTAGTGATTCCACAAGATAGATAGCACCGCCGTGCGTGGTGTCATACTGCCCCATGGTGCCTTCCACCTCCGGGTGTCCCTTGTGCCCGATCAGCAGACATTCACGTCCGGCCTGTGCATGGCGGCTGACCTCCAGGTGTACCTTGGTGACCAGCGGGCAGGTCGCATCGAACACCCGCAACCCGCGCCGCGCCGCTTCCTCGTGCACTTGCCGGGCCACCCCGTGTGCACTGAAGATGACGGTTGCGTCATCCGGTACCTCGTCCAGCTCATCCACAAACACGGTTCCAAGATCGCGCAACCGGTTCACAACGTGGCGATTGTGTACCACTTCGTGGCGCACGTAGATCGGCGCACCGAACAGTTCCAGCGCACGCTCGACGATGTCGATGGCACGATCGACACCGGCACAGAAACCGCGGGGATTGGCGAGGAGGATTTTCATAACACGGGTATACGTTTCGGGCCGTGATTATAAACGATTAACGGACAGCTTTTCGGGAGTAACACAGAATCACCGCAGAAACGCATACATTTCAGTCATCCTCCGGCTCCGCCGGGACGACCTCAATGATCTCCACATCAAACGTAATGGTATGACCCGCCAGCGGGTGATTGAAATCCACTTCGACACTGTCATCCGAGACCGACACTATCGCACCGGGCAACTCCGTCCCGTCCGGTGTTGCAAAGCCGAGAATCAGACCGGGTTCCGGTTCCGTGTCCGCTGTAAACTGTGTGCGCGGCAGCGACTGAATGTTGTCCGGGTCGCGCAGTCCCCAGGTCTGCTCCGGAGTAAGTTCCAGGCGCTGGGTGTCACCGGGTTTCAGTCCGTAGAGGCCCAACTCAAGACCGTGCAGCAGCGACCCGTCGCCCATGCGGAAGGTGTACGGCTCTCCACTGAAGGTTTCCTCGGCCACGGTGCCGTCTTCCAGCGTCAATGACAGATGCAGCGTCACGGTACTGCCAACACCGACAGGATATCTCGTTTTTTTGTTCAATCTGGTTCTGTTTCGTCAGCGCCGCAATGCAGGTCGGAATATTTAGTCGGGTTACGCTGCTGCGCAGCTAACCCGGCCTACTGGCCTACCGATCGGGAATTATTTCGCGACTCATTAATGTATCCAGTACCAGCAGGGCCGCACCCAGGGTAATGGCCGAATCGGCAAGGTTGAACACCGGCCAGTGCCAGGTGCCGTAATACAGATCAATAAAATCGATCACATAACCGTACATTACCCGGTCGATCAGGTTACCCAGCGCACCGCCAAGGACCAGTGACAGTGCCAGCGCCAGCCGGGGCTGTCCCGCCGGCAGGCGGCGCAACCACACGACCAGGACAAGACTGACCAGCAGTGTCAGCCCCACGAAAAACCAGCGCTGCCAGCCGGAGGCGTCACTCAGGAAACTGAAGGCCGCGCCGGAATTGTAGACCTTGTTCAGGGCCAGAAATGGCAGAAGGACTACCGGTTGGTTGAATTGCAGCAGGGAATCCGCGACCAGCTTGCTGCACTGGTCCAGTATCAGAACCATGGCGGACAACCACAACCACCTCATGCCATGCAACCGTACGACAGGTCAGGCATAACGGCGGATTTCACCGGCACCATCGACATTTTCGACGCAACGCGTACAGATTTCAGCATGCCCCTCATGGCTGCCGACATCCTCGCGGTGGTGCCAGCAACGACTGCACTTGTCGTGCGCAGACGGCATGACCCGCACCCACAGCGACATGTCAGTACTCGCCGACTGCACGGCCGCATCCGGCCGTGTATCAAGCGCATGCACCCGTGCATAGGACGTGATGAATACAAACCGCAGTTCATCCTCCAGCGCATCCAGTATGACACGGGTTTCATCATCCACGTACAGGTCCACCTCGGCATCGAGGGAAGATCCGATCGCACCATCCACGCGCAATTTTTCAAGTTCCTTGCTGACCGCTTCACGCACGACAATCACCCGTTCCCAGAATGCGGCGCCCATCGCGTTCAGCGTCTCGTTCTCGGAATAGAATGCCGGCGGCAATTCATACCAGGTTGACAGGAACACGCTGTCGTCACGTTCACCCGGCAGGTGGCGCCAGATCTCCTCGGCAGTGAAACTCAGAATCGGCGCCAGCCAGCGCACCAGGCATTCCGCCACGTGAAACAGTGCGGTCTGCGCGGAGCGCCGCGGGATACTGTCTTCCTGCAAGGTATAGATCCGGTCCTTGATGATATCGAGGTACAAGCTGCCCAAATCAACTGCGCAGAAATTGTGCACCAGCTGATAAATGCGATGAAATTCGTAGACCTCGTAGGCCTGGCACACCTGCTCCTGCAACTCGCGTGTGCGCTCCACCACCCAGTGGTCCAGGTTCAGCATCTGTTCCGGATCACGCAAGTCGGTCGCCGGGTCAAACCCGTTCAGGTTCGCCAGCAGGAACCGCGAGGTATTACGCAACCGGCGGTAGGCATCCGCCGTGCGCTTGAGAATTTCATCGGACACATTCATCTCGCCGCGGTAATCGGTGGCCGCTACCCACAGGCGCAGGATGTCTGCACCCAGTGTGTTCACCACCTTCTGCGGCGCCACCACGTTACCCTTCGACTTGGACATCTTCTGGCCTTTTGCATCAACGGTAAAGCCGTGTGTGAGCACCTCCCGGTAAGGGGGTGTCCCGTTCATGGCAATGGCCGTCAGCAGTGACGACTGGAACCAGCCGCGGTGCTGGTCCGAACCCTCCAGGTAGAGGTCGGCTGGATAACCGAGTTCAGCACGCTGCTCGAGGACGGCAAAGTGCGTCACGCCGGAGTCGAACCAGACATCGAGGGTATCGGTGACCTTCTCATAGTCGTCCACATCACCTCCCAGCAACTCGGACGGGTCCAGTTCGAACCAGGCATCGATGCCCTGCGCTTCCACGTGTTTGGCGACGGCCTCGATCAGGTCGAGGCTGACCGTGTGCAGTTCACCGGTCTGCTTGTGTACGAACAGGGTGATCGGCACACCCCAGGTACGCTGCCGCGAGATACACCAGTCCGGACGATTGCCGACCATGCCCTCGATGCGCGCCGCACCCCAGTCCGGCACCCATCTGACCTGCTTGATGCCGGCCAGTGCCGCCGTGCGCAGGCCATTATGGTCCATGCCAATAAACCACTGTGGCGTGGCACGAAAGATGATTGGTGTCTTGTGGCGCCAGCAATGCGGGTAGCTGTGGCGCAGTTTTTCCTCATGCACCAGTGCACCGCGGCTTTTCAGCACCTCAATGACACTGGCATTGGCGGCAAATACGTGCTGTCCACCGAACAGCTCGGTGTCCGGCAGAAAGCGGCCGTCGCCGCCGACCGGGTTATCCACTACCAGGTCGTAACGGCTGCCTGCCACGTAGTCGTCCTGGCCGTGTCCGGGTGCGGTATGAACGGCGCCGGTACCGGCCTCGGTAGTCACGTGCTCGCCGAGAATCACGGGCACCTCGCGCGCATAAAACGGGTGCCCGAGTTGCAGATCCTCCAGGTCGCTGCCCTTGCAATAGGCCAACACGTGATACTGCTCCGCCCCGAAGCGCAACATGGAATCCCTGAGCAGCGCATCCGCCAGCAACAGGCGTTCATTGCCGTGCCCGGTATCGCATTGCACCACGACATAATCCAGCTCGGGATTGAGAGCGACGGCACGATTCGCCGGTAGCGTCCACGGCGTGGTCGTCCAGATCACGACCGACAGTGGCCCCTCGCCGGACTGGCCATCAACATGGTGACAACGTGCCAGCAGACCAGCTTCGTTCAGTACGCTGAAGCGCACATCAATGGCCGGTGAATCCTTGTCCTCGTATTCCACCTCGGCCTCGGCCAGCGCCGAACCACAATCCGTGCACCAGTGCACCGGTTTGGATCCTCTGGTCAGGTGACCGTTTTCCACGATCCTGCCAAGGGCACGAATGATGTTCGCCTCGAATGCGTGCTGCATGGTGAGATAGGGGTTGTGCCAGTCGCCGGTAACGCCGAGGCGGATAAAATCCTTGCGCTGGCCGTCCACCTGTTTCCCGGCATAGTCGCGGCAGGCCTTTCTGAAAGTCGGTGCATCGACCTTGTGTCCGGCCTTGCCCACCTTCTTCTCGACATTGAGTTCAATCGGCAATCCGTGACAGTCCCAGCCGGGGACGAAGGGGGCATCGAAACCACCGAGGGTCTTGCTCTTGACGATGATGTCCTTGAGCACCTTGTTGACCGCGTGGCCGATATGGATATCACCATTGGCGTAGGGCGGCCCATCGTGCAGTATGAAGCGCGGGCGCCCCTCACCGGCCTGGCGCATCCGGCCATACAAATCCATCTCATCCCAGCGTTTCAGAATGTCCGGCTCGCGGTTGGGGAGATTGCCCTTCATCGGAAAGGCCGTCTTCGGCAGGTTGAGCGTATCTTTATAGTCAGTCATTGAAAAAATATTCACCGCAAAGGACGCAGAGTTATAACCCATTAGGATATCGATTGAAACTGTACATAGCCGGGCAGGATCCGCGCCTCACGGAGAAATTTCGTCTCTGCGGTGAATTTTATTGTAAGAAAAACGCACGCGCCTGTTCTGCATCCCGCTGAATCTGCGTCTGTAATGTCTCAAATGAGTCGAACCGCTGCTCCTCCCGGAGTTTGCGCAGGAAACTGACCTGGACATGGCAGCCGTAGATATCCCGGTCAAAATCGAACAGATGTACCTCCAGCTGGCTGCGGGTGCCATCGACGGTGGGCCGGGTACCGACATTGGCCACACCCTGCAATGGTGCGCCCGGGAGGCCGTGCAGCTCCACGGCAAACACACCGGCCACCGGGCTCACGGCCCGGTGCAGGTAGATGTTGGCAGTCGGAAACCCGATAGTACGGCCACGCTTGTCACCATGCGCGACCCGCCCGCACATCCCGTAAGGCCGCCCCAGCAAGGTCTTCGCCAGCTCCAGATCACCGCGCTCCAGCGCACGGCGAATGCGTGTACTGCTGACCCGGCTCCCATCGATATCAAAGGTTTGCATGGCCGCAACCGGGAAACCCTGCCGCGTACCGGCCTGCTCCAGCAGGGCAAAATTGCCGGCACGTTGCCGGCCGAAACGGAAATCATCCCCGACCACAAGGTAGCGGACAGCGAGGCCCTCGACCAGGATCACGCGGATAAAATCATCCGCCGGCAGACCGGCAAGAAAGGTATCGAAACGCAGACACACCACCCGGTCCACGCCGAGTCGCCCCAGGGTCTCCAGTTTCTCGCGCAGGCGGGTCAGCCGCGGTGGAGCCGACCCGGGGCTGAGAAATTCCCGTGGCTGGGGCTCAAACGTGATCACGGTGAGCGGCAACTGGAGTTCGGCTGCACGGCGGGAAAGCTGCTCCAGCACGGCCTGGTGACCACGGTGTACGCCATCGAAATTGCCAATCGTCGCGGCACAGCCACGGTGCCGGGGACACAGATTATGCAAGCCACGCACCAGTTCCATCGATCAGGCGCTATCCCGTTCATGCCAGAGTGTCGCCAGCCGCAACCCACAGACCCGTAGCACCAGGAAGTACATGGCTGCACCCAGGGCGACCCATTGTGCCAGCTGCACCGCCCGTTCACTGATACCCCAGCCGATCCAGTAGGACACACCCGGCACCCCCCACCACAGCAAACCGGCCAGGGAACCCGCCGCCAGACCGGTTTGCAGGAAAAACCGCCACCAGCCTGCCTGCGGGCGGTAAATGCCCTTGCGGTACAACACCGTGAACAGCAAGCCGGCGTTCACCCAGGCGGCAATCGACGTCGCCAGCGCCAGCCCGGCATGGGGTCCCGGTATGTGCAGGTGCACCATGGGAACGACGAACACCAGGTTCAGAACGATATTGGTCACCAGCGCCACGACGGCAATCCGTACCGGCGTGCGCGGATCCTTGCGTGCAAAAAAGGCCGGCGCCAGTACCTTGATCAGCATGAAGCCGGGAAGCCCGATGGCATAGGCCATCAGGCTCAGACTCGCCATGTCGACATCGGCCGCAACAAAATCACGGTACATGAACAGCGTGGCAAGCAGGGGCGACGCAAGGATAAACAGGGCCACCGCTGCAGGTATCCCGATCAGCAGCACCCAGCGTACCCCCCAGTCCAGGGTATGGGAGAATTCCTCGTCAGAGGCATTGGCATGACTGCGGGACAGGCTCGGGAGTATCACGGTTGACAGCGCAATTGCGAACACCCCCAGCGGAAACTCCATCAAGCGGTCAGAGTAGTACAGCCAGGTGACGCTGCCGGTAACCAGGAACGATGCGATCAGCGTGTCGATCAGCAAGTTGATCTGTGCAACAGAAGAGCCGAAGATTCCCGGCAACATGAGTTTCATGATGCGCCTGACGCCGGTATCACGCACCCCCCAGCGTGGCCGTAGCAACAGCCCGATGCGCTGTAGCGACGGCAGCAGGAACAGCAACTGGACAACACCGGCCACCAACACACCACCGGCCAGCGCCAGCACCGGCTGCTCGAGTTGCGGGGCAACGACCAGCGCCGCACCGATCAATACGACATTCAGCCAGACCGGCGCAAAGGACGCCGCTGCAAACCGCCCCCAGGTATTCAGGATACCGGCGACAAAGGCCACGAGTGATACAAGCAACAGGTACGGGAACGTCAGGCGCAACAGGTGCGCGGCCAGGTCAAACTGGCTGGTATCGCGGTACAGGAATCCGGGCGCAAAAACAGCAATCAACACCGGGCTGGCAAGGACCCCCACCAGCGTAATCAGCGACAGGATACCCAGCAGGGTCCCGGCCACCCGGTTAACGAGTTGCCGGACAGCCGCGTGGTCGCGCTGCGCCTTGTATTCCGAGAGAATCGGTACAAAGGCCTGCGAAAACGCGCCCTCGGCAAACAGCCGGCGCATAAAATTCGGGATCTTGAAGGCCACGAAGAAGGCATCCATGGCGGCCGTCGCACCAAAGCCGGCCAACACAATATCGCGCACCAGCCCCAGCACCCGGGACACCAGCGTCATAGAGCCCACAATCATTGTGTTTTTCAGTAACTTATCACTCATAGGGCGTATTGTGACCTTAGTGTTAGCCGGCTACCCGGCCTTCGCCTGAAAAAACCAGTCGCAAAGAGACGCGACTGTATGGATGCAGGCGGTAGAGTAACGCATGGAGCAGTTACCGAGAGAGCACAGAGAAAACAAAAGCTTATCAGAACCGGGATGGGTGTTTGGCAATTCTTGATGATTTGTGTAATCGCGTTTTCCTGAAAATATTGCCCCGGGTACCCCCTGTGTCTGAGTGGTAAATTCATTGATTTCACCCATATCAGTCCGGCAAACCGAACCATTACACTGCACCTGTTCTGTATTGACAATACCCTGAAAAATCCGCATAGTACGCCGTCTTTCGATTCAGCAGATTCAGCAGGAGCAGACCTTTTGGCCAATTCAGCACAAGCAACCAAGCGTGCCCGCCAGGCAGAAAAAAGCCGCCAGCGGAATGCCAGTCAGCGCTCCAACCTGCGCACCTCGATCAAGAAAGTGTTCACCGCAATCAGCGCCGGCAATGCGGATGGCGCGAAGCAGGCCTACAAGGACGCCGTCCCGGTCATCGACAGTGCTGTCAGTAAGGGTCTGATTCACCGGAACAAGGCGGCACGTCACAAGAGCCGCCTTAATCAGCACCTGCGCAGCCTGTAGGGAGCCGCATCAGGTTCTTCGGAAAAGCCGGTCAGTGACCGGCTTTTTTATGCCAGCAGTACCAGATTGTCCCGGTGAATCAACTCGGACTCGCCCACGTAGCCGAGGATGGATTCAATCCGGTGGCTGGCGTGCCCGATGATCCGGCGTGACTCCCCGGCACTGTAGTTAACCAGGCCACGCGCCACTTCCTCGCCACCCGGCCCGATACACACCACCAGGTCACCGCGCTCGAATTCCCCGTCAACACGGGTCACGCCAACCGGCAACAGGCTGCTGCCGGCGCCCTGCAGAACCTGCATCGCACCCCGATCGAGCGCCAGGCTGCCGCACACCTGTAACTGACCGGCCAGCCATTGCTTGCGGGCGGCCAGTGGCTCCCTGGCAGGCGTCAGACGGGTCCCCTGAAAGTTGTCGGCGGCAATCTGTCTCAGAATATTATTTTCCCGACCCGAGGCAATCACGGTCAGCGTCCCGGAACGTGCCGCACGCGTTGCCGCCCGGACCTTGGTCAGCATGCCGCCGCGACCGAGCGCACCCCCACTGCCCGAGGCCATGGATTCCAGCCGCGCCTCACCCGCCTGTGCCTCCTGTATCAGTTCAGCATCCGGATTGTTGCGTGGGTCACTGTCGAACATGCCCTGCTGGTCTGTCAAAAATACCAGCAGATCGGCCTCGATCAGATTCGCTACCAGGGCGGCAAGGGTGTCATTGTCCCCGAAACGGATTTCCTCGGTGGTCACGGTGTCATTTTCATTGACCACCGGCACCACATTCAGGTTCAGCAGTGTCTGCAGGGTGCTGCGGGCATTCAGGTAACGCTGGCGGTCGGCCAGGTCATCGTGCGTCAACAGCACCTGTGCGGTATGCAGGCTGTATTTCTGGAAGCGTGATTCATACGTCTGGACCAGGCCCATCTGGCCAACGGCCGCCGCCGCCTGCAGCTTGTGCAGGGCATGCGGGCGCTCGGACCAGCCAAGACGCGTCATGCCTGCGGCCACGGCGCCGGAAGAAACCAGCAACAACTCGATGCCCTGCTGTTTCAGGGCAACCATCTGGTCGACCCAGACATCGATGGCCGCCACGTCCAGACCGCGTCCGTCATCGGTCAGCAGGGAACTGCCGATTTTTATGACCCAGCGCCGACGCTCACTCGTTTTCAGTTGATCCGTCATGTTTCCGGGTAATCACATCCTGACAATGAACACTGATTTCAACGCAAAGACACACAGAACGCAAAGGTATTCAAACATTCAGTCGTGCCGGTCACCGTAGCCATCAGCCTGGCGCCTGGCCGTCCGCATCAAGGCAGGCCATGATCGCGCCGGCCAGCTCCCGTGTGCCGTCCCCACTCAACGCCGAAATCGCGAATACCGGCCCGGTCCAGCCCAGCGCTGCAACGATCCCGTCACAGTATTCCCGACGCTCGGCAGACGGCAGCAAATCAATTTTATTCAGCACCAGCCAGCGCTCCCGCTGCGCAAGTTCCGGACTGAACTTCTCGAGTTCGGCTTCAATGGTGGCGACATCCGTGACCGGATCACCGGCCGGCCCGGTCTCCACCAGGTGCAGCAACAGCCGGGTACGTGACAGGTGTTTCAGAAACTGTATACCCAGACCGGTGCCTTCCGCCGCCCCTTCGATCAGCCCGGGAATATCCGCCATCACGAAGCTGCGGTGCGCGGCGACGCTGACCACCCCGAGGTTCGGGTAGAGCGTGGTGAACGGGTAGTCTGCCACCTTCGGGCGTGCTGAGGAAACGGCGCGAATCAACGTCGACTTGCCGGCATTCGGCAGGCCCAGCAGGCCGACATCGGCCAGCAGCTTAAGCTCCAGGTGCAGCCGGCGGCGCTCACCGGGAGTACCGGGCTTCGACTGCCGCGGCGTGCGGTTGGTGGAACTTTTGAAGCGCGCATTACCGAGACCGTGGAAGCCGCCACGCGCCACCAGCAAGCGCTGATCCGTGCGCACCAGGTCACCGATCAGCTCATCGGTATCCGCCTCATGCACAATCGTGCCCACCGGCACAGTCACCACGAGATCATCGCCCGACTTACCGGTACAATTTCTGCCCTTGCCATTTTCGCCACGCGGCGCCGGGAATTTTCGGTTATGCCGGAAGTCCACCAGGGTATTGATATTGGCGTCGGCCTCAAGCCAGACACTGCCCCCATCCCCGCCGTCACCACCGTCCGGGCCACCGAACGGGATATACTTTTCGCGCCGAAAACTCACACAACCATTGCCACCATCCCCGGCGATCACATCGATTGTCGCTTCATCAATAAATTTCATGATAACTACGTGAATATGCGTTACTTTTTAACAATAAAAAGCCCCGCTCGATGGCGGGGCTCGGGTTTACCTGCTGTCCGCCGGTTTCAACCGGCGATGATTTCGACAAACTTGCGTTTCTTCAGTCCGCGCTGCACGAACTTTACCGTACCATCGGATTTGGCGAACAGGGTATGGTCCTTGCCACAACCCACATTCCTGCCGGGATGAAAGTGCGTACCCCGTTGCCTGACGATAATATTGCCGGCAAGCACCGACTCGCCGCCATAGCGCTTGACACCCAGTCGTTTCGATTCCGAGTCGCGGCCATTCCGGGTACTGCCGCCTGCCTTTTTATGTGCCATGCCTGAATCCTCTCTGGAAGTGAACGCTCACGAAATACCGGTGATTTACACTTCAGTATAATCCTGTCGATGTCCCATCCGCTTCATGTGATGCTTGCGGCGCCGGAACTTGATGATTTCCACCTTGGGATCGCGTCCCTGGGCCTTGACCCGGGCACTCACCCGGCTGCCCTCGACGTAAGGCGTGCCGATCCTGACATCCTTCCCCTCGCCAACCATCAACACCTGGTCGAATTCGACACTGTCGCCTTCCCCGGCATCCAGCTTTTCGACTTTCACGGTATCGCCCCGGGATACCCGGTACTGTTTGCCACCGGTTTTAATTACCGCATACATGCCAAAACTCCAAGTGCATCATCTATATTCAGAAAAAGGCCGCCTATTCTAATGACGGGGCCCGCCCAGGTCAATCGAATCCCTTCTGGTGCCGGGCGGCTATCATCGTTTAGTCTAGCCAACCTTTCAGCTGCCCGCACACCGGACAGTATATCCTGTCCGGCAACCCATACATTATGAATAAAGCTATTAATAATCATGTAGTTATAATGAATGCCGGGGCGCTGCGGGCGCTCGTGTCGGACGATGCGGACGCCGTGGATGCGCTCATCCGCGAACGCCTGGCGAGCGACGTGGCCCTGATCAATCAGCTATCCGCCTATATCATCAACAATGGTGGCAAGCGGCTGCGGCCATTGCTGCTGCTGCTGGCGGCGCGAGCCTGCGATGTCCCGGACGACCAGCACATCAACCTTGCCGCCGTCATCGAATTCATCCACACCGCCACCCTGCTGCACGACGACGTGGTCGATGCCTCGCAACTGCGGCGCGGCAACATGACTGCGAATGCCGTGTGGGGCAATGAAGCGGCGGTACTGGTCGGTGACTTCCTGTATTCACGATCGTTTGAAATGATGGTGGATGCCAATGACATGCGCATCATGGAAATTCTCTCGCATACCACCAATACCATCGCCGAGGGCGAGGTCCTGCAGCTGCTCAACTATCATGACGCCGACACCAGCGAAGCGCGCTACCTGGAAGTCGTCAGACGTAAAACCGCCAAGTTGTTTGAAGCCGCCGCACAGGTGGGCGCCGTACTCGGACACCAGCCCGAGGCGGTTGAAACGGCGCTGGCAAATTACGGAATGCATCTCGGAATTGCATTCCAGTTGATTGATGACGTACTGGATTACAGTGCCTCCCCGGAGGATACCGGCAAGAATCTTGGTGATGACCTGGCCGAGGGTAACCCGACCCTGCCCCTGATCCATGCCATGTGCATGGGTACGCCGGAACAGACCCGCCTTATTCGCAAGGCCATTGAAAACGGTGGACACGACAACATGTCGGCCGTGTGTGCGGCCATTGAATCGACCGGGGGCATCCCGTACACTGCCAAGGCTGCACAGCGGGAGGCCGGGCTGGCCATCGCCGCACTTGAGCCGTTGCCGGAATCCTCATATAAGGAAGCGCTGTACAGTCTTGCGGAGTTTTCCGTCAATCGTAAGTATTAACGGGCAGTAGCGCAGCCTGGTAGCGCACTTCGTTCGGGACGAAGGGGTCGGAGGTTCAAATCCTCTCTGCCCGACCATTACTCATTATCCCTCCCCGGCACCCCTGCAAACGGTGCCGCCAGCGGTTCACCGATAAACACCCCCTGTCCCGGCCAGGCCACACTCTTCCAG
>Ga0114931_10001128_pt1 | contig 34054 bp, 24 predicted proteins | sample 2SBtaG_FD_89579 | JGI IMG/M metagenome (GOLD analysis project Ga0114931, IMG submission 89579) | Deep subsurface microbial communities from Kolumbo volcano to uncover new lineages of life (NeLLi) - 2SBTROV14_V59a metaG | ecosystem: Environmental > Aquatic > Marine > Volcanic | place: Kolumbo...
CCACCCCCCGCTCATCGGTTTCCGGCGGGGAAAGACCGATCCGGTCGGCGATGATGATCACTTGCGGATCGCTACAACGGTTTGGGTCGAGTCCTAACGTGCCGGAACCGCGTGTGACGACCAGTCGGACATATCCGTCTTCGATTTGATTGGCTCGCAGCGTGTCGATCACCGCGGTAGCCATCACCTCGCGCGTGATGGGAATTTCGAGCCAGATCGCCCGGGCTGAGTCCCACAGACGCGCGAGATGGTCTTCCAATCGAAAGACATGGCCGTTGTAGCTGCGAATTCCCTCGAAAACGCCGTCCCCGTACAGCAAGCCGTGATCGAAGACGCTGATTCGGGCGTCTTGCTTGTCGTACAACTTGCCGTTGATATAGACCTTTATCGACATCGCATCCAAACAGTTCAGGAGAGTTCTCTGAAGGCAGTCCTGGCCCAATATCTCGGTAGGTAGCGTCGCAAAGGGCGTTCTCTACAGACCGTTCTGAATCAAAATCTTTGTATGTCAGCGTGTCCAACGCGCTGTGCCGAGCAGCTTCAATGAATCTCTATTTCGGCTCAATCCGACCCTCGACAAGCTGGACCGTTCGATCAGCTTGTCGCGCGATTTCATCGTCGTGCGTCACAATGACTATAGTGAGGCTCTGTTGGACATTCAAGTTTCGCAACAGCCGGATGACCTCGTGACCGGAGCTTCGGTCGAGATTGCCGGTGGGCTCGTCGGCGAGTAACACTTTTGGCCCGCTGATCAGGGCACGGGCGATTGCCGCACGTTGCATTTCGCCCCCGGAGAGTTCGCGGGGACGATGCCGTAGTCGATGCGAGAGCCCGACCAGATCCAACAAGTGTTTCGCCTGTTCGGTGTATTGCCGACGGCGTACGAGATATCCCCATACGCTGGAGGAGATCATCGCGGGAACCAGCACGTTTTCCAGCGTGCTGAGTTCGGGAAGCAGGTGATAGAACTGAAAGATCATGCCAAAATCTTGGTTTCGCAACGCATCGCGCTGACGAGACGGCAGCCGGTCGATCCGACGCTCGTCGAAGTAAATCTCGCCGGCGTCGGGGACATCGAGCGTACCCAACAGATGCAGCAAGGTGCTCTTTCCCGAACCGCTTTGTCCAACGATGGCCAAAAACTCGCCATGTCGCACTTCCATGTCGACGCCGCGGAGAACGGGGATTTCAACGTTGCCTTTGTGATAGGATTTTTCGATCCCCGCGGCACGCAACCGTGCGCAAGCCGAAAGGGGCGACTCCCGTGGTTCGGACAATGTGGACGAGACGCCATCCTTCGCGACTTGGACGGGGTGTTCGGCCAGTAGACTGCGACTATTCATACCGCAATGCCTCCACGGGGTTCATGCGGGCAGCCCGTCGCGCCGGTAACACGGAGGCTGCAATCGCAATCGAAACGGCGCCCACGACGATCCAGGTCACGGTTCGCGGATCAACGATCGTGGGGATGGTAAAGAAATAGTAGATCGATGGGTCGAAGACCTGATGACCCGTGAACGAGCCGATAAGCACGGCGATCTCGTTAATATAGGCGACGATCAACAACCCCAAGCCTAGCCCAACACCGGCGCCGACTAGCCCCAGCGACATTCCGTAGCTGATAAAGATGCTCATCACGCCTTGCTTGGACGCGCCGAGCGACTTGAGCACGCCAACATCGCGTGTTTTTTCCACGACGATCATGAAGAAAATAGCCAGAATCCCAAAACCTGCCACGGCGATAATCATGAACAATAGCACGTTGAGAATACGGTTTTCCAACTGCACGGCGGCGAGTAAGGGCCCCTGTTTATCGCGCCAGGTGTTGATACCGTAGATTTGCTCGGGAAACGAGGCACGCAACAAATCGCGGACCACCGCCGCGTCGCGATCGTCCTTGAGTTTGATCTGAATCGAGGTCACGTTGCCGATGCCTGTCGTGGGATCGATCATACCCCGCGCGCGCTGAAGCACTTCCAGCGGCACGAACACGAAGCTCGCGTCGTACTCACTCATTTTGCTCTCGTAAAAGTCAACGACCGTAAAGGGCATCGACTCCGCCTTGGGCGGCGTTCCAACGGTTGGGAAGGTAAGCTGGACGTCGTCGCCCGGCAGCGCCAGGAAGTGGTCTCGTCCATCTCCCGAGCGGAAGCTGGCAATGGCAATCCCCATAATCAATCCGTCGAATTGATCCCTCGCGGGATCGAATAGCTCACCCTGATCCTGAAGAGCCATGTCGGCTCGCTCGAAGGGATTCACTTCCTCGGAGGGCAAGGAATCTTCTCCAACGGCGTCGACCGGAGAGGGCTCCGCGGCGTTGGAGTTCGGGTCTTCCGATGAGACCGTTGACGCGACATCCGTAGAAGGAGTTCCTTGATTCGGACCAGAAAGCAACTGGGGGTTCGTGGCGAACGAGTCTTCTGCCCTTGGCATATCGAACCCCGGTGGCTCGACACGCCCGGGGGTTAAACTCTCGCGAAACGCCTGTTCCTGCTCTGCCCGTCGCCGGCGACGGGGCCAACCGGCATCCTGTAATTGGCTTCGTGGTGGCATCTCGGCGCTTGCCTCGCGAGGCAAGACGTCGAATCCCCCATCTCTCAGGTCCCAACTCAAGTGCTGGCGATTGTCGGGATGTTGGAGGTATTTTGTCACATCGGCGACGTCGCCCGCGGTCGCGGCGTCGATGCCGATCAACTGCACGGGATGCGTCATCCAATTGTCGCCGTAGCGAAACCGCAGCATCGCGGGCACATTCACGGTGGCGGTCATCGCCTTGATGTATTGTCCCGCCACGCGATCGATCTGCCGCATGTGCCACTGGGGGTCGTGAAACCCCTCCAGGCTTCGGCTCTCGAAGACAACATCCGAAAGGATCCCGTGGATGCGGTCTTGCATCTCGGTCGTGAAGCCCGCCATCACCGCGTTGACGACCACCATCGTTGCCACGCCAAGGGTCACGCTAATAATCGAAGCCAACGCAATATAACGCGTTCGCAAGTAGCGCCAGCAGAGAAGCAGCTTGAACATGGGCCATCCTTTGCCTTGTTAGTTCCAGGTATCCGTCCTGGCGTTTCGGTGTCTCGAAGGAACCGCCGAATTGCATGCTGTTCAATATTTCATGACACGGTTTTCATGACACCGTCGGGAGCGTCGTTTCTATTGTCTTGAGGCGAGAATTATCGGGCCTCAAGTCGTAACAGCGGAAACAGAATAACGTCGCGAATTGTCTGGCTATCGGTCAACAGCATTGTCAGACGATCGATGCCGATCCCAAGCCCCCCCGCCGGCGGCATTCCGTTGCGCAGCGCGCGGAGGAAGTCGTGGTCCATCGTCGCCATCGAATCTTCCGCCTTCTGACCGGCAAGCTGCGTCTGGAACAACTGTTCCTGCAAGTCGGGGTCGTTCAGTTCGGTGTAGGCGTTGGCGATCTCCATGCCTTCGACAAACAACTCGAATCGTTCGGCAATGTTCGGGTTTTCTCGGTTTCGTTTCGTGAGGGGGCAAATGCTGGCAGGATAATCCATCACGAAGATCGGACCGGTCAGTTTGTCTTCAACACACCTCTCGAAGACCTCGTTCTTAACCACATCGGGATGCCGGTCGCCGGTTTCGATCTCCAGAGATTCCGCGAACTTCGCAACAGCTTGTTCATCGCCAGGGTCGACTTCCGTGTGCTTGGCGAACAACTCGTCGTAAGTCGCCCGTTGGAAGGGAGGGGTGAAATCGATCCGCCGGTCCCCCCAGGGAATCGGACCTTGGTGACCGATTGCCAGCAGCGCGTCGCCGATAATCCGTTCGGTCAGGTCCATCATCGTGCGATAGTCGCCGTAAGCCTGATACGCCTCGAGCATGGTGAATTCAGGATTGTGACGCGGACTGATCCCCTCGTTGCGGTAGACACGTCCAAGTTCGAAAACGCGCTCGACCCCGCCGACTAATACACGTTTGAGGTGCAACTCCAAGGCAATTCGCAAATACAGCGGCATGTCCAACGCGTTGTGATGCGTGCTGAACGGTCGTGCAGCCGCCCCGCCAGCCACGGAGTGTAACGTGGGGCCTTCGATTTCGACATAACGCCGAGAAGCCAACGTCTCGCGAACCGAACTAACAATCGCCGACCGCTTGAGGAAGCGGTCCATCGCGCCTTCGGTATAGATCAAATCCAGATACCGCATCCGCTGCCGCAGTTCCGGATCGGTCAATCCTTTGTGTTTCTCCGGCGGCGTCTCAAGCGACTTGCAGAGGAAGTGGAGCCGCTCGGCGAAGATCGTTAGTTCACCGGTCCGCGTATGTTTCAGTTCTCCATCAACGCCGATGAGGTCTCCCAGATCGAAGCATTCGGCCACATTCCAATCGTCTTCACCGACCTGTTTGCGTCCGATGAACAGTTGGATTTGCCCCGTCGCGTCGCGGATATCGGCGAAGATCAGTTTGCCTTTCTTCCGCTGCAAGACAATTCTGCCGGCGGCACGCACCTTGGGACCACGTTCTTGCGGAGGACGATCTGAAGCGGGGTCCTGCGCTTGCACCTCGATCTGCGACTGCATATCTCGAATCTGACTGATCGGGAGGCTATCGTCGAAGCGCCCACCCCACGGATCGACACCCAATTCGATGAGCCGCTTAAGCTTCACCCGTCGCGCGGCTTCGAGCATATCGCCGCCGCCAGTCTCTTCGCCAACATCTTGATTCATGGCTGCCTGTGCGTGGGCGTCGTAGCCGAATGCGGGAATGAACTCGGATGGCCGCCGGGCAAAAAAAAACGGCCCAGCCACCGTCGCGTTATTCGATTTAACTTATGAGGACGCAACATTTTAGTAAACGACCATCTGGGGTCAACGCCAGCTCATATCAACAGGGTCGCGGGGGGATCACACAGCCCTTGCCTAGATAATGTCTTGAGCCACCAGAACCTCGACATTTGCCTGCATAGCCAGCATAGTCGTCATAGCGAAGCGAAGAAGTGAGATTCGTCAGCTACACGGCCTGATTTTGGGAGAATCACAACCTATATATACAAGTGGCAAAATGGGTTCGTCGTATTCACACGTACGATTGTGGACCCCTCTACCGATGAAAATCCTCCCGTCGTTTTGAAATACCGTAGGGAATGTCCGTGGCTAACGAGAAGCGGAGAACCGTGCTGGTCGTCGACGATGATTCCTCGTGCCGGCGGATCATTTCCAGATATCTCCGAGATGCTGGTTTCGACGTCCAGGAAGCCGAAGACGGTGTCAAAGCCTATCAGGCTATTCTCGAGGAAAAGTACGCTCTGATTGTTTCTGATTGGGCAATGCCCCACATGGATGGCCTCGAATTGATTCGCAATCTGCGAACCAGTGCCCTGTCGTGGTACCCGTATGTGCTTCTTCTCACCGCCTTGAACGATCGAGCGACTGGGATGGAATCGGGGGCAGACGATTATCTCACCAAACCGATCGACGGAGAGATGTTGGTACAGAGGCTCCGTGTTGGCAACCGCATCATCAGTCTGCATGAAACCCTGCGTGAAAACAATTCTCGTCTCAATGAAGTGAACGAACAATTGACGGAATTGGCCATCAAAGACGTCCTGTCCGGTCTGCTTAATCGTCGGGCCTTTTTCGAGCATGCCGAGAAAGAATGGCGCCGCAGTGTTCGTTATGATTTGCCCATCAGTTGTCTAATGATGGACATCGACCACTTCAAACGCATCAACGACACCTACGGTCATCCGGTTGGCGACAGTGTGATCCGCACGTTTGGTCAGGTGATCCGAGAAATCTTTCGCGATACCGACGTCTTGGGACGCTATGGAGGAGAAGAATTCTCCGTGGTGCTCTACGATTGCGATGCCAATACCGCGGCGCTCGTCGCTGAACGTCTTCGCGAGGCAATCGAATCGTTACGAATTCCCAGCATCGCGGACGATTTTCGTTTCACCACGAGTTGCGGACTTGCCAGTCGAACGCTCGACATGCTTGGCGTGGAATCGCTGGTTGAACATGCCGATCAGGCGCTGTTGGTCGCGAAGAGGTCGGGACGCAACTGCGTCATTCGGTTCGACGAACTGCAATTCGCTTCAAACCTACTAAACGATAAGCCACAAGAAGTTGAAAACGACGAAACCATGGAGGCGAGTGACGATTCGGTGATCCCCTACCAAGTCGTTAATACGTTGCTTGCCGCGCTCAAGTACCGTGACATCGCGACCGTCGAACACTCACGGCGCGTGGCCCGGCTTTGCCGAGACTTCGCCCAACATCTGGGACTCTCCCCTGCCCAACGTGTTTCGCTGGAAGTCGCGGCGCTGCTACATGATGTCGGGCGACTTGCCATACCCGATGAGCTCCTCCACAAAGAAGGCAAGCTGACCGAAACAGAATACGTCATCACGCGACAACACCATCAGGTGACCGTCGATATTCTCAAAAGTTGCTTCTCCAATCGTTGTTTGATCACCACCGTGTCGCTTTCCGGGATGTGGTTCGACGGATCGCAAGGCGATCCCGCCCGAGAGGAGATTCCAGAAGGTGCCCGAATCTTGGCGATTTGCAGCTTGTACGACGACGTGATTCACGGGCGCGGTTGGTGGGAAAGACACGACGATTCGGACGCCATTGGCGTCTTGCGAGAGTCGTCCGGCACGCGATTCGACCCACGGTTGATCGAAGAATTCGTGAAGATGGTCACCAATAGTCAGCCATCGGCACCAGCTTCAGCGAGCGTCTGCTAGCCAGCTCTCTTTGCCGCGCGATATTTTTCCACCCGTTCAGATATGCCCGGGATCACTCGCATTGCGTTGCCGTAATACACCTTGCGAAGCACATCATCTGGCAAGCCGATTCCAAAAATGTTCCACAGACCTTGCGGTGGGAACGGGTTCTCGGCATACGGAAAGTTCTCGTCAAAGGTTTCCAAGAATCTCCAGTGCGGCAGTAATCTTGCCCTGGATCGCGGACCGTCGGTGCCGAACATGATCCGGTCGGCGTACTTCAGAAAGAACCGCCGCGCGGTGTAGGGCTGTCGACCAAGTTCGGCAATCCGCGCGGCGATCTCGATATACAGGTTGGGATATTGGTCGAGCCACTCTCCGACCCGCGCCAGGTCTTCTGGATTGTTGGCCATGTGTGCCCCAATAAACGTCGTCTCTGGATGCCGCCCGATGACGCGGTTGCGCGCTTCCAATAGTTCGTCTCGCGAAGGAAAATCCTCACCGTAGAAACTCCAGTCGGGATGACGGTGCAGCTCTTCCCAACGTTCGTTGTGCGCGTCGATCGGCAAGAAGAATGCCGCGGGGTCGGCTGTGTGGATGATCACCACCAAACCTAGCTTGCCACACGCCTCCCAAATCGGATCCCAGCGAGGGTCGTCGATGCGAATAAGCGAACCATCCGGGTTGCGATAGCCTAGCCCAAACTGCTTGAAGAATTTAAGACCACTCGCTCCCATTCGCTTGGCTTCGGCAAGTTGTTCGGTCGTGTGACGTCCGAAATCGGTCCGCTGACAGTCCCAGCTTGCCGGATCGTCGGGCTTCCCGCTTCCCATCCAGTCGACATTGGCGAAGATCACGAACCGATCGCGGTATTGGGTCCACAAATACTTTGCGTGCTCTTCAAACTCCGCGCCCAGGCGACCATCGAGACTCACGCACGCCGCGATGTTCTGTTCATCCATGATCTTGACGAACTCATCGAGTCGCTTTTTGGAATGCAGCAGACGAAATCGTGGGTGCGTGTGAACATCGACACAAGGAAACTTGGCCCCCGGCGGCTGATGTGTCTCCACACGCAACATCGATCGCGGACGGAACTGATCCAACGCCAACGGACGACCATCCTTGCCATCCAAGGGCATCCGTGCTTCACGCTCGTCGTCGCTGCCATCCTTCGGATCGACCGCCGCCGCCAAGAGACGCCTTCCGCTGTCCAAGGGCGGAAATAATGATTGGGCCACGCTGACCAAAAGCAACACCACGACAAGGCCGACGACAAGGCGCGTCAGCCTTCCAGAGAAGTTCCGGCGCGATTCGCAAGATCGCCGCGGCGACTGAATTCGCCATGAATGATATCGAGCGGCAGGCCCAACCAAATTGCCACGGACGGATTCAAATCGTTTCCGTCGCGAACGTGAACGACGCGGATTCATTTCGTTTCCTTGGGAAGATTCTCGGGGATCCAATGGCGTGCCCGCTGCTCAAGGTATCGCGATCGGCCCGCTGTCGGACTTTGCCAGCCGCGGGGCGAATCGTACAATCTGTTTCAGTTTGAATGCTCAACCCCGCGTCCGCCAGTGTTCAGCCACATTTCGCGGGCGATATTTTGTTTTCAGGTTCGCTTTCTCTTCCCAGGGACTTCTCATGAGTGCGGCGGCATTGGAGCTAAGCGGAGTTGAGCAATTCACCTCCGCCCCCGAAGAGGTTTTCCGTGTCGTGACCGATGTCGAGCGGATGCCCGCACTGATTGCCGACCTCCAAAGTTACGAGAAAGTCGACGACCGCCAATTGAAATGCGTGGTTCGACCGGGCTTCTCGTTCATTCGTGGCAAACTGAACCTTGTGATTCAGTTGGAGGAAATCAATCCGCCCGAGTCCGCGTTGATGCGGATCGCCGCGAAGGGGATCGGCATGGAAATCGACGTGGAGTCCCGCTTCCGTATCTCCGGCAATGACAGTGGAACTCAAGTGGCGTGGTCGGCACAAATCACGAGACTCAAGGGCTTGGTTGCCGCCGTCAGCCCGGCACTCATCTCAGCCGCCGCGGGGGTCGTGTTGCAAACAAGTTGGGCAGCGCTTCGCGAACAGTTGGGCGAATCACCGTGACCCCCCACGGAGGCGACTCTACCGAAACGCCGCATACTCTTTGCCTAACAAATGCGCGGCAACTTTGAGTTTGATGATCTCATCGGTGCCTTCGTAAATCCGGCATACGCGAACGTCCTGTAGATGTCGCCCTACGCGATAGAGTTCCGACCATCCTCGCCCGCCATGGATTTGCACGGCCCGATCCGCGGCGTCCCATGCCGCGCCGGCGGCGAAGTATTTAGCCAGGGCTACGTGATAGTCGGCTTCGTCCGCCAATTCCGCGTCGCCGCGATTGGCGTCGCTGGCGTCCTTCGCCAGGGCTGCTTTTTCGATCATCGCATCGCTGGCGGCACGCCCGATCTCGATCCTCGCGATATGATCTTGAATGAGCTGATGTCGCGCAATGGGTTTCCCGTGTTGTTCTCGCATTCTTGAATAGGCGATCACTTCCGACAAACAATCTTCGATCACCCCCAAACAACCCGCCGCAACGCTTAACCTCCCTGAGACCAACGTTCCCATTGCGATGCGAAACCCGTTGCCTTCGTCTCCCAACAGGTTCTCCACGGGCACCGGATGATCGGTCATCTCGAACATGCCGATGTTGGCGGTGAACATCCCCATTTTCGACGGCAAATCCTCCTGCTCCAAGGTGTCGCCCGCGGTCTCCACGATAAACGCGCTCATGCGGCGCCGGTCGCCTTCAGCATCTTGTGTATAGGCAAACACAATGACCACGTCCGCCACGCCACCGTTGGAGATAAGATACTTCACGCCGTTGAGTAAGAAACGGTCGCCATCGCGGCGATAGGTGCTGGTCAATTCCAAGGGGTTGGAACCCGCGTCGGGTTCCGTGAGCCCGAAGGCCAACACGATGTCTCCGGCAGTCGATTTCGGTAGATAATGGGACTGCTGCGGTTCATTACCATAGCGCAAAATAGGATATTGCCCGATCGACGTATGCCCCGAGAAGAACGTTCGCACCCCGGTTCCCTCGCGCCCAATTCGCGAAAGCGCTCGGGCGTAGGTCAGCGAATTGGCCCCGCGTCCGCCATATTTCATCGGCAACGGGATGCCCAACAGGTTGTACTTCTTGGCAAGCTGGAGAATGCAATCGTTGGGCTGATGTTCGAGGTAGCAAAGCTCTTCCGACGGGCGAAGCTCTTCGCAGTAGGAATCGACATCGGCAAGGATCGCGTCTTGGGCGTTGTTGTTCATAGGGGCGATGGGGGACTGAAGCGATGCGCATCCCGCTGGAGCAATTCACTCAGATGCGTTTCAATACAAGCGGCGAGTACCCTTGGATTATAGCCTCCCTCGAGCAAACTCACGATGCGGCCTTCGGCATATTCGTCGGCGACATCCAACACCGCCGAAGTCAGATGCTCGAAGTCCTCGGTTTCCAGCCCCAGCGAACCGATCGGGTCTTGCCGATGGGCGTCGAACCCGGCGCTGAGAAGAACCAATTGTGGACGCATCTTGCGAGCCAACTGATCCAAAGCCGCGCGGAACATGTCAAGATATTCGCTCCGCGACGTGCCCATTTCGACCGGCACGTTGACGGTGGTCCCCAAACCGTCACCGCCGCCGGTTTCATCGGCGCGACCCGTTCCCGGATAAAAGGGCCAACGATGAATCGAGAGGAACCCTACCTGGGGATCCGTCCAGAAGGTGTCCTGGGTGCCGTTGCCATGATGAACATCCCAATCGACAATCAACACCCGGTAGATGCCCAACTGCTCAACGGCGGCACGCGCGGCAATGGCAACGTTGTTCAACAGGCAAAACCCCATTGCGCTGGCATGCAGCGCGTGATGCCCCGGCGGGCGAATCAAACAAAATGCACGACGATGCTCTCCCTGGACCACCGATCGCACGGCATCGCACGCCGCGCCGGCGGCTAACAAGGCGACATCGAACGAATCCGCCGACATGATGGTGTCGCCTTCGATTTGCCCGCCACCGGCACAGGAAAACTCGAACAGTTGCCCAAGGTAGTCGGTGTCGTGAACGCGTGCTACCCGTTCTAGCGACGCTTGCTCCCATGGCTTGCGATGGCAGCGAGGGGTAATGCCCACCTCATCCAAATACCGTGGGACATCAACAAAGCGCTCCGCGCATTCCGGATGGTCGCCAGTATCGTGTGCCAAGAATCGTAAAGAATCGTAAAGTATGGTCATAGCGTTGCAACGGCCTCACCGCGAGAAAGGTCGACTTGGGAACACCACACGAAGTTGGAGACGGAGCTTTCCGCTAGCAAGAGCAAATACTCTAGCGCCGCGGCATTCCGCTTGTCAAACTACCAATTTGCTTTCCGTCGGATTGCTGAAAAACCAAGGATCGCTTACCGAATGCCTGAAGGAAAAACACCCTCGCTGGCATTCCATACAACATGATCGGTCTAAAATAAAAGCAGCGATATCGGTGACAGGTGTTATCTTGGTGTTGCTCCGTCTTGACATGCCCCCGATTTCGCGATTACTCTTAAATAGACGGATAGCTTCCTCCGAAGTCCTTTGTATATTGTGGGTTAGATCGCAATTATGGGACTCCGAAAGCGGTACATAAAAAACTTGATTGAAGAAGGCCGTCATCCACGTTCGCGGTTGACGGAGATCGGGTAGGAACAGTTCGATGAAGTTGGGTGAGTTCTTTGCCTAACGCATCAGCGATGGGAGGCATCTTATTATGATGACCCTCGGCAATGTCGTTCGCGATCTTGAGATGGTTCATAAGCTCGCTCGTATAAGCAGCGTTCGATCGCCGTGCCAACTTGCGTGCATGCTCCTCGCGGTCTTGTCTCTCGCCATCAGTGCTCCATGGGCCGCGGGACAGGACAAGCCAGCGGAAAAACCGCCTGCGAAAGAAGCAACCGAACCGAAAGGATATACGGTCATTCCTGGAAGACTTCCGAAGAGCATCATTCGGATGGCACAGAGCGGGCAAGTCGGCAATCAAACGGAATTCAACAACTACTACAACGCGCTGATCGCGCAGTTTACTCAACCCGAGCGATTCACGTCGGCATATGACCATCGCAAGGACATTCGTCGCGATGCACGGACGGCGTACAATAACGGAACCAAACAGTATCACGCCGCACTGAACCAACTCTTGCTATCGACGCTACGGAAGAACGCCACCGATGCTCAATATCATCCGGCGGCACGATTCAATTGGATGTTGATCATCGGCGACTTGAACGAAGTGGAAAAACTTCCCTCGGGAACCGCGAAAGAAAAACCTCTTCCCGCGGCGCTTCCCGTGCTGATTTCCGTTGAGGGTGATGAAACACAGCCAGATAGCGTCCGTCTGGCGGCATTGATTGGCCTGGATCGACACGCCACCGCTGGCGGCATCGACGACGCGGCGCGACAGACGCTGGTGCCAAACCTTCAGAAGATCGTGGCACGGCGTTCCCCGCCCGAAGGCCGTGACGCGGAAGTTCATAAGTGGTTTCAAGACCGCGCGCGAGCGATTCTGAAAACACTCAACGTCGAGGTCGTGGCGGCAGCCGATACGCCGGATGCCGCGGATGGCCCCGAAGAATTAGACGGACCCGACGGACCAGACGGTCCCGATAGCCCTTAACGTAAGAAGGTTACTGATGGGCGCGAGCGCCCGTCCCGCGAGCTTTGTTTTCGACCGTGGAATGGATTCCACCATGAAGATGACGGCCTAAGCGATGCGAATGGACTTGCAGACGCACGAATCACGACAGCCCGAGCGTGTCGATCGCCCACGTTGTTCGACAACTTCGTGCGTGCTCACGTTCGCCGATCTCCCCTCACGCTACGCCGTGTTGGCGTTTTTAATCATCGCTACCTTGGGCTGTCGCGCGACGACACCCCTTACCGATTTAAGCGAGTTGGAGAGCCCACCGCGGGATAAAGTTGGCCAGACCGAGTCGGAGGCGAGGGAGCCGACGGATTCCCAACAGCGAGAATCGAAGCAACCCGAGCCTGCATGGCACGACGAATTGGCCAGCGACGCATGGGTGCGAACGGTCGGAAAACCGACTACCAAGACCGCCCGTCGTTGGCGACACGAGGGGCTCGAACAGTTGCTTGCCTTGACCGATTCGCCCGAGACAACGCTCACGGCAGCCCTGCTTGATGAAGACACGGTAAGCACCACGAACGCGGCGATCGGTCTCGCTCGTCTTGGGAGCGCGCGAGGGCTCGAAGCTTTGGCCGCCGCGGTCGACAACCGAGATCTTCCTCCCCGCCAGCGACAAGCGGCCGCCGAGTCGCTTGGCGAGATCAAAGATCCACGGACCACCGAGATCATCAAGCAATTGCTCGAAACACTCGGTCGATTCGATGAACAACATGCCGCGGCATACGATCCCAATCTCCACGCGGAGTTGCTGCGGACGCTGAGCGACTGGCAAGATGAACAGGTCGTGGATGTGTTCCGCGTGGCCCTCGCCGCGCCAAGCCCTGAAGTACGTCTCGTCGCGCTACAGGCGTGGACGGCACACCCAGACATTCCGCTACCCGAACGGGTAGTGGCGTTGCGAGAAGACCGCTCGCCACGGGTCCGTGCCGCTACGTTTTCGGCGTTGGCGGCCCATCATGTCGAAAAGATCGAACGGCTTCTGGAAAGCGGTCTTCGGGACGACGATCTTCGTGTTTCCCTGGCGGCCATCGCTGGTCTTGGCAAGGTCGCCACCAAGACTTCCGCCGATCGGCTACGGCGTGTCTTGCGTGAGGATCCCGAGGCGTTTCGGGCCGCGGCGGTTGAAGCATTGGCTCAAATGGGCGACTTCGAGATCTTATTCTTGGCCGCCGACGATGCGTCGACACGGGTTCGTCTCGCAGCCGCGCAAGAATTGCATCGCTTCGCGACCCCGAGCGGCGTGGAACTCGCGCGGCGGTTCCTAGCCGACTCTAGTACGGAGGTTCGACGAGCCGTGGTCGAGGCCGTGGCGGATTGGCCGCTGGCAACCGCTGGCAACGTCTTACTCGAGGCGATGTCGTTGCAAACGTACCGCACACGAAGCAACGCAGCCAAACAACTGGCTCACCGCTGGCCGCCCGCGGGTGAATTCGTCGCCGACGAGAGCAAATCGCGGCGGGCTGAAGCCCTTGGCCACCTCCACGCACGGTGGCATCGGGAATTCGGCATGGCCGCCCCGGCTGTCTCGGAACACTCCGATCAAGTTGCGGCGGCTCTCAAGATCACGGATTCCAAGAGTGCCATCCAACCCGAGGAACTACAGCGGGTGCGAATCATCTTGCAGCAATTGAACGAACTTCGGATTACTCCCACGGCCCGAGATCGTCTGCTCGTGGAACTAAGCCAACGTGGTCCGGCCTTGCCCGAGATCTTGAATCGTCTGACCGCCGAAATGGGCGTTGTCGTTTCAGAGGACATCTACCGCCGGGTCTTGCCGAAAATCGATCCGCTTCACGAAGCGATCGAAGGAATCGCCACGGAATCGGTGGCCGATCGTCGCGCGGCCGCAGGTCAACTCATCGAGTTTCGTGAAGAACTGGCCACATCGGAATTGGCCACCAACCGGTTATTTCAACAGTTGATTATCCGCAACGATCCGTTGGTGTGGCGAAGCGTGTTGATGGCGATCGAGCAGTCTTCGACCGATTCGGCCATTCAAATCGCGTGCGCCGCCGCGGGCCACCCTTCGGCCGAAATCCGTCGTCGCGCCTGCGAACATCTGGCGCACTTCCCCGACCCCAAGCATCAAGCACTCCTCACCGCCGCGCTGAACGATCCCGACGCATCCGTCGTGCGGGCGGCAGTGGCCGCTTTGGGGGCAGGAGGTCAGCTTGACGACCGGGGGCCCCTTCGGTGGCTGTTGCGGTCCGATGACTGGGAGCTTCAACTAGCGGCGGCAGTCGCGTTGGTCAAGCTCAGCGACGCCGACGGCCCTTTGGCTCTCCAGCGTCTGGCCGCCGAAGAAGATCCGGCCATTCGCATCGCCGTGGCCAAGGCGATTGGGGAATTAGGCCAAGTGAATCAGGCAGCGGTGTTAATCACCATGCTGGACGATCGCCCCGTGGTTCGTCGTGCCGCTCTTGCCGCCTTGATGAGCGTTGCCGGGAAAGATGTCGCGACCAGCGCCCGTTTGGATGACAACGCCCCGATAGATCAGGTAATCGCGGCATGGAAACGTTGGTGGCATACCCAACAGCGCACTGCCAACGCACCGCGATCGGGCGATCAACCGTCTGTTTCGCGGTAGTCGCGTAGATGCTCGTCGAGATCGATCCGTAAGGCGTTGTTAAAGATATTGGTGGCGATCATCAGCCCACCGAAGGCTGTCAGGGCAACGATCTGACGGGGAGAAAAATACTGAGCCAACTGGGTATACAGCTCATCGGAAACCGCATTGGAATCGTCGACAAGTTGGCGTCCAAAGTCGACCACGGTTTGCTCGCGACCGTCGAGCTGTAATGCCGACGGCTCTTCGCCAGAGTCGATCAAGATGCGCCGAAAATAAGTCGAACAGATCAGGCAATCGTTCGAGGTTGAAATGGCGTGTACGAAAATCGTCGTGAGCCGTTCTCCTAGAAACGGTTGGACGACATCGCGCAGCGGGTACCAGCGCAGGAGAGCCTCCATCGCGACGGGTTCGTGGGCCAGCGTCCGCTTCATGTTGGTCATCCGACCCTGGGCGGCCGCGATTTTGTCGTACTCCGCCTGCATTTGAACATCGGCGTTGCCATATTCAAGTGGTACGATACGTGGCATGATGTCCGACTCCTGAAAACAACGAATCTGTCCACGATGAGGCCCGTGAAACTGTGTCGATTCTTTGACCTCAACGTGCGATCCCTATCGTGACAGATTGTCGCGACGATTCAATGCGGGAGGCATCTCGCGCCGCAGAACCGGCGTCCGTGAACTATTCCTGTTACGATTCCGCATCGGTGGCCCGCGACTTTGTCGAGGGCAAGGTATCGGACGTTTGCCCACTGGTGTTTCCGCGATCCGCGTACTTGGAAAAAGCTCGACCATGAGTGAACCTGCTGCCGAACCGGTCGTCATTACGCGAACACACACTTGCGAAGACGGTCGGATATTCGAGATCACCATCAACCGCCCCAGCGTTCATAATTGTGTCAACGGAGAAGCGGCGGAATTATTATTGGAGGCGTGGACCCGATTTCGTGCCGACGACAGCCTGACCGTCGCCGTGTTACGGGGAGCCGGAGAAGCCGCGTTTTGTTCTGGGGCCGATTTAGCTGCCCTGGAGACCATGACCCGGCTGCATAACCAAGTCGACCCGGCAACACCGCGTGCCACTCATGGCACGGGACCGATGGGCGGTTCTCGGATTGTCCAAGTCAAGCCGGTTATCACCGTTTCGCAAGGATTTACCTATGCGGGCGGATTGGAGTTGTTCTGTCACGGGCACATCCGGATTGCCGAGCGGCCAGCAACTTTTTCGGTGGCGTGTCGCCGTTGGGGCGTCCCGCTGGTCGATGGAGGAACGGTCTACCTACCGCGTTTGTTGGGCTGGGGACACGCCCTACCGCTGATCATTACGGGACAGCGCATCACCGCCGAACGGGCCGAGCGGATTGGGCTAGTTTGGGAAGTCGTCGATCCAGGAGAGGGCTTTGCAAGGGCCATGGACGTCGCCCGGCAAATCTGTCGGCAGCCCCGCGATGCCATGCTGGCGGATCTAAACTCAGCCATCCGAGGCTGGCACCTGGGGTTGGAAGACGCCTTGGGGCTAGAGGCTGGTAATCTTGAGCCGGTCGTCGCCAGCGAAAGTATGCGGCGTGGGGTTCAACGCTTCTTAAGCGGAGCCAGGGAGTGGTTCAAATAAGAGGTCCCCGAAAGCCCATTCAGGCGATCAAGATTCGCGTATTTCCCCCCGACATGACACCCATGGTCGGAAATCCGCCGCGGTGATTGATGTCATAAAATGTCATTCGTGCGATCTTGAGGATGGGCAAACCGCATGTCATGGGCAACGGCACTGAATGGCCATCTTTATGATTATCCGATACCAACGCGACTTGGGGAATTGAGCCCTATGATACGATCGTTCGAGTCGTTACTCTTTAGGCGTTGAATGGTAGATTGAGGGCTGAAAGGCCTGTGTTCTTCACATGTTCTGGCTGAACAGAACGGGAGTCGAAAAGGATTCATGGCGACGAAATTTGAACTTACGTCACACGAGATCCACGTCAACCAGATCCTTCGCAACGTGGCACCGGCTGTCTTATACGAAGAAGCCATTACCGGAGACGATGGACACATCACCTCTGCCGGTGCGTTGCTGACCAACTCTGGTGAAAAGACGGGCCGCAGCCCCAAAGACAAGCGAATTGTCGTCCATCCCGAGAGCGAAGCGGATATCTGGTGGGGGCCTGTCAATATCAGAGTGAACGACACCAGTTATGAAGCCAATCGTCAGCGGGCAATCGACTATCTGAACATGCACGATAAGCTGTTCGTCGTCGACGGGTTCGCGGGATGGGATCCGGAATCGCAACTCAAGATTCGCGTGATTTGTGCCCGACCGTATCATGCGCTGTTCATGCACAACATGCTCATCCGCCCCACCGCCGAGCAACTGGAGAATTTCGGCGAGCCCGACTATGTGATTTACAATGCAGGCGGATTTCAGGCCGACCATCGCACGCCGCAGAATACGTCCAGGACATCGGTGAACCTGAGCTTCGAGCGCAGTGAGTTTGCTATTTTAGGAACGGAGTATGCGGGAGAGATGAAGAAGGGCGTCTTCACCATCATGCATTATCTGATGCCGAAAAAGGGCATCTTTTCGATGCACTGCTCAGCCAATGAAGGAACCGATGGCGATGTGAGCCTGTTCTTCGGACTCTCGGGCACCGGAAAAACCACTCTCTCGGCCGATCCGGAGCGCGCGTTGATCGGCGACGACGAGCACTGTTGGAGCGATACCGGCGTGTTCAATATCGAAGGTGGTTGCTATGCCAAGTGCATCGATCTGTCTCCCGAGAAAGAACCCATTATTTTCTCTGCCGTCCGCTTCGGAACGGTGTTGGAAAACGCGGTCTACGATGAACAGACCCGGGTCGTCGATTACAGCGACGCATCGCTGACTGAAAACACACGGGCGTCGTATCCGATCGAGTACGTTCCCAACGCCAAGATTCCCTGCGTCGCGGGTCATCCGAAGAACATCATTCTGCTCACGTGTGATGCGTTCGGTGTCTTGCCACCGGTGGCGAAGCTGACCCCGGAGCAGGCTATGTACCACTTCATCAGCGGTTATACGGCGAAGGTCGCGGGCACCGAAGTGGGCGTCACTGAACCGGAAGCCACTTTTTCAGCTTGCTTCGGGGCCGCGTTCTTGGTGTGGCATCCGACCAAATACGCGGAGTTGCTAGCCGAGAAGATGCGGAGCCACGACGCGGCGGCATGGCTAGTCAACACGGGGTGGTCCGGAGGTCCCTACGGCGTCGGTTCGCGATTGAGCTTGAAATACACAAGGGCCATTATCGATGCAATCCACTCTGGCGAACTCCATGCCGCAAAGACATCGGAGGATCCGCTGTTCGGGTTGCATGTTCCCGTCCAGTGCAGTGGCGTGCCCGACGAAGTGTTGGTACCCAAGAACACTTGGTCCGACCAGAAGGCATTCGCACGGACCGCGTTGCAACTTGCCAAATTGTTCCGCGACAACTTCGAGAGCTATGCCGACGTTGCAAGCGATGAGATCCTTCAAGCGGGTCCGAGGGAAAACGCGGCGGTTTGAGTCGTTTGCCCACAGCCGCGGATGATCTGGAATTCAGCGGACTTGCCTGCACGCCGCATCCGCGTGGCAACCTTGGGAATCGGTTTTCAACCGCCGCGGCTGATCAACGCGATTTTCATGGTTCTTTTGGCAACGTTCTGGTATAACCTCGCTCGCAAGAGAATCCTCCAAACCGCGCAAGGAAGGGCTTGCGGAGCCGTTCGTGGAGTGATTCGAAGTGGCAGGTCTATCTCAGGAGCCGTTTAATGATCGTGGTGAACACGGAAACGATTCCGGGCATGAAAATTGTCCGGGTCAAAGGTATCGTTCAGGGGAACACGGTTCGGGCGAAGCACGTGGGGCGCGATCTAGCGGCGGGGTTCAAAAACCTCGTCGGTGGCGAACTCAAGGGATACACGGAATTGTTGACTGAAGCCCGACGTCAGGCGATCGAACGGATGTTGGCGCAGGCCGAACAACTTGGTGCCAATGCGATCGTCAATGTTCGTTTCAGCACCAGCGCCGTCACCCAGGGAGCGGCCGAACTCTATGCCTACGGAACGGCCGTGATCTGTGAACCAACGAGTGTTCAACCGGCGGAGCAAGTTTAAGATGGGTGCGAACGACGCCATTCAGATCGTACTTTTCTTCGGCACAACGCTTTTTTTGCTGTTTCTTGGGTTGACCGTCGGCACGACCGTCGATCGTTTACACCGCAAACGGCTGCTCAAGCGAGAAACCGAATTCGCGAACATGCTCGTGACCGATCTTAGAACTTTTCCCGGCGGGGCCGAGACGGCATCACATGCCACCTTGGTCATGGGGCAGGTCGTTATCGGGAGCGACTATCTCAAGACCTATCTGGCAAAGTTGCGGAACATTTTCGGCGGCGAAGTAAGAAGCTTCTTGTCGCTGATGGAACGCGCTCGGCGTGAAGCGCTGTTGCGGATGATGCAAGAAGCGCGGGATCGCGGTTACGACGCGGTTTGCAACGTCCGCTACGAAACGTCGAATATTGGAGTCGCCAAGCGGCGCCGTGGAATGGCCATGGCCGAGGTTTTCGCCTATGGCACGGCGTACCGTTCCACCGAGCTTTCACCGTGAGTAAGCCGTCCAAGGATCCATCCATCCACGACGAGCCACACCTCCGCGGCATGTCGTATCAGGCGGACCCCAGCGAGTCGATCGTCGATCAAAAGAACTTGGGTCGACGTTCGGATGTCGAACAAATTGAGCAAAGTGTTTGGGACGAACCCGGGATCTCCGCCACGCTCTCCGGTGCTCCACGAGATGAGGAGACCTATGCCTATTGGTTCGAGCAGCGGCGTGCCGAGACCAGTTGGTTCAAGTCGTGGGGAACGGTCTTCCTGATCTCCTTGGCAGCCGGCCCTTGGGCCGTGATCGGGGCCTTCTTCAACGCCTACCTGGGCTCTTCCTCCTTCGTCGCCATCTTGAGCTTGGTGCTCTTCGGGCCCATGGCTGAAGAGATAATGAAGGCCTCGTCGTCACTCTATTTCGTTGAAAAACGACCCTATTTATTTCATTCGACGTGGCAGATCGCCCTCTGTCTGGCAGCCAGCGGACTCGCATTTTCAGTCATCGAGAACCTTCTCTACCTCCATGTTTACATCGACAATCCATCCCCGGAGATCGTCTACTGGAGGTGGACCGTGTGCGTGGCATTGCACATGGGCTGCTCCGTAATCGCCGGATTGGGCGTGATACGGATGTGGCGTTACACGGGGAAACATCTGGCCAAAGCGCCCGTCTCGCTGGGGGCCTCTTGGTTAGCCGCGGCGGTTGTCTTACACGGATCGTATAACACGTTCGCCCTCGTCTTCGAAATGTTCGGCGGCGGGTTTTAACCGGGAACCTTCATGGCGACCGTCATGAATCATCCAGGTTAGATGTGATCCTTGCGGCGCTCGACGATGTATTCGGCCTTCACGCCCGTTCGCTCGAACAACCGTCGCTCGAGTTCGCTTTCGTCGGAAACGAAACGGATCACGTCGGGGCTTACTTCGGTCATCGCCTTGATGCGGTGATGAAGTTGTTCGTCGATCCGTCGCTGGTCTTGCTCTGGTTCAGCGCTGATTTCAATCCGCAACAGATCACGAGAGAACTCGGTTTCGTGGTCCTCGCTGTCGAGCGTGATTTGAAACGTTCGTACCCCCGGCGTGTCGCGCACCGTCTCGACCAAGAGCGACAGATCGACGCGGGCACCCTTGAGTTTGGTAAAGTCTTTCACCGCGCGACAAATCGGGGGGAACACCCGGGGAAAGGTCCAGCCACAGTGCTCGCAACGCGTCCAACGAAAACCACCTTTGATGAGATCTCCCGTCCAGTACCGCACCAAAACCGTGCCTCGCCAGCCGATGTGGCTGAACACCAACACGCCGGGCTCACCTTCGGCCACCGGCTCACGTGTTTCTGGATGGAGTAATTCCCAAAAGTGATACGAGGGATTGAGGTGAATCCCGGATCCCTCGACACATTCGAAGAATCCCCATTTCATTTCCGTCATTCCCAAGGTTGCCATCACGCGGAACCGTGGGTGTGCCCCAAGATCGATCGCCATCTCGCGAATGTAATCGCGCAGCGACTCACTCAACGGTTCGGCTCCCAGCAACACGTGTCGAAATTTGTCGAGACGACCGATGACTCCTTCTTGCTGAAGCGCCTTGGCACGCCGGAGCCAATGCACCAGGTAAGACGGAATGGACGTAATCGATGCAAACTCACCCTTCTCGAACAAGATGATCTGTCGATCGGTGGGGATCACCGAACCGCCAAACGTGTCGAATGTCGAAACACCGATCATCGTCTTGGCCAACACCGGAGCGAAGAACGCCAAATGGGGCGCGCCTGGGAATATGTTCATCGACCGATCGCCGAAGTCGAAATACGGCTCCTCGGGGTCGCGAACTTTCGGCAAAATCATGGCCGAAGCGAGCTCCCTGACGGCGTGTGTCAGGTCGTGGTAGGTGTAAACCGCGGGGGTTGGTTCCCCGGTCGACCCCGTCGAAGCATGAAAGTGAATGGGCCACCACTCCAACAGTGCCCGACGGCGAATCCGCTGCTTGAGCGTTGGCTGTCGGACCAAGTTCGTGAAGTCGCGTGGTTGGTTGAAGACCGCTTGAGCCGTGTATTTCAAGAGCTTTCCGCGAGCGATGCGCGCCGTGTCGATTCCATCCGGCGGCACGACGCCCGGAAACGTTGGCTGTAGGATAAATGCCCGGGGGTCGTTTCGCAGATCGTCCTTGTCAACAATCGGCAGCCGTCGAAGATCATCCGGCGTCTTGAGTTGGCTCAGGTCGATGCCTTGGGATCGGTACGTCTTGCGAAAATAAGGGTGGTACGGTTCGACATAATCGCGGAGGTACTTTGTCAATCGACGAAACGAGACAAGACGCTGTTGTTGGGGATCAAGATCGTAAAGATTCACGGCTGCATCCCAGAGATTTCCACCATTGGTAATGTTGATCCGTCGGAAGCTCGTCGGATGCCATGAACTGTTTGGAACGCACCGCGTGGAGTTCTCCACGGAAATGTGAGACCGGCTCCTAGTTGTATATCGCCTCCAACGCGCTGTGATCGTTGCTCTCGATCGCGGCGGCCAGATGTTCGTTTTGGGTGAGTAGATTGCTGACGAAAAACTCGGCGGTCTTCAACTTGTTGAAATAGAACTTCGCGTCGTCCTGTCCCCTTCGCAAGGCGGCTTTCGCCGCATCGTCCGCGGCGGCGGAAGATGCGTAAATCTCTTCGAGCGCCGCGTCGGCGACAACCGCTTGCTCGAGCAACAGCCAGCCGACAATGAGGTTACCCAACATCCTTAGATACGGGGTTGCCGAGAGCAAGGGGTAATCGAGATCGCCAGACATTTGCATGCCCGCGAAGCTCATCGTGGTCGCTTCGAGCTGTTCTTTGTGGTGTTTGAACCGGGCGAACGCGGCAGACAAGGTCGGATGATCCGCGTGCTTGTCGATCACTTCACCAAGATCGCCCATGAACTCCATGAACGTCATGCCCTGCTTACGACCAATTTTGCGACCGACCAAATCGATCGCCTGAATGCCGTTGGTTCCCTCGTAAATGGATCCGATCTTGCTGTCTCGCAACAGTTGCTCGATCGGGTAATCCCGCAAGTAACCATGCCCCCCGAGAACCTGAATCGCGGTGGTCGACACTTCAAAGCCGATGTCGCTACAGTAGGCTTTACAAACGGGCGTCAGCAGTTCGGCGCGCCCAAGCATCTTCTCACGAATGGCCTCCTCTGGACTGTGTTCCGCGAGATCGACGCACAAAGCGGCGTGAACGAGCATCGCCCGGCATCCTTCGACATAGGCTTTCATGGTCGTCAGCATGCGGCGTACATCGGGATGTTCGGTGATCAAAACGGAGGGCGCCAACGGGTCACGAAAGTTTTTCATGTCGACCCCTTGAACGCGCTCCTGGGCGTATTGCAACGCCGATTGATACGCGCAAGAGGCCAACCCGACGCCCTGAATGCCAACCCCGATTCGGGCGGAATTCATCATATGGAACATGTACTCGATGCCTTTGTGTTCTTCGCCGATGAGGTACCCCAAACACTGGTCGTTATCGCCAAAGCTCATCGCACAAGTCGGCGAACCGTGCAGGCCTAGTTTTTCTTCGATTCCGAGGCACGTAACATCGTTGGGAATAGTAGCGTTTCCTTGATCGTCGATGCACAACTTGGGAACCAAGAATAAGCTAACCCCCTTGATTCCAGGTGGAGCATTTTCGCAGCGCGCGAGTACGAGATGAATAATGTTCTCGGTCATATCGTGTTCACCGCCGGAGATGAAGATTTTTTGGCCGCGAACGTAATATTGTCCGTCACGCATCACTGCCGCGGTGGTTAGCGAACCCACGGCGGAACCAGCTTGTGCCTCGGTAAGACACATCGTCCCCTGCCAACGTCCTTCCACGAGATTGGGGAGGTACAACTCCTTCATTTCGTCCGATCCATACTCGATAAGCAACGCCGCGGCGGCGCGCGTTAGCCCAGCCAGCATGACCAATGAGCAGTTCGCGCCGACGAACAATTCGCCCAGCGCCGCGCCAAGGGGGAGCGGCAAGCCCATCCCGCCATATTCCACGTCCGTTGCCATCTTCATCCAGCCATCGTCGTACATGCGACGGTAAACGTCGTGAAACGGCTTGGGCACCTTCACGTGGCCTTCTTCCCAGGTACATCCCTCGACATCCCCGGGACGGTTGGTTGGAGCTAGAACGTTTTTCGCGAAACGTCGGGCCTCGGAAATCATCATCTCGAAATCGTTGACCTCGAATTCCGCGAAACGAGGCAACTCGAACAACTGCTGAACTCTTTGGTGCTCGAACAACACGAATTGCGAATCGCGTACATCGAACGTAATCTCACCGGACATGAAACAAATCCCAATACGACGGAGCTTCGGAAAAGGAAGAAAAAGGACCATCTCCGTTGGACAACACCCCATGAGACCGGCCCTGGATGCTCATGTTTCTAATGCACGTTGCTACCCTCCACAAGGGTACCGATGGACGCTTCCTCGCGAGATGATTGAATCGTCATGGATCACCCCGAATCGCTCGAGATGATGGGACGATGGCAGACAACGCCGCGGGCGCGGTCTACACTGGTGTCTATCGTTGAAGCGTGCCAAGCACTGTGCCGTCGTGGAGAATGCCAGATGTCTCGCTTGTACCAACGTTGGCCCTTACCGGCATGCGGCTTGCTGGTGGTCGTTTTCAGCGCGGCACTCTCCCACGGTGCCCCGCCCGTGCCTCGACTAAATCTCGTTAAAGTTCGGCTTGGCGAGCAGTGGCACATCGATCATGCGACGCATCATGTTCAGGGACTATGTGTCTCGGAAAACTTTTTCTGGATATCGAGCGTTGAGCGACGCAAGAAGGCCGGATGGATCTTCAAGGTCGATCGCCGACAACTGAAGGTCGTGGCTACGAAGAAGCTGGTCGACAGTCCGCGTTTTCATCCCGGGGGGATGCAACTTGTCGACAACCGTATTTGGGTCCCCTTGGCTGAATACCGCCGTCACTCGACAAGCAAAGTTCTGGCATTGAATGCCGACACCCTCGCCGAGACGTATCACTTTGGCGTGGACGATCATCTAGGCGCGGTTGCCGTCGACGACCAGGGGAACATTTATGCCGCGAATTGGGATGCCCGACAAGTCCATGTGTTCGATCGTCATGGGAAGCGTTTAAGGATGATCGACACGACCACCGGCGTAGCCTACCAAGACTTCGAGCATCACGACGGATACCTGTGGGGCACCGGTCGCGCGATGGTCGACGGCGTCGAACAAAGTGTGGTCGATGTTCTGGACCGTGAGAATCTGACGCTGCGCGCCAGGGTTGTTCTGCTCGGAAAAACAAAGACACCCGGCGCATACTTCGCCCGCGAAGGTTTCTCGCTCTTTCGCAAAGAATTGTATCTCATGCCGGAAGACGGCCCGAATACGCGAATCTACCAATTCCCTCCGCAAGCCACGGGTTTGGAAGAATTGTTCCGCTGAGAGGTGATCTTATTCGCCGCTGGAAAGAACCAACTCGGACTCACGGTTTTCTTTAATGGCCTTGGGAAAAAACCAAACCGGTTTGTACGATCGCTTGACGTAGTAGGGAAGCTGATCGGCAAAGTGTGGCGACGTCGGGTCTTCGCTCACGCCAAACGGCAGACAACTAATCGCCTGCGTGTCGCCGGAAAAGTCGACAATCATCCCGTAGCTCGACCCGACCGTGCAATATCGATGGCCCTTTCGCAGTCCTCCCGATGTGGGTCGCAACGCGGCACCGCCGGTGTTCCCGCTTCCCGCGATCCCCAGTTCTATATCACCCCGTTTGATACGGCTGAACTCTCCCCATGGAATATCCAGAGCCCCGAAGGTTTTTTCAACCTCCCTGGCGGTCGTCGCGATGGTCTTGACCATGTCTAAAAAATCTTCACCGCCCTTGGGCTTGGCAAACACCTTGGCAGTCCACAGATAGTGAAACAAAACACCGCCGCGGGATTCGAGATCGGTTCGGTGATCCCACGCCAACAAAGTCTTGGCAACCTTGTTCAGAATTGCTTGATCGTCGCCAAATTCGCCTTGGTGACTTTCGATGTCCGCCAGCAACTTTGGGATCCGTCGATCGGCCTCTTCGATGCGTGTATCTGTCGCATAGCGATGCATTTCTTGCCACTCCACCAACGAAGGGTCGCCACCCAACAGCGTATGGAGCCGTCGCGAACGACTGTTGGCCACATAGCTCATCATATAGTCCGGAAAACTACTGGGTTGCGGCGCGCCTTCCGGAGTTACGTTCTGCGGTCCGCTGTTGGTATTCATCAAGTAACCACTCGGAGGATTCGCTACCTGAGGAAGTTCACCCGAGGCATGAAACCCCTTCCAACGGGCCCAGGGTTCTTCGCCGGGGCGCAAGTCGTGGCTGCTGATCCGTGTGTCACGGCGTGGAATTCGTCCATTGCTGATATAAAAGATATTCCCGTCGGCATCGGCATAGACCAAGTTGAACATCACCAACCCGAGCGGCTCCAACGACCGTCGAAATTCATCAAGCGTCTGGGCATGAGCCATGTCGTGCAGTTGATTGATGCCGACCAACGTAACGGGAAAAGGAACCGCGAAGACGTAAGCCACGCCGTCTTGCTCCGCGACGACGGGTCCTAGGCTCGTTTCTTTCCACTGAAATTCCTGCTCTCGGGCTTTGGAGCCGGAACCAATCCGCATGGTTTCGTCGTGGATGCGGAAGGTTTCCCAGCCATCGAGCCCTCGATACTGAATCGGATCATCAGGGTTGATCGCGAAGGTGAACACATCGCCCAAGTCGGGACCGTTCACCGTCATGCACCACGCCGTTCGCGCGGTGCGCCCCATGGTTACATCCGGCATGCCAAAAAAACAAGCTCCCATGACGTTCGTTTCGGGCCCGATCAGATGCATCTCGTACCATCGAAAAAAACTACTCAACGGAAGATGTGGGTCCATCGAGAGCAACGTGTTTCCGGTGTTGGTGCGTGAAGGGGCGATCGCGAATTGGTTCGAGCCGAACACCGCCGACTCATCATCTGGTACCGGACCACTCCAACCCAGCTTCACGCCTGCCTTCTGAAGGTCTTGCTGACAATGTCCAATGGAAAAAGCCACGTCGGCGAACAACATGAACGCCAACAACTCTTGCGGCTCCACCGGCTGTATCCAATCGGGAACATCATCGCGGTGCTCCGCCATGTAGCGATTCACCCCGTCGGTGAAGCCTTCGATGTGAACTCTCGTCGAGGGCAACAGTTCACCATAGCGAACATGCGCGCGCTCCGACAGACGAAGAATTCGGGCCATGCGATCGGTGACAGCGCCCAAGAAACCCTCTTGTTCCGCGGCGCGTCCTTGGGCACGGAGATAATTTTTGTAGAGGTTCTCCAATTGATCTTCAGCCTGGGCATAGCCCGCGCCGAAGTACAGGCTTCGCTCGTCGCGGGCGATGATATGCGGAACGCCGAAATGGTCGCGTACGATGCGCACCTTACCCGCCGCTGGCGGCATGTAGTCGTCAAGCGACGCGCCGCTGGCGGAAACTACAAACCACGAACAAACTCCAACCGCGATGATTCGTGTCATACGTCTTTCCTTCGATTCGTCAGGCAAGCAATGTGCCGGGGATTACGCAATCAATTCACCCATGCCCACTGGCCACTATCGTCCTTGTCGCGACGTCGTGTGTCAAACAGGTTCCCATTTCAAAGTCGTCTTGCTCAGTGGCCAGTTCACCGCATACCGTGGGCGACATGACATCCAAACCCAACCCGCGATTCGATCCCTCGCGACGCCGTCGTGGGCTTGTGCTGGGGATTTACAACGGCGTGCTGTGGTCGATCGGCAATGGGCTGACTACCGGGGCTTTGATCTACTATTTGGCGCTCGACTTGGGCGCCGACGGTCTCATGCTTGGGCTGCTGTTGGCGATGCCAGCGGCAGTTGGCGTGTTTCAACTTGCCGCGCCGCGATTGATTCGCTGGCGAGGATCGGCCAAGCGGTTATGTCTCGAAGCGTTCGGAGCTTCGTATCTAATGTTGGCGTTGCTGCCGCTGATGTTGATGTACTCACGCAGTTCGTCCACCGCGCTGGCGTGGTTGATGATCGTACTTTTCTGCACGCACCAACTGCTGGAGTTTGTCGGCACGGTCGCTTTGTGGTCGTGGTTCGCCGATCTTGTTCCCTTGCCCATCCGCGGGCGGTACTTCGCTCGCCGACAAATCTATCAACTGACGTTTCTCATTCCGACGCTGCTGGCGAGTGGTTTCCTTGCGGACTGGTGGCGCAACGTCGTTCCCCAAGAGATGCTGCCTGGCTATGCGGTGCTAACCGGGCTGGGCGTCACCTTGTTGATCGTGTCACTTCTCCCGCTGGCACGCATACCGAAGACACCAACGCTGCCGAAAAAAATATCCGCGACGCAATCCGTGTGGTGGCGTTTCAGGGCGCCGCTGGCCGATCGACGATTTCGCTGGTTGGTGCTCTATGCCTGTTGGCTGTCGTTTTTCAATGGCGTGACGCAGGTCGCACAAAGCCGCTATCCATGGGAAGTGCTGGGGCTGGGATTGCTGCCGTTGGCGTTGATGCGAAGCGGCATGCGAGTCGGGCAGATCGGTACCAGCGCGATCGTGGGACCGCTTAGCGATCGTCTTGGAAATCGGCCCATGCTGATTGTCGCGCAATTTCTCGTCGCCACGGGTCCGCTTTTCTACTTCATCGCCAGCAATCGCTCCGCGTGGTCGCCCTATTGGATCGCGGTGGCGTATTTCCTATGGTCGGCCTATGCGGCGATCAACATCTGCCGCCCGAACCTGATGCTCAAACTGGCCCCCGCGGAGACCAAAGCCGACTACATCGCGGTGATGCTGGCGGCATCGAGCGTAGCCTACGCCGCCAGCACGGTGGTGGGGGGAATCTGGTTCGACCGTCTGCGACAAAGCGGACCCTTCGTGGTCGGAACCTGGGAACTCGATCACTATGACGTGCAATTCCTCTTCGGTTGGGTCACGCGACTCATGGCGATTGCCTTTCTAGTGCCAATCGCGGAGCCCAGCGCGTGGCGGTGGTTCCCACGGATTCGAGAAGGCCGCCCCGCGGAGTGAAAGCCCGCGACGACGGACGACCCGCGCGGTCTTTCAAGAGCGAATGATTTGCCCGATGAATCGCATCGTCGCCGGAAACGAGACGCGTAGATAGACTGGCTACCTTCGCATCGAAAACGTTTGCCTGAACGTGTTGGACCCTCTACCTTTTCGCGAGCGTTGGTCGTTTTCATCAGGCTTGTGATAGAGGGCCGGGTAAAGCGCCGGGATAAACCAGCTTGGAGTTGGAAATGAAAGTGTCCTACGCGGAAGATTTAGCCAACCACCGCGGCCTGGAACCGTACGCTGTCGATGGCAACATCGGGGGTGTGGCATCGGCTAGAGGAAACGCAGGCGGAGTGGCACCGGTTTTTGAACCTTGGTCTTACCCACAATTGTAGCGATTGCCGGGTCGCGCTAGCGGTGCTTGGCTAGTGTGTTGATTTACAAAGAGTTGCGTCGGGAGCTGGCGCGAAGATAAAAGACGCGCCTCCGTGGGTACCACGGGTAGTTGACTGCAACCATCAACCCACGCATACAGGAGGCCCAATTTTGATCATGGCGCGAGAGCAGGCATTTCTTAAAAGGCGCGACAGCAATTACAGGCGATCGAAGCGTTGTTCGAGAGAGCCGCGGGGGACGGCGAACGGATCGATCCGATGGAGCGGGACGTGTTTGGCCGGCTGTTGGTTGTCTTGATGGGAGCGGCGATGGATCGAGGACCTACCGGCTCCGCTGCGTTGCTCATTCGAGCCCGAATAGTCCGGCGGGTGGAATCTGCGCGCCGCCGGCTCCGCGCGTGCGCGCGCCCGGCAAGAAGCGGGGTTCGACCGTGAGGGTGACCCCGACCACGTCTTTCGTCGAGTTGGAAGTTAAACCGGCACTGACCAATAGCGACTCGCCAATCCTCGTCAGAATGAGCTGTTGCGTTTGTGTCTTGTTTTCAAAATCGATCAAGGCTCCGATGGTGGAGATCCACTTGGGGCTCATCAAGTAGCTGTAATTCGCGATTAGCGCCGTACTGGTGATCGGTCCATCGATCAAACGGAATTGAAGACTGACGGCTCCCCGTGGAGGCCGATTCAAGAAACCGCCCACGGTGGCAATCCGTTGGCCATCGGTGAAGAAATCGAAGAGACCTCCGGAGAGCAAGGTTAGCTTATCGCCGACGTGCCAGCGGAAGTTGTAATGAACTAGCCCGACGTCCTGCCCGAAGTTGTCGCGGTTGGCATCCGGGAAGATCACGGCTCCGGTGTCGAGCTTGATACAGTAGATGATCCGTCGCCGCCCTGGCATCCCGCGCTTGGTTTGCCATCGCTGTTGCACATCGAGACGAAGTGTCGTCAAATCGTCCGCCACTTCGGTGGTGGGCGAGGTAACCCAATTGGCAATTCCCCCACGCAGCGTATAGAAACGCTCGTCGAACTGTGGCGGGGTCACTCCTCCAAAATTGAGCGCGGTAAACCGTCGCCGAAAGGCCTCGATATTGTCGTCGTCGATCGCGTCGTACAGCGGCAACGCCGTGAGATCACGATTGGCGTCGGCGTAAGTGAAGTCGGCCTTGAAGACTGCCTTGTGGGCTAGACCATGTACGTTCAACAGTGGGCTCTCCACCGTCGGATAGACATTCCACATCGGCAAGCTGGCCCGCAATCCGGCCGCACCGTAAACGCGTTGCAAATCATTGCCGGTAAGATCGGCTCCCCAATGGGCAAGTTCACCCAGCGCATAGGGAACAAACTTGACTGGCCCCACTGGCACGGGCAACTCCAACCCCTGTCGCGTTACGAGCCGTTCGCCAGAGGACGTAACTTCCCACGGCATCGGCACGAAGAACGGCGCCTGAATCGGATCGGTCGGGAAACTGGCCGTGCGCAATTGGGCATAACCGACGGAGGAATGTTCGGTCCACGTGAGTCGGTCGCCAAGCAACGATTGTCCCAGCCAGAAGTGATCGGCCCTTGGCAGCCATTGTGTTTGGGTGAAGAAGCTATTCAGTCGCGCATCGGCGGTAACACTCCACGATCGGTTTTCGCGTAGCTGCTTGAGTTCGACGCCGGTGCTCTGATCCTTGAAGTTGTCCCACTCGTTTTCGAAGTATTGTTCCAGGAAGTTGCGATCGCTGATCCAGCCGGTTTCCGCCGTCAGCCGCAGGGAATTGGCGAAATACTGACGATGTCGCCAAAGAAGGCGATGGCGAAATTCCCGATTCGCCGGAACGTTTTGCCGCAAGCCGCCCAGGTTGTCGGTTCCGGTGTCTTGGATTCCCCAAAAGTCGGCAAACCCCGCATAGCTGGTGGGGCGGTTGAGGAACGTACCGCCACGGTTGTAGCGGAAGGAAGTTCCGCCGGCGGGCCCGCGATCGCTAAGATAATCGGCGCTGATGTCCCACTTCGTCCCCTTGGAACGATTCTGAATGCCCAGCAGATCGTAGGCGTCGAAATCGAGCAGGACTTGAGTGCCAAAGATCTGATCGTTCTTCAACGCGATGCGATCAATGAATAAGGTCGGATCGCTAACATCGGTAGCGAAGCGCGGCCAATAGAACACCGGCACCGGACCCAAGTAAAGGAAATTGTTCACGCTGGTCGCGATGCGATCGTGCTCGACCTGGGGTTCTCCCGATTCGGGGTCGACCACCGGAACGCCCGTCAGGGGGTCGTTCAGCGGATGTTGAATATCCTCCAAGTAGATCCGCTGCGACTGGAGCCTGTAGCGCGGCGCCGCGAAACGGCTTGAAGTGAGAAAACCTCGTTCGGCGAAGAACCGGTCGCGCCCGGTTTGTTGAATCACGTCAGCCTTCAGCCGCAGCAAACCTTGGTAGTCGGGCACCGGGGTCAAGATTTCGGCATCCAGGACGGTACCGACTTCATCGTTCACATTATAAAACATCCGCTGGGCATGGATGATCCGCTCTCCCTGGCGGAAGACGATATTGCCCTCCAGATAGAGCTCGATCGGCGTGTCCCGATCCTGCAACGACTGCCCCGTTAAGTCAGGCTCGTGCAGCCCTGAGGTCCAGATCACCAGCCGATCGGTGAGAATGTCGACGGAGCCCGATGCGTCAACTCCGTCGATGATGAGATTCACCCCCGAATCAATCACCGCGATCCACTCATTCCCCGAAGGGCTGGGAAACCATCGCACGTTCACCGGGACGTTGCTTCGCGGAAACGCCCGCAAGCGTCGTGCCCGCGCTGGCAGTGGATCGACCTGCGGTGTGTCGGCGTCGAACTGGGTGAACTGCGTGCGCTGCACCGCGGCGCGATGATACGGATCGCGATGCGCGAGAGCCGCTTCGTAGACCGCCGGTTTGATCTTGGGTTCGGGTCCAGGGTTGGCAACTCGGACCTGGATCGGTTCATCGGTGAAGAATCGTCCGAACCAAGAGTGGTCCGCCAGACGATTGGCACCCCGTGCATCGTGAATCACCAACTCGGCGTGACCATCTAGGTAAACAATCAGCTTCGTCGTTCCGTTGCCGTCGCTGTTGCGATCAATCCACACGACCGCCTCGTCGCCCCGGGCAAACGAACGTCCCTGCGTGATGACGCAGTTTCCTCGCAGCAACCAGACCTCATAAGCCCCCTGCCACCAGCGATTCGCGCTTTGAGCATCGATCGCAATCGCACCGCGCAGACCGGCGGTCGGCAATTCCGGCGGAGCGCCCACCGATTGCCCGATTGTGATTAGCACCACAACAGCCAACAGCGCACACGACCCCATGGCGCGCACGAACGATTGCGCGCGCGAATGTCGTCGCTGCGGTTTTGCGAAGTGACGAGTAAGCAGAGAGGGCATCCTTGCCGGTTCGCACCGATCCCGAACGGGTTGGAAACGCACCGAAATTCAGAAAAGCGAACGACCAGCCTCCATCGATAAGAAGACCGGCGACGCGGGATTATAGAAGTCTGCTTCGTCGAAGGTCAAGGCGGGTTCAAACGCCAGGCTACTCGTGCAACTCCTTTTCACCAAAGGACTTACATCGCGACTGCCGATGGACAGTGCAATCCAATCCGGCGACCGACCAAAGAGCGACGATCGGCACCAGTGGAGCCCGCATTCGCAGGTTACTCCAATAGCATGCATGCACGAGTGACAGCGACACAACAAGGATTGTCACCCAAGCCCAGGGCATCGTCACCAGTCGTCGCCCCCAAGTCGCCATGCCAACGATCGCTAGCATTGAGATCAGGGTATACCACAGTCCGATTCCATACCGCCCGATGCGGTGCGACAACGACTCTGGCGTGGACGTTTGGTGAGGCAAGACGCCCCACAGTCGGGCGAGACGTACCAAGCAGGAGCGTGCGAACATCACGGGTTCGCGGCGGATATTTTGCCACGTCAGGCGATAAGCGTGGCGGTTGCTAGCGGCTTCTTCCTCCGGCGTATGTTGAGGTAAACGAGCCGCCTGTTCGGCGTTGAACCGCGTGGCATCCCACACCGCGCCGGGAGGGGCTTCTCTCAGATAGGCGTAGAACGAAGGATTGTTTGCCAGCAGCAGCGTGTATCCGCCGTGCGTAGTCGCGACGATTGGATGTCCAAGGCTCCGATCATTACGCACGATCCATGGTGCCAGCGTGATCGACAACCCGAGCGTTACGAACGCGGCTTCTCGAAAGCGCTCTCGCCGCCCAAAGGCGGACAGCAACAGCGCCCCGACCCCCAGCGCGGCCCACGCCAAGAATGTCGGTCGCACCAGGGCTGCCATGCCGAGAACGCATCCGCCGGCGAGTAGACGTCCCACCGAGAAGTCCTCTTGTCGAGTCGTGGTCAAGATGAAGACGGCAAGGGTGATCGCGAAAGTGGCGAGCGTTTCGGTCATGACAAGTGTCGATTGTCGCAGCAAGATAGGATCGACCGCGACGAACAGCGCGGCCAACACGGCAAATCGCCCCATGCCCCAGCGGCGACCGATGAGCCATGTCAGCCAGACGGTTGCCCCTCCTAGCACGCCGTGGAGAATCGCGATTCCCAAGGGATCGGTCCCTGCTAATGCAATGCAAGGAACCAACATAATTGGATAGAGCGGAGGACGAAACGCCGAAGGACGCTCTCCAAACCCCAAGGTGTCGTGATCGATGATATTGCGAGCCAGATGGCGATAGCCATCGGGATCGCCACGCAGATCGTCGTAGCCAATCCATAACACCGCCCCGCGGAGGACCAGCACCAAGACGATCAGTAGCCATGCTTCACGGTTCTTCATCGGGAGGATGGATCGTGGAGGAGAATATGATTGCAGGTCAGGGTTGAAACAGCCCATGACACGGACGAAGTCAGGCTGGATCCAACGTCTCGAAAAAACACGGTAAGCGTTGAGCGGATTGCCACGCTAGATCCAGTGCATGACCCCCGGTGTTCGTACGCGATTGTCATTGTACAATGTCGGCGATTCTACCGGTGCTCCCACGGCGAACAA
>Ga0114931_10001129_pt1 | contig 34046 bp, 31 predicted proteins | sample 2SBtaG_FD_89579 | JGI IMG/M metagenome (GOLD analysis project Ga0114931, IMG submission 89579) | Deep subsurface microbial communities from Kolumbo volcano to uncover new lineages of life (NeLLi) - 2SBTROV14_V59a metaG | ecosystem: Environmental > Aquatic > Marine > Volcanic | place: Kolumbo...
CCCCAGCAGCTCGTCGCGGACACACCCCCCCGCGAAATACGCCACGTGCCCCGCCTCGCGCAGCGTGCGCACGATCAAGACACCTGCCTTCCGGCTCCGAAGCGCGATCTCATCAGCGGGCGACATGCGGCCAGTGTACGCGGTGGAATACACTCACCCCATGAAGCCCATCAACATCCGCCAAAAGCTCGGCCTCTTCACCGAAACATGGTCCCCGAAGATCATCGGCGAGCTCAACGGACAGCACGTCAAGCTCGCTCGCCTCGAGGGCGAGTTCATCTGGCACACCCACGACAACGAGGACGAGCTCTTCCTCGTCATCGAGGGCGAGCTTGAACTCCGGTTCCGCGATCACTCGGTCACCCTCCGCGACGGCGACCTCTCCATCGTCCCCCGGGGCGTCGAGCACCAGCCCATCGCCCACAAGCCCACCTGTGTCCTGCTCTTCGAGCCGGCGACAACCGTCAACACCGGGAGCGCCGACGATGACCGCCGGATGGAGCCGGGCTCACTCGAACACATCTGATGCAACCCCGGCCCCGGGCGCGCCAATTACGAGCCAACCGCAGCGCGTGACCCTTCCAGGAACGGGTAATCGTTGTACCCCCGCTCGTCCCCGCCGTAGAACGTCTCCCGGTCCGGCTCGTTCAACGGCGCCCCGAGTCGGAGCCGCTCAGGCAGATCCGGGTTCGCGATGAACAGCTCCCCGAACGCCACCGCGTCGGCCCTGCCCGATTCGATCCGCTCGTTGGCGCTCTCCCCGGTGTAGCCGCCGTTGGCGATATAAACACCCGGGAACGCCCCGCGGATCGCGCCCATCACCGCCTCATCGCGCACCGACCCGGCGAACGCCTCGGCGACGTGCAGATACACAAGCCCCATCGCGCCCAGCCTCGCCGCCAGCGCCGTGAACGTCTCCGTCGGGTTCTCGTCCGACATGTCGTTGAACGTCCCCGTCGGGGCGATGCGGTACCCCACCCGGTCGGCGCCCCACACCCCGGCGACCGCCTGCGCAACCTCAACCGGGAGCCGGAGCCGGTTCTCGAGCGAGCCCCCGTACCGATCCGTCCGAAGATTCGTCCCGGTCCGCGTGAACTGATCGAGCAGGTACCCGTTGGCGCCGTGGATCTCGACCCCGTCGAACCCGGCATCCTTCGCGTTGATCGCCGCGGCCCGGTACTGCTCGACGATCCCGGAGATCTCGTCGGTCTCCAGCGCCCGCGGCATCGAAACATCCACCAACCCGGATTCGGCGCTCGTGTAAGTCTGCGTCGACGACCGGATCGCCGACGGCGCCACCGGGGCCGCCCCGCCCGGTTGCAGGTCGACGTGGCTGATGCGCCCGACATGCCAGAGCTGGCAGAAGATCCGCCCACCCGCGGCATGAACAGCGTCGGTCACCAGCCGCCAACCCGTCACCTGCTCGGCGCTGTGGATGCCCGGCGTCATGGCGTACCCCTTGCCCTGCCCGGAAATCTGCGTCGCCTCTGAAATAATCAGCCCCGCCGAGGCGCGCTGCGCGTAATGCGTCGCGTTCATCGCCTGCGGAACATCCCCCGGCTGCACCGAGCGGGCGCGCGTCAACGGCGCCATCAGCACCCGGTTCGGGAGCGTGAGCGGTCCAAGCGGAAGCGGCTGAAAGAGTGGTTGCATGATGGTTCGGATGCTCAGGAGCCCGGGATGGATGCAAGAGCCCCAGCCAACGGGACGCCAAGCGGAGCAAAAATACCCGGCCACCGCTTGACATGATTATGCATAATATGTATATTCATGCACATGGCCGACTCCAGACGCCGAGACCTGATCGCCCGACACCTCCGGACCAACCCCGCCCAGAGCCAGGCGTCCCTCGCCAGCTACCTCCGCGAACACGGCATCAAAACAACGCAAGCCACTGTATCAAGGGATCTTACCGCAATGGGCGTGCTCAAGGGACCCGAGGGGTACATCCTCCCCAACGACGCCCCGATTGCTCCGGGAGCCGCGCCCGAGGCCTCCGTCTCGGTGATTCGCTCCCACGTGCTCACTGCCGCGCAGGCCGACTCGATCGTGGTCCTCCACACGGCCCCCGGGCACGCCGACGTCGTCGCCGTCGAGCTCGACCGCTGGCCCCCCCGGGGCGTCGTCGGCGTCATCGCCGGCGACGACACCATCTTCCTGGCGACCACAAGCAAGGCCGCCGCGCAGAAGGTCGCCTCGACACTCCTCGGCATGCTCAGCAGGTAAGCAGCGATTCCAAGAAAGGCGACAACCGATGTCGATCCGGCATTTCCTGACAACACGCGATTGGTCACGCGACAAGATCGACACACTGCTCGATCTGGCGGCCGACTTCAAACGCAGCGCACCGGGCCCGCTCCTGGCCAACAAAACCGTCGCGCTGCTGTTCTTCAACCCGTCGCTGCGCACCAGAACGTCCATGGAGATCGGCGTGTGGCGCCTGGGCGGGCACGCGGTCGTCCTCGAACCGGGCAAGGCGGCGTGGCCCATCGAGTTCAGTGACCAAGCGATCATGGACGGCGACCCCGAAGAGCACGTCCGCGAGGCCGCCCGCGTGCTCTCGTCGTATTGCGACCTGATCGCCGTGCGCCGGTTCCCGGGCTTCCAGGACTGGTCCGTCGACCGCCTCGACGCCCCCATCCGCGCCTTCGCCAGGCACGCTGCCGTGCCCGTGATGAACCTCGAAACCATCGAGCACCCCTGCCAAGAGCTCGCCCACGCCCTGACCCTCCGCGAGCGCCTCGGACCGCTCGAAGGCAAACGCTACCTGCTGACCTGGACCTACCACCCCAGACCGCTCAACACCGCCGTCGCCAACTCCTCGCTGCTTATCGCCACCAAGCTCGGCATGGACGTCACGCTCCTGTGCCCCGACGATCGGTACCTGCTCGACGAGCGCTACATGACCGCAGCCCGGGACAACGCCGCGAAACTGGGCGGTTCGCTGACCGTCTCGCACGACATCGACTCGGCCTACGAAGGCGCCGACGTGGTCTACGCCAAGAGCTGGGGGGCGATCCCCTTCTACGGCGACTGGGCCAACGAGAAACCGATCCGCGACCAACACAGGAACTTCATCGTCGATGAGCGCAAGATGTCCCTGACCAATAACGCGCTCTTTGGCCACTGCCTGCCGATGCGCCGCAACGTCAAGGCCACCGACGCCGTCGTCGATTCGCCCGGCTCCATCATCATCGAAGAAGCCGCCAACCGCCTGCCGACACAGCAGGCCGTCATGGCGACACTGCTCAACGCCCCGGCCGCCGCCGCATCGAATCAACCGATGGTGCCCGCCCATGCCTGAAACAATCGTACTCGCGTTCTCCGGCGGGCTCGACACCAGCTACTGCGTGCTCGACCTGATCAACCGCGGCTTCCGCGTCGTCACACTCTTTGTCAACACCGGGGGCGTCTCGCCCGAGCGCGCCGAGTGGATCAAACGCCGAGCCCTGGACCTCGGCGCCGCCGAGCACCACGCCGTCGACGGCGCGCCCGCCCTCTGGGACGAGTTCGTCGTCCCATTCGTCATGGGCGGCGCCCTCTACGGCGGGCAGTACCCCCTGCTGTGCTCGGACCGGACGGTCATCGCCGCCGAAACCGCCCGGCTCGCAGCGTCGATCAACGCCGACGCCATCGCGCACGGATGCACCGCCATGGGCAACGACCAGGTCCGCTTCGACCTGGCCCTGCGGAGCCTCTCGCGCTTACCGATCATCGCGCCGATCCGCGAGCTGCTCTCGACCGCGACCCTCCCGCGCGAGCACGAGATCGCGAGCCTCGAACACGCCGGCTTCACCGTCGAACCCGACGCCTCCCGCTACTCGATCAACGAGAACATCCTGGGCGTCACCATGTCCGGCTCAGAGATCGACGACTTCGAAGCCCCCGACGACGCCCAGACCCGCCGGATGACCGCCCCGCGCGACCGTTGGCCCGCGAGCCCGCTGACCGTCTCGCTAACCTTCGTGCAGGGCGCCCTGACCGCGCTCGATCACGAACGGGGCGCCGGCCCGGCGCTGCTCGCCGCGCTCAACGAGCGCTTCGGCGCCTACGGCGTCGGCCGCAACATCTACACCGGCGACACCGTAATCGGGCTCAAGGGCCGGATCGTCTTCGAGGCGCCGGGTCTGACCGCGCTGCGCACCGGCCACCGCGCCCTCGCCGAGACCACGCTCACCAAGTCGCAGGCGTCGTTCGCGCCGATGATCGCGAGCAAGTGGTCCGAGCTCGTCTACGCCGGGCTCTACCACGACCCGCTCCGCGCCGACCTCGAACGGTTCATCCGCTCGACACAGGGCCGGGTCACGGGCGAGGTGCTCGTGCGCACCGACGGCGGCGCGTGCCAGGCGGTCGCCGTCCGCTCGCCCAACACGCTGACCAACCCGGACGCCATCTACGCCCAGAGCGCCGACTGGACCGCGGCTGAATCAGAGGGATTCATCAAGCTCTTCGGGCTCTCGAGCGCAACCTGGGCGAGCCGCGCCGCAACCGGCCTAAGCGCCGTCGAGACCGTGTCATGACGACGCAACACGGCGCCAGCGCCGACAGCAAAGAAACGATCATCGGGCTGCTCCAGAACTTCGGCTCGAAGAAGGAGATCGACCAGTACCTGCGCGCTTACCAGCGGGTCGAGTCCGCGCGATTCGCCGTGATCAAGATCGGCGGCGGGCTCCTGCTCGACGAACTCGACGAGCTCGCCTCCACGCTCGCGTTCCTCAGCAAGATCGGACTCATGCCCATCGTCGTCCACGGCGCCGGACCGCAACTGACCGAAGCGCTCAAGCAGGCCGACATCGAATCCCAGTTCGTCGCCGGCTCGCGCGTCACAACGCCCGAGGTCCTGGGCGTCGCACGCCAGGTCTTCCAGGGCGAGTGCGTCAGGCTCTGCGAGGCCCTCGAATCCCGCGGCGCCCGCGCCAGACCCATTGTTTCAGGCGTTTTCGAGGCCAAACGAACCAACGAATCATCCATGGGCTGGGTCGGGATCGTCTCCCGCGTCGACCTGACCCTCGTCAACTCCGCCATCGACAGCGGGCAGATCCCCGTCATCTCCTCGCTCGCCTTCTCGGCGCAGGGACAGGCGCTCAACATCAACGCCGACGTCGCCGCCCGCGAGCTCGCCCTCGCCGTCCAACCCCACAAGATCATCTTCCTGACGCCGACAAGCGGCCTGCTCGACCCCGACGGCCGCATCATCCCCGCCGTCAACCTCGAAGAAGACCTCGAACGCATGATCGCGTCCTCCTGGGTCAACGGCGGCATGTCGCTCAAGCTCCGCGAAATTAAACGCCTCCTCGACGAGATGCCCGCGACCTCTTCGGTCGCCGTCACAAGCCCCCGCCACCTCGTCCGAGAGCTCTTCACCCACCGGGGGCAGGGCACGCTCATCCAGCGCGGCGTCCGCATCTCCGAACGCAACGACCTCGGCTTCGTCGATGTCCCGCGCCTCCGCGCCCTGCTCGAAACAAGCTTCGAGAAACCGCTCATCGCCGACTACTTCGAGCGCGCCGCCATCGACCGGATCTACCTCGCCAACGACTACTCCGCCGCCGCCATCGTCACCCGTGACGGCCCGGCGCGATACCTCGACAAGTTCGCCGTCACCCCCAAGGCGCAGGGCGCCGGGATCGGCGCCTCGCTCTGGAACCGGCTCGTCGCCGGCGAACCCGAGCTCTTCTGGAGGTCCAGAAGAACCAACCCGATCAACCCCTGGTACTTCGAGCGCGCCGACGGCGCCGTCAGGCGCGACGAGTGGGTCGTCTACTGGCGCGGGCTCGACCACCCAGAGCTGATCGCCGACTGCGCCCGCCACGCCGCGGCGCGCGAGGCCTCGTTCCTCGAACCAACCGTCCAAACCACGAGGACGCGCCATGCCGACGCCATCACCTAACGCCGCGACCACAACCCGCTCGCTCGGGCTCCTCGGCGCCCGCGGGTCCGTCGGCCGGGAGCTCATCGCGCTCCTGAGCCGGCACGCCGCGATCGACCTCACCCACGCCTGGTCCCAGTCACTCGCCGGGCGAGCCGTCAAGGAGTACGCACCAGACGCCCCCGATGGCCTCGTCTACCGATCACCCGATCTCGCCGCGCTCGGCGACGCACCGCCCGATGTCGTCGTGCTCGCGCTGGCCAACGGCTGCGCCCGCGAAGCCGTCGCGGCGCTCGAACAATCAGCCCGCCCGCCCGGACTCATCATCGATTGCAGCGCCGATCACCGATTCGACCCCGGCTGGGAGTACGGCCTGGCCGAGACCCGGCGCGATCGGATCCGCGCCGCCACACGCATCGCCAACCCCGGCTGCTACGCAACCGCGATGGGCCTGTCGCTCACACCGTTACGTCCATTCCTCAGGGGCGCCCCCCACTGCTTCGGCGTCTCGGGCTACAGCGGCGCCGGCTCGACGCCCAGCGATCGCAACGACGTCGCCATGCTCACCGGGGGCGTGCTGCCCTACGCGAGCCTCGGGCACCTCCACGAGCAGGAACTCGCCCACACGCTCGACATCCCCATCAGATTCGCGCCCGCGGTCGCGCCCTTTGAACGCGGCATCGTGATGACCACGCTCTTCGAACTCAGCGAGCCAACCAGCTTCGACCGCCTCGATGCCATCTTCCGCGACACCTACTGCGATGAGCCGCTCGTCGGTGTTGTCGGCGCCGAGATGCCGCGCGTGCAGGACATCGTCGGGAGGCCCGGCGCCATCATCGGCGGGATCCAGATCGACCCGAACCACCCGCGCCGCGGCGCCGTGATCTGCGTGCTTGACAACCTGCTCAAGGGCGCCGCCTCGCAGGCTTTGCAGAGCATCAACCTGGCGCTCGGGCTGCCCGAACTCGAAGGGATCACCCCATGACCACCCCGCTCTGGGCGCACGCCGGCACACAGGTGCACGACCCGGTGATGCGCTATCTCGCCGCCAACGACGTCGCCCTCGACCGCGAGCTGTTCCTGTGCGACATCCGCGCCACCCGCGCCCACGCCCGGGGCCTGGTGACGATCGGCGCTCTCTCACAAGACGAATCCGACCGCGTCGACGCCGAGCTCGAAACGCTCGCCGCCGATTTCACCACCGGCCGATTCATCCTCGACGAACAATACGAAGACGGCCACACCGCTATCGAAGCGCGCCTGACCACCGCCCTGGGCGACCTGGGAAAGCGCATCCACCTCGGACGCAGCCGCAACGATCAGGCGCTCGTGGCGATCCGCCTGAAGATGCGGGAATCCCTCACACAAACCCGCACGCACGTCCTCGATTCCGCCCGCGCCGCCCTCGATCTGGCCAGGGCGCACGAGATGACCCCCATGCCCGGCTACACCCACCTCCAGCGCGCCGTGCCCTCCACCGTCGGGCTCTGGATGGCCTCCTACGCCGAGGCGTTCGCAGACGACGCCGAGCTGTTCGACGCGACCCAGGCGTGGATCGACCGCTGCCCGCTCGGCGCCGCCGCCGGCTACGGCGTCAACCTCCCGCTCGACCGCGCCGGCGTCGCCGACGACCTCGGGTTCACGAGACTCCAGATCAACCCCATGGCGGCGCAGGCCACAAGAGGCAAACACGAAGCGCAGACGCTCGCGTGCCTGTGGCAGCCGATGCAGACACTCCGCCGCCTCGGGTGGGACCTGACGCTCTTCGCCTCGAGCGAGTTCGGCTTCATCGAGATGCCCCGGGCCATGACCACCGGCTCGTCGATCATGCCCAACAAACGCAACCCGGATGTCGCCGAACTCTTCCGCGCCAGCGCGGGCGTCGTCGCCGCCGCGATGAACGAGATCCAGCAGATCGTCTCGCTCCCGAGCGGCTACCAGCGCGACCTCCAACTGACCAAGGGCCCGCTCCTGCGGGGCATGCAGGCAGCCGCGGACAGCCTCGCCCTGTGCCCGGTCATGATCCGCGGCCTGCGCCTCAACCCCGAACGCTGCCAAGCCGCGATCGAACCCCAGATGTTCGCGACCGACCTCGCCGTCGAGATGGCCCGGGATGGCGCCCCCTTCCGCGACGCCTACCGGATCCTCGCAGATGACGGTGTCCAGCGCGACGACCTCACCCCTGAAGAAAGCATCCGCAACCGCGTCTCCCCCGGCGCCTGCGCCGACCTGCGCCTCGCCGAACTCGCCGAGCGCATCGACCGCCTCGCCGGGCCCTGACAATGGCGCCCGGTATCCCCCGGTCGGCCCCGTCTCACGCCCGCCCGTCACACGCCCGGTAGAGCAGACCGAATCGTCGTCTGGCGCGGACGCGATCCTCGCATCCAACGCCGCCAACGCAAGCTCGTCCCGCTCGACCGACAGACCCAGCGCGTCGCAGGCCCAGTCGCAGGCCCAACCGACGGACAACAAAGCCGATCCCGTACAACGAAAAAGCCCCATCCACAGCGCGTGAACGGGGCTTTCATATCAAAGCGGAGAGGGGGGGATTCTCCAAAGTTTGATTCCGGATCCTCTCTCAGAGACCGCAAATGACCCAAGCCATTGATTTGAGGCTATTTGCGATTCCGGTTTGTTGCCGATCTTTGCCGATTCTTGCCGATCCCGAGGCGCGCCGCCGGAACTCATTTGGGAACTCAGGCGAGGCGTACATTCAGTCCCTTGGAACACACTCAGTCCAAGATTGCCCAGTTTGCCTGATCGGATGCTGAGATTTCCTTGCAATGCACTTGAAATTGAAATGAGTACGACTTCTGAGTAGGTAGTTCAAATCCTGCCTCCTCGAATTTGACGAAAATCCCTGAGAAATCAGTGGTTTTTCGCTTTTCTGGGACTGATCATTTGAGGCCCGAAAATCGGGCCACGGGAAGCGGGCGGGAAAACTGCGTAGGGCTGATAATCCCCCGGTCATGCAGGCATTCGATCCCGAGTCCATCAAGCCCTCTCACCTGTTCGCCCAGAAGTACGGCTACAGGGGGCCACGCATCCCTAGTGCTATGCACCAAGGACGCCGTGTCCGGGGCGTCGGTCGGCAGGTGTATTTCCGTCCAGAGGCAGAGACGTTTGCAGAGTTCAAGTACCAACACCTGAAGTTCACGCTCGGGAAGAAGTGGTGGATGCACGAGGCCCGGCAGCCGACCGACCAACGGCACGCCATCATGCAGTGCGCTTTCGAGTATCACGAGGTAGCGAAGCGGCACATCCCGGAGGGGCACCAGACCGGGCAAGTCTTCTCGGCTCCCCCGACGAATGCGGTGTTCGAGTTGCTGCAACTGTCGGACGACGTGCTGCGCCTCACCGCGAGCGGCGCGAGTATCCCAGACAGCGTGCTTGACCGTCTGCGCAAGCGCAACTCGTTCCAAGGTGCGAGGTTTGAACTCTTCGTGGCTGGGCTGATGCTCCGTTGTGGGTTCGCCATCGAATGGCTTGACCGTGAACTGAAAGGCGGAGAGTTTGAAGTGCGCGATCCGCAGAGCGGGGAGAGTTTCTGCGTCGAAGTGAAGAGTCGCCACCGGCCCGGCACCCTTCACCAGCCGGGCGAACGGCCCGCCGAAGATACTTTGGAAGCCGATTTGGACAACCTGTTCAAGTCGGCGCTGAAGCAGTGTCGCTCGACGACTGTCAACGCCATCTTCATCGACGCGAACCTGCCCATGACCGAAGACCCCGAAGCGGGCTGGCGGTACTGGAAGACCGTGGAAGAGTTCATGGAGCGGATTCCGGGGCGGATCGACCGCGAGAACTCCTACAACGCCTTCTTTGTCAACATCATCGCCAACGGCTGGCACTGGCGACCGACCGAAGAGGTGGAGAACCCGCCGGCTGCTCATGCGTTCTTGTCGCCGTGCAACCATCTCCCGTCCAACCCCAATACCCTGATTCGTTTGATTGCGGCTGCTGCGTATCCTCCGGGCCTACCTGAAGGTGTGTACGAATAGCAGTTCGTGGTATACTAAGGTCATGGCCGATGAAACCTACACGCTGGAAGGGCTGGAAAATGCCCGGGCCGAACTCAAGCGGCTTGAGGATGCTTGGGACAACTACTCGGGCAACAACCCCGACAAGTATCAGTCGCAGATCAAGTCGGCAAGAACAATGGTTCGTGTCATCGAATCGACGTTGAAAGCGAACGGCACTCTTCCGCTGACTGAGCAAGAACAGTTTGAGGGGGAACTGGATGCCGCCTTCCCCAATGCTCAGAGCAAAGAGATTGTGGAACACAACGGGAAGAGGTATCAGCGGTGGTTCCTTCCGGCAGAGAAGAGTAACAGCGGGAAGACAGTCAAGGCATGGGATCGTGGTTGGCGAGAAGTCGCGGAGTAAACCAGGGGATGAGATATGCCACGATCGCGCGAAGAGTACGAAACCCAGCCGTTCGATTGCTCGCGCCTTGGCGACACGGTGTATGTCGAACTCACTTACTTGGGTATGGACCTCGGCAGTGGTGACGGGCGGGTGCGGAGCCTGAGTAAGTTTCACTGTGAGGACTCCAAGGAATGCGGAGTGGCCGTTGCCCAGCCGGGCGGTCGGGGCTGGACCTACGAGTGGTCGAAGTGCGTGCATCCCCTGATGGTGAAGCAGGGTCAGTAGTGGTTCGGGCTGTTGGCTGCTGATTCAGGTCGGGTCAGAATATCCAGAACCTCATCCAACGCCGATTCCTCATTGACGTACCGCCCAAAGCGGCGGAGTCCGTGGCACTCGCCGCGATGGATGAGCCCCCCAGAAGTTCATCGGGTTCGTACCCAGCCGCATCGCCGCCTCGGCGATGGTCAGGGTGAGGGACACCACTATGAACACCTTGGCTCTGTCGCGGCCTTGGCCCTTCACGCCGGCCACTACGAAACCCGCTTCCTGATCGGTCGCGGACGCCCAGGGCATCGCGGGGTGCGCACGGTTGAGGGGCGCCTGTTCATGCCACCCCCTCGGGCCAGCACGTCCAGCAGTCGCGGACGAGCCCGCGACAGAGGTAGCAAAGCAAGGTCCCGATTCTGCTTGGTGCGGTGAATCCTTGTGTTCTGATTGCTATCGCGAAGCTATGGCCGCGAAACCAGAAACCGCGTTTCCAGGCTCAAAAGGCCGATTTGAGTAGCAAAAAGTTCAACTGGAGTTGTGTCACCCCGACTTTGAATGCCTGATGGCCTCGGAAAATGCTGGGTTGTCTATATCTACGACCAAGCTCGCCCCTTCCCTTCATCATGTGCATCATCGTGCTCCCCTACGGTTAAGTGATGCGGCGGTGATGGCAGAGCGACGCATCCGGCGCTAGATTGTGGTCCTATGGGGCGCATCCGCATTCTTGCCACGAGTCGGGACGGGCATCGCGTCGCGGTCGGTTCGTACGACCACCGTGTGGCGGTCTGGGACATCGAGCGCTGCGAGAAAGTCAGCGAGTTCGAGACGGTGCTCGGGTTCCCGGGCGATCTGGGGATCACGCCGGACGGGCGCTTGGTAGTGGCGGGGCAGTACGGCGCGGAGGGTGCCGGGTGCTACGACGCCGAGACCGGTGAGGCGCTGTGGATTCGGCGTGAGTTGAAGCGATTCGAGCACGTATCGATCGTTCCCGACGGCACACGTGCCTATTGCGGGTTTGCCGAGGGGTCGGGGCGCGTGGTTAATGTGCAGACCGGCGAGACGCTCGAGAAGTTGCGCGGCATCAGGGAGATGATCGTCAGTCCGTTCGGCGACGCGGTCGTTCTCATCGGGCATGGGCAACGGATCGCACGGCTGGATGACGGCCGCACCGTGGCGAAGCTCAAGTCTGGCGACATATTCGGGTGCGGGTTTGCGCCGGGCCTGGTGTTGCTGAGTGGTGTGCAGGCTTTCACGCCTGACGATCCCACGCCGTGGATTTATAGGCGGTGGTGTGTTGAAGTCCGGTCGGGTGAGGAGGTCTGGCGCCACGAGTGGACCGACCCGGTTAGCACGCTCGGGCGCGGCTACGACGAGCGCGACGGCGTGTTTCTGGCTCTGGAATCAAAGATCGGTGAAGGACGACCTCGCGCGCTGTTGCGACTCGATCCGGAAACCGGAGGCGAGGTTGGCCGGGTTGCTCTGCCGAAGTTCGCCCGGGAGATCGAACTCTGCTCGAAGGGTGCTGAAATGTTGTGCCCGAACGGCTCGATCCTGGATACGCGATCCGGGAAGACCCTCCGCGCACTCGATTTTGCCGGCGTCAGCGATGCGAACACGGAGCGCCGCGGAAACCCGGGTATGGGGCGATGATGACTCTGGCTCCGTCACGGTTGATCGCTGTATCACCAGATCAGAATCCGCGTGTCAGGATCCCAGTGGCCGATCTGGGAGGCGAAGAGTTCAACTGGAGTTCTGTCACCCCGACTTTGAAGGCTTGATGGCCTCCGCAAGTGCCGAGGTTATCAGCGTTTACGGGATAGTTCAATCAAGTCCTGTTGCCACCGGTGCAAGACGCTTGGGTTGAACCCGCTCGACGGATGCCAATGGCGCTTTATCGCCGTGAGCGAAGACCCGCGAGACCTCGGACTTTGTCCTCTGGCAAGTATGCGGCTGGGGGATCTGACCGGACCTTTAGACACAGCCCTCATACAATCGGAGTGTATGGAGGCCTTGAACTATGGGAAGTATCGCCGATAGGTTCCGACCGAAGCTGGGCGCTGACTGGCCGGTAGTTCTTCCTGCCATGCTCGACGCAGTGCTGGAGGACGATTCGCACAATCCCGAATCGGTCATTGGACGTGTGCTCGGCACCTGGAGCGGCGACGAGCAACTCGACGAGAGCCTCCGCAAGGCGTTGACGTTGGACGCGATCGCGTTCCTGCTGAGCGAGCGGCACGGCGGCGAGTGGGGTCAGACGTACCTAGGCCCATTTGCCGCCGGGCAGGATAATGCTGGCAAGGTGTGGACCGTGCCTGCCCGCGAGGTGGTGGCGGCGGATGCCATTGAGCACTGGCGCGAACGCGCTCGATCGATCGAGCATCACATCGCTCGTGCCCGCTACAGTGACGCGGCGTGGGACTTGGCCCCTCTCGTAGGCGTCAAGCGAGACCGCGAAGACGCGGTTCGCGCGGTGGACAGCTACCTCGGCCAGTGCGTGAACAGCGGGTCGGAACTCCACCAAGAGCGATGCCTGCGCCGCGCACACGAGCTAGCTGCGGCCTGCGGGGATAAGAACCGCCGAGCCAATGTCCGTACTTCGCTATTCGAGTTGTGCCAGCTCACCGAATCGGAGGCGTGTGAGCGCTACCGCTTTCTAGCCTGTGACCTGTATTTGCTTGACAAGAGATCTGGGGCCAGCGAAGAGGAACGGTCGAAGGTCCTTGATTGGATGGAGGGAGGCCTCTCGCGATGCGTCAGCGATGGCGATCCCTTCGACGGAGAACGCTACCACGAGCGGCTCGACTTGCACTACCGCCGCTCGGGCGACGACGAGTCACGCAAGCGCATCGCTCGCGAGTTTGGCGAGCTTCTGGAGGCTTGGGCTGCTAAGGGTAATGGCATGCTCGCGATGCACAACTACAAGAAGGCCCACGAAGTCTATAGCGCCGCAGGCTTGGCGGAAGAAGCCAAGGCCGTGCGCGCGAGGGTCGAGGGCGCAACGGCGCAGAGCCAAGACGAACTGGTGGAATTCTCAACGGAGGTCGAGATCCCGACCGAGAAGCTCCAGGCGTTTGTCGAGGGCATCGTGAGTCGACCATGGCCCGAGGCCCTGCATGCGTTCGTGGCTAACTACTGGCACCGCCGTGCAGAGTTCGAAAAGCAGTTGGACAACTGGCTGGAGGGATCGCAGATCAGCGTCGTCATGCCCTTGACCGTGATGACTGAGTCGGGCGACAGTGTTGACCTTAAAAGCCCAGCGGAGGACCGTGAGTCGCATGTCGTCACAAAGGGTATGCACCTGCTCCACTTCGCAGCCATCTCCATGGGGCACGTACTGGACGAGCTGCTGCCACGACACGATCTGACACCCGAGCGACTGACGGAGTTGATTGATGAGTCTCCCATCTTTCTGGATGCTCGGCGCCCACTGGTGGACCGAGCATTCAAGGCATACTGCATGGGTGACTACATCACGTTCCTCCATTTGGGTGTCCCTGAGGCGGAGAGTGTGCTTCGAGCGTTGTACCAGAACGCCACGCAACAGGCGTCGAGCACGAGCCGGGACAGCCGGCGCTGGCGGAAGATCACACTAAACCAGATGCTCGACGATAAGGCTCTCGGGGAGTTCCTTGGCGACGATGCAGTGTTTTACCTCAAGGTGGTGCTCACACACAACTTGGGCATGAACATGCGGAATCTGGTGTCGCATGGGCTGGTCACGGCATCTTGGTGCAACAAGTACCGCGCCGATCGCCTGCTCCATGTCCTGCTAATGCTCTCGCTGCTCGTGCGTGCCACGCCGCAGGACGCGGTCGAGGCGGACCAACCTGCACAGGACGAGTAATCGAGTAAATGGAGGAGCCGAGTTGAATCCCAACGAACTGCGGAGTTTCGATCAGGCCAGGAAGATCATCGAGCGATTCGAGCGGGTGCTCGATAGCTACGGGATTTCGATTGCTTCAGGGAGTGAGCTAGAGGCCATCTGCTTTGAAATCCAGGATCTTGAGGACAAACGCACTCGCCGGAGCCCCCTTCCAAAGAACACCGACTTCCGTGCCGAGATGTCGCGTGCGATGGGCGTTTTGCACTTCGCCGAACTCCTCGTAGCAACATTCGACCGAGGGCGACAGTTGAACACCTTGATACCGCACATGGAGCTGTTCAACGAGGCCTCAGTAGCACAGAACGTCCGACGAATTGGTGATGACAAGGCCAACAAGCTCTTTGAACTTCTCCTGGCTCTGGCGTGCATGAATTTTGGCACTGAAGTGTCTCTCGATCATCCCATCACGTCTAAGGGTGACAACCCAGATGTCATGTTTCGTTATGCCGGCATGAAATGGGCACTAGCCTGCAAAGTTCCGAACGGGGAATCCGCGATTTCAGCCTATGAAAACATCAAGTCCGCTGTATCCCAGATTGATCGCAGTGATGCGGAGCGTGGGCTTGTTGTTCTGAACGCACGGAACTGGATCAACCACAGTTTGCTTTGGCGCAAACCCGGTGGCGAGGTGATAGGTAAACCAGAAGAACAGGGTATCCACTGGGCTTGGGCGAGCGCCGAGATGCCTTTTTCGATGCTGCGAGCGGAGGCCGATGAACGGTATCGCGCAGTGTGCCGTGATAAGGGGGAGGAGCTTGTGGAAGTCTTCCACAGGTCCACGAAAGCCGCGCCAGCCGTTCTGAACTTCCTGCAGTCGGCAACGCTCATTGCCAGCCCAGACGGACCCTTGATGTCTCGGGTGGGCACCTTTGTGGTTTGGCCTACAGGAAAAGAGGATGACGGGATGGTACGCATGGCAGCGGAACTCAACGATGCCATGTTCCGCCTACCAGCAATCCCCAATTTGGATTAATGATGGCCTTGGCGAGCACATGCTTTAGTGGAAAGGTGAGTGAGTAGTGACTGGACACAGCGATTTAGTAACGATCCGACAGTTCTTCGATGATGTGCGCCTTTCCACACGGTCACCTACCGCTTTCGCAAGAATCAAGACACTACTGACCCTCGACTTGTGCTTGGAACATGCTCTGAACGCCGTGGTACGCGATCATGGCACAACTTTTCAAACCAATCAACTCGGGGGGCGTGGTGACCTCACTTTTGACAAGCTTTGGGATCTGGCGAATGAGGTCGCGATTACGAAGGGAGTCGCCGGTGGTTTGCCGAACGCTCGGGAACATAAGACGCTCCACCAGGCCAGAAACCTTGCGCAGCATCGGGGGGTGATCCCGAGCACAGAGCAGATCAGCGCGTCGCTTGAACCCGTGCGGCAAACCCTGGCGGTTATATACGGTAGTCTGTACTGCACCGATTTTGAACGGGTTCAAGCATGGGATGCTCTGGAGAACCCCTCGCTGCGTGAGTGGTTTCATGATTGCCTAAATGCGTTGGAAGCTGGATCTGCAGAGCTTGCCACAGCTGGGTGCAAGTTGGGGTATAAGATGATCGCCCAATGCGTGCGGGATTCGGCGACTCACCCGCATTCCAGATTCCAAGCTGATGCTGCCCTAATCTCGGTACCACAGGAAGCACGGAGGATAGTGAGTCAGCTTCAAGAAGGACTTGAGGCGATCGAGGCGGAGATTATTGCTGTAGGGTTGGGTCTTCCTATTGCTGATCATCATCGGTTTTTGCGGTGTGGATTAGGAATCAATGTGGTGAGGGTCATGAGTGGCGAAGCACGCCTGACTGTCACGGTTCCGTGGCATCCCTCCGCTACAGATCGCAATCTCGATGATGCTTCGTTCATGCTGGATTATCTTGCTCGTGCCTCATTAATGCTTGAAAGCGCATATCCCGGTGTTTTCACAGATTTTACACCACCGAATCGGTTCAAAGATGAATCGATTTGGGCCCACATAATGGGCAGATTCAGTAGCGAAGGAGAAAGTGGGGAAGGCGAATCAACGCCGTGAGGACATGGATTAGTAGTTATTTTGTACAGCATCCTCCGTAGACTATAATTCGTTCGACAGCCAAGTACGTAAGCAGCAGAGGGCAGTGGTTCATCCTCAAGGCGTGCTATAGCCAAATCCTGATGGTCGAAGACGCGGCTTCACGGCGAAAGCATTGTCCGCGTTTCCAAGCTCCAGAGGCCGATCTGAGCAACAATAAGTTCAGCTGGTGTCCTGTCACCCCGACATTTGATCTCTCGCAGAACGCCTCGTACCGGTGTTATCACCCACGTCGAGCATCGCGGCCTGAATACCTTCCGGAACCGTAAATACGGGTTCCGGAATCGAGGACTCACTCATGCTCAACATCATTCGCATAACGAGACTCCCCAAGTACAGCCTTAATAACCCTAAGGGCAGGCCCGCAAATTCTTCGATAACCATGAGATCTGGCTCGGCCCGTACGACTCGCCCAAGAGCCGCGCACACCCCAGACGCTAGTGAACTAGCGGGTCTTGCGCATCCTGCGGAAGCTGTACGGGCACGTGCGGTCGACGAGTTCAGGCCAACGGCCCTCAAGGCCGTCCAGCAGACGTTCATCGACGACGGGCTCCGGCGGTGACTCAACCATGGACTTGCCCCACCGAATCATCGAGCATCTGGCAGAGCGGGGATTCTGACGGAACTCCGTGCTGGGTGTACATCCTACCCCTGCTCGCGCTCGCCACCTAAAGGTATCAGCCGTCGCTCACAAACACGACCCGATCCACAACGGGCGGGAGCCGGACTTCGTCACTGCTGACCCAAGAGCGCACGACTCGCTCTTCCTTGATGCTCCCTCGCGCGACCCCGCCCGCGGAGTCGAGGAAGCCACGGAGCGCTGGGATAATCGCGTCGATGTGCTCGCGTGAACCCTGCGCGGTCCAGACGATCGCCCGACCATAGTCCTTTTCGAGGCTCGCTGAGTAAAATCCCATCTCCCGGAATGCCTCGAGTAGACGAGGATCCGACTCCTCGATGCCCATGGTGACGTGCACCTCGGTCTGGCGAAACTCGCCGAGCGCCAGCTCGCGCATCTCGAGTCTAAAGGGGATGGGCGTGATCCTGTACGGTTGCTCTGGTAGGTCATCGTCGAACGGAAGCATCTCGCACTCGATATAGCCGCTCATCCGATCTCCCGCTTGAACCAGGGCAAGCGTCTCGTCCGTGACACGGCGAAATTCGAGCTGGTCATGAAACTTGCGGGTCAGGTGCCGTTCCGGGGCGTATGAAACCTCGTCGACGGTCCGGCAGAAATCCATCCGCCAGAACCCAAGCCGATCGATCAGCGCCTCTTCTAGGTCGGCGTCTATGCGCGAGGCGTCCACGTGGATGTGCCACTCCTTCACCATTGCTCACTCCACTTCCTTTAGCTTTGGATAGTCCGGCAGTTCGCGCATGACACCGTTCGCCACGACACCCACGAGCACGCCGAAAAGGATGACTCCGATGAGACGGATACCGGCTCGGACGAATCCCTCCCAGAGATCCGGGGTCTCGGGATTTTGAGAGTACAGCCCGAGATCGTGAAGCACAACTAGGGCGGTGAGTCTGGCGTGATCTGCCGAACTCCAGTCGACATTCTCGAAACTGCCACCCAGAAAGAGCGCGCCCCCTAATAGGATGGTGATGAGTAGGCCCATCACCCATACACTCCACAGCTCAAGCATCGACTCCAGGAGGCGATAAAGGAATCTTAAGAACCCAAACTTTGGCATCACTTCTCCTGTGCGTCTGCGCGGTACTGGCTGCGAAATCGATTTAACATCTCATCGCTTTCTTCGAATAACAACGTATGCTCGACTTGTCCAAACCGACCGTGTTTCCGGTTATCTATTCCATGGACAAGTGACTCGCCTTTGCCAATAATACATGACGATTGTGTTTCGTCCATTGCCGCGTAGAACACTATCGTGGCATGCTGTCTCTCTGCTGGCGAGAACACTCTCTCCTTGGAGATCAATTCGAGAACTCTGTCCCATCGCCGCCTTGTCTTCTGTTTCATAGGCATTGCATGCTTGTCGTCAGCCAAGTATGCCTTGTTCGCCAATCGACTCTTATACTTTGCCACGACGATATTCTCACGGCACAGCAACAACGTGGTTGCGTCCCCTTGGAATCGAAGTTCCTCTAGTCCCGCAGAATCCCCGGCGCCTGCGATCGCCTCCTCGAGTAATGCAATTCGCTTATCGACGAGTTGGATCTCGCCTTGGATGACTTTCGGGAACTCTCTGCCGATCTGCATTCGAGCCAGTCTGGCCTTAGAATGGCGCTGGCCTTGCTTGAACGCACGCACTTCCTCGAGGTCAGCGAGCAGCGTCTGCAATCTTTTTCGAAGCTCTGTGGCGTCCTCGAGCACCTCTCTCGCCCATGCCAGCAGGCCTCCCTCAGTCCTCCCAGTCTGTGTCATACGGCTTACCCTCATCAGCGTCATCGGCACATGGCCGAGGCGCTGTATTTCCCCCAGCATCGCCGTGTGTAACATCGGCCGGCGACTCTTCGGGCATGTTCCCCACGAGATCGCGATGGTCGATGATTGAATCGGCGATGCCGAGCTTGGTAGCGATCTCGTTCTGCACGGCGCCCAACCCAAGACGCTCATGCAGCACTTTCATGATGTCATAACCCAGATGCCCATCGAGCATAGCCAGGTGGGGATCGACGAGCTGTCTGGCGAGTGCTCGGCGAACCTCCTCCGCGCGATCAAAACTATTCTGCCACACCTCCGCGTTCCAGGGGGTGGTCGCACTCAAGTCGGCGAGCAGCCAGTCGAGCATCAGATTGGCAACCATGAGGCTATGCCTGCGGGCACGGTAGGCCTCAACGACGTCCAGGAACGAGGGCAGCACGAATCTCGAGGGCGCCGTGTCTCGCTTCCTCGTGAGGCAGATGGCGGCGCCTCGATGAAGATAAGTGAACACGTCCTCGTTGACGTTCATCGAGGGGATGATCGGTCGTTGATAAGATAGTGCAAACTCTCGGATCAGGCTATCGCGGTTAAGCTTGTCGTGCGCATCGGGGCTGAAGAACCGAAGCAGCAACACCGCCAACTGGGGCAGGAGCGACTCCTGGTGCTCCCGCAGCTCCGACGGACGATTCGCACGTGAGCAGAAGAAGTGCTCGAAGGAGTCGTTGGCCAGCTCTCCATCGATGACAAGGTAGGGAACCTGGATCCCCTGCACATCATCGCGGCCGACGTACTGTGGTGGTGGCCTCTTGTCGAACGGACCCATATTGAGCATCTGCGGGTAGAGGGGCGCTATCTGAGCTGCCTTGCTAGCCCACTCGATTGCTCTTCCATAAAGCTGATCAAGTGTCTGCGGCTCACCGGTAGCTGGTTGGGTGAGTTGGGATACGAATTCCGGATTGCTATCCCGTTGCTCCCATGTACTCGGTGTCAGGCGTATGAGCGGCGTGAGCTCGTTGATCGAAAGGGGGTGCACCCGCTTCTGCCTAGATCGCCCTACGCCGACGGAGATCGTCACGGTGAGCGAGCCGCTGTCGCGGACACGCAGGAGCGTTCCCACGCCGCACCGCCAGCCATTACGACCCGTATAAAAAGACTTAGGAGTGCGCTTCGCTGTAGATTGGAGCAAGAAGGGTTGAACGCATGTGCACTGATCCCATGCCCGATCGTCGCCGAGCACGAATGCCTGCTCTGCCTCTGGCTCGACGGCGGGATGGGGCACGGGCTCGTCACCCCCGGCATGCATGTAGCGGTACGCTTGGAGTCCGTCGGCATTCTTTGGGACGCGAGCCGGGAGCCAACCGCGCCGCGACCACGGGACACCCCGCAGGAGCCCAGACGCTTCGACGTGATGCCGATTGCGCAAGCTCTCCTTCGGCTGGCCCACGAAGCTATAGATAAAGTGAAAACGCACATTGTTAAAGGTGAGCTGCGAAGTGGGCATGTGCGACTGCTTATTCCATAATGCCATGTAGGATCGACAGAGCTTTCGACCGAAGTGTATTGAAGATCGGCGACGTGAGCAACGATTGATCGCGGGCCTTGGGCAGGTTCGTCTCGAGAGCCTCCACGACGCGAGCGGGGCGTTGCGAGAGCATCAGCACACGGTCGCTCAGGAACAGCGCTTCGTCGAGATCGTGACTGACGAACACGAGCGTGAGCTGCAACTGGCGGGCAAAGTCGTAGAGGTGCTGGCGGAGCACCAGAGAGTTGTGGAAATCGACAGCGGAGAATGGCTCGTCCATGAGCACTAGGCGTGGGCGCACGACAAGCGCCCGTACCATGCATAGCATCTGCGCTTGCCCGCCCGACAAATTATACGTCTTGGCCGTGAGGTCCAGTGAGAGGTCCAAACGCTCCACCAACTCTCGCAGCCTTGCTCTCGCCTCACGGCGCGGCACGCCAGCGAGCGTGAGTGGAAAGATCGCGTTCGACTCAACGTTCAGCCATGGCAGTAAACTACGTCTATAGTCCTGCACGATTGTTGGAATCATCGCGTAGATGTTTCTATCGATCGTGACGGCACCGGTAGTAGGCTTGATCGCGCCACCGATCAGTCCAAGGATCGTCGACTTGCCGCACCCGTTCGGTCCGAAGACCGTGAGGATCTCCCCGGCATCGAGGGCGAAGTTCAAATCTTGGAGCACATCGAGTGTGCCTCCCGAAACCGGAAACGACTTGGAGACATTGCGGAAGTTGATCACGCTCATTTTCCGACCCAGCGAAACGCCTGGCGTTCGCACGCGATGAACGACTTGTTCACCACGAAGCCGAAGACGCCCAAGAGCAGAATGACAGCGTACATCGACGAGATTGCATCAATGGCATATGAGTTGTAGATCCGCTGGCCGAGACCGGTCTCCGTGCCTATGAACATCTCCGCCACAACGACAACGATCAGCGAGAGTGACAGCGCCGTCCGAAGCCCGATGGCCGCCTGAGGAAGCGCGTCGGGAAGGGTCACCCTCACGAACACTTGGATCGGCGTGGCGCCGAATGATCGTGCCATCGCACGACGTGCGGGAGAGGCGTGGAACACACCATAGGCCGCGTTGAGGATCACCACGAAGACGGTCGCGGCGAAGACCATCGCGATCTTGCTTCCATCACCGATCCCGAATAACAGAAGAAAGAGGGGGAATATCGCCGTGACGGGTAGCGAGCGAAAGAACTCGATCAGAAACTCTGTAGAGTCATACAGCCGGCGAGACGAGCCGATGGCGAGTCCGACGCATAGCCCTGCGGCTCCACCGAGCACGTAGCCGATCAACCACCTCTGGGCGGTGGCGAGGATGTCCGCAAGCAGTTGGCCATGGATCAGCAGACTCCCAAGCGTCCGCACGGTCTCGATGAAGCCTGGAAGGAGGTCGCGATTGGCACCCCCGACATCCCCGAACGCGATCCACGCGATCAGTAGGAGACCAGGTCCGATCGCGGAGTAGATCGTTATCCGTCGAGACTCCATTCACCAATCTCCGGTCACCCGACTTGCATCGATTCCACGTAGTAGAGCGGGGTCAATGAGCGATTCGTAGTTGGGGATTTGCCTGCCCGAGTACTCAGGCAAAGCAGTCACGATGTGTTGGGATTCCTCCGAGAGAAGCTGGAGGATGGATCTGTTCAGTTCCACTCGCAGGTCATAATCTCCCCACGATGCGATGAGCGCCGACTCCTCCATTGGGATGGCGTCCGCGAGAATCCTTCTCGCTGCCGTTTGCTGACTCCTGGCGAATTCCTCGGCGCGCATGAGCGCCCGTAACAGACCCTGGAGTTCCGCTGACTTCTCCCGGACCTTGCGATCTGTCGAGCAAAGAAGGGCCTGTGCAACGTACACTTCGGGATCAACAAACTGGATCAGCTTGCCATCCGTGGCGGTCTCTGCGTTGAGTCGGAACGGTTGCCAGATGCTGGCCGCGTCGACATCGCCCTTGACGACTGCCGCCTGCATCGCGGGCGGGGGCATGCTAAGGAGCGTGACGCTCTGCGTCGATATGCCGTGCTTGCGAAGGAATCGCCACAAGAACGAATCTGAGGTAGTCGCGGGCAGGTACGCGATCGTCCGCCCTTCGAGGTCGGCTGGCACTTGGATGCCCCGATCTGATCTCGCGATGAGAGCATCGTCTGTCTTGGACGCGATCGAGGCGATGACCCGCGCCTTGACGTCCGACCGAAAGCCGAGATAAGCGATGTTTGTGTCCACCAAGACACCAACATCCAACTCATTGATGCCGAGGGAATCCATCGTGAGCTTGCCTGTCTGTATCGGTCGGAACTCGACCTCGATTCCTTCGGCTTGGAAGAACCCCTGATCTTCTGCGATCAACACAAGCATGGATATGTTCTTTGGCCCGCCGACGATCAATGGCCGTGAGCTGCCGCGTTGCGTGAATAGAGACCAGGCGGCAACGCCCAAGAGCAATGCGATGAGCAAGAATACAATTGTGCGGTAGAACACCTTCGGCATCACGCTTCCTCCGGACACTTCGAGGCCTGCCAAGTCCTCTTGATCAGACACACTATAGTCGGACTGGGTGACGCGTGCCCCTGCGGCGAGTCGGTCAAATCCCGGAGGTTCTGGTAACCACACCTCCGGACGAATGGCTCGTCGGATTTCAGGACGCGGCCTGGGGCAAGCAGGAGATCGAGCGACGAGAGAATGGTCGCGGCGAAGAGACTTGGAAGTAGCCTCCTTGCACACGCTCGGCCGGGTCCTTGATCGCGTGACATCCCAGAGTGACTCAGCACGCGGCCCACCCATAGTCCAACCAACCTACAACGATGATAAATACTAGAGCAGCATGTTTCCAAGACGATCCTAGAACCCGATGAGCAACACCAGCCCACTGTCGACGTTTCCAATTTTGTTCCAGATGTTGTGTTGCCGATGCTTGCTCATCGACGGGAGCCTTAGTGGATGGTAAACTCAACGATGCATCCGACGGAGCCCCAGCACCCCATCCAGAACAATAGGTGTCCTCTGATCGTAAGTCCGTTTGTCCACGACCTTCAGTTTTTTCATTGCTGATGCGACTCGATTGTTTCCAAAACATTGTCATTTCCTCGCATAGATTGAACTTTGGCCCAACATCAGGCCATCTGTTAACTGCGGATAAATTTCCTAAAAACCTGAAGATCAAATTCCATATATTCTGACACGCCTATCAAATACGCGCAAGCTAATTTCTTTGCCTGAAATGAATTATCATACACAGACCTATCCCCCCAAGATTTGACTGGTATCCAAGCTGAAAGTCTCGGGCCTGGATCAAGAAGGGCTGGCGTAGTCAGTAGCGGAATTCGCCGGAGGAGATAGCTGCATCATCTCCGAGTGACGAGTGTATCGGGCGAGTTGACGGGCACGCTATTTGCACACCGCTCCGCATCTATCGAGCGGGAATGACCCGCGGAGAGAGGGGGTTCTCATTTTGAAGATTTTGAAACCGCCCCCAGCTCTTGCAAATAGCCATAAGCCGTTGTTTCTTAGTCTGTTAGAGCTCCGGATTGTTGCCGGTCTTTGCCGATTGTTGCCGATCTCGATGCCCTTCTGTAGAACTCATTTTGGAACTCAAGCTAGGCGCACTTCTCTTGAATTGACTGCGCCTAACCCTGAATTCTAAACCAGACGGATGAAGTGATATGGAGGGCCTGAATAATTCATTCGGCGTATGGGATTGTTGCTTTATTACTTGCTGTAATCATATACGCCCTTTATTTCTCTGTTTAGAAAGCTCCCCTTCGAGGGCGCGTCCATAAGGGCATCAAAGACCTCGCGCTGGACACCGTGATAGATATACGTGTTGCCTGAGAGGAATCGGATATGTAGTTGCTGCGCATCGTCGTCGTAACCGATTGCCTCGATGTTTGAGGAATCGACGAAGGTCATCTCAGGCATCGTCTTGCTCCTTTGGTGTAACATCCCTTCGGTGTCGCCAATTGTTGAGGGCTGATTCATAGTGCTTGCCATCAGGTCGCTGCTTGCGCCAGGCATCGGGCATATCCGGATCATCTCCCCGTGGCCGATTACGGGCTTTGTAGAACTGTATTCGTGACGGAATGGGCATAGCCTCGCCCAGAACGAGTCCTTCCCCCGTCCGCAGAGATGGCAACATTCCGCCTAGCGCGCCGAGATCATCTGGCATCGCAGCTTCCACTTTGCTGCGATCTGCTGAGTTGGTCAGTCTCAGCGCGATAATGGTTCCGCACTGGCTCAGGACGGTACTCTGGATTTCGACGGGGCGTTGCGTTGCCACACATAGGCCGATACCGTACTTGCGTCCCTCTTTGGCGATACGCGCAATGGTTCTATGCGCTGCCGAATCACCGCCTTCGGGGAGGAAAATGTGCGCTTCATCCAGGACTATGAGGAGAGGTTGATTGCGGCCACTCGTGGGAAGGTCGTGCGCCCAAAATAGCATATCGTATATGATGCGCAGCATTGTGCCGACGATCGTCGATAGCACCTCGGAAGGAACTCTGGACACGTCTAGAATCGTTAGCGGCTTGTCATGGCCCACCCACGATTCAACCAGACTGTGTAAATCTTCGTCCGTTTTTCCATCGAGATTTGGCGTCAGCTTGTCGCCGGGATCGCAGAGGAATGCATAACTCGAATCCTGCAATCGACTCCGCATCAACTCCAGTTGTTTCGCGATCTGCCTCTTGCTCTGGTGAGCATACGGCTCTGCCCCACCAGGTGCGACAGGTGGATAAACATTTGAGATCAGCGTTTCTGGGTTTCCTATGCTTAGTCTGTCGACAGGCGTTTTTCTATCAACTTTGAATGTTTGCCGTTCATAGTCATCAAGATCAAACCACAGTTTTCGGATGCTGAACGGAATCGGTGAATCGACTGCTATTGCAGGGTCTGGCGGCTTGTGCGCCAGATGCTCCACTGCTTTCTTCTTCCTGGCAATGATCTCGTCTCGCACTGCCGTTTGCGCGCCCGGTGGCATTTCGCCGAGAGTGATCGCCTGCAGTTCCTCGAACGGCAAAGCCCAGTACGGAACGAACAATTTTTCCTCTTCCTTCTCTGCATCGACCCGGAATACGCGACCGTACACTCCGACGGCACTGCCATACTCGCCGTGAGGATCAATGACCAGTACCCGCGCGGAGGGAAACCCTTGCGTGGCGATCGCCTCCAAAAGGACCGCGAGTAGGTTGGACTTGCCTGCGCCAGTTGAGCCGACTACGGCGCAATGCCGCGTAACCAATTTCCCCAAATCCAATTGACCGGCAATACCTGAAGCAGCGGCAATGTGCCCAACCGTTATCGCTCGCTGCTGTTCGGTGGATCCATAGATCACGCGCATGTCGTAAGGCGTGACGAGATGTACTTCGTCCTCGATCGTCGGATATTGGCTCACCCCACGTTCAAACACGCCGCCAATTGACTCGCCGAACAAGGTTGCAGAGAGCCAACGGTGACCAGGTGGCGCAGTGACCTCGTCACGAACCGGCGCAGCGGCAGCACCGACAAGCGTGCACACTGCATAGAGATTCGTGTATCCCAAGGGCATTCGCAGGAACCCCCCCACCTGACCGACGCGATAAGATTGTCCACTTACCATGATGAACGTCGGAACGTCGTCATGAAGGCGAATGGTGACGACGCCGCCTTTCACGGAATCAACACGGCCAATCAGCGTAGGACTGCCTCGTTTCATTGGCTGCCCATTTCGTTAAGGAACCGACAGAACCAGTTGAAGTCGCCAAGCCGCATTTTCCCTCTCAGATCCTCGGTAGTTGCCGCTGCAGACGCTGACTCCTCAGGGTTTGCATTGCTGTCAAATGCTGTATCCAAAAACGCATGCGTTTTCCTATCCACGGGCTGAGTCAGCTGCCACTCTCCGAAAGTGCCCGACAGGACCCCGCCATTTGGTCCGACAACTGTGAGGTTCGACCGTCGCTGGGCTCTCTTCACAAGTTCGTCCGTTTCCTTCAAGTCTTCAAACCACATCGCAATGACATTTGCTGTAGGATTGTTCTCCAAAGCGCCATACACGAGTTCATTGATGTGGTCGTCTCGGAAACCAAAGCCACAAGTGATCAATAAAGCATGTTCCCTTCTCAGCACGCGCGCCAAACGATCCATGAAACTCGTGTAAGGCTGCTTGCGAGACTCATCGTACTTTCGATGTGAGGGAAGGATCATCTCTCCGGTGTCGCAGGGTTGGCCTCGCACAATTCGTGTGCCTACTGACGCTTCTGTGGCCTTCCAATTCACGGACCCGTGAAGTTTCCAAAGGCGCACCCACTTGGGCCTCGGCAGAAGATCGTCGTCGTCAAGACAGTCAGGATAGAAAAACGGTTCGTGAGCGCCGACAAAACCGTCAAAGACAGGAACAGAAGCGAGCTCGAACGCTCGCTCAAACAGAATATCATAGTTCGTCGTGAAGAGTTCAAGCGCGGACGTTCGGTGTACCCGTTGCACCCACTGTACGAAACGGTCATGAGGAATGCGCTCGGGAATTTTGTCACTCGCTGGGAGCACCTTCTTTGCGATAGACGAACAAATGGCCGACTCAAGCAACCGTAGTCCATCCGAGTCGAGACCGACCAAAGTCTCACCATCTCCGACTGCAGCGATTTTTGCTCGCACCATTGACAGGATGTTTTCGATATTGACCGCTTGGTTACATTTTGTGCACTGCTGGGCCATCGACGCCCATGCCTTCTTGTGGCTCTCGCCGAGGTCCGCAACCGCCTTCTCGCAGATCGTGGTCAATCCGTCGACACCGGGGATAAGCGGCTGGTATTTTCGCAGGTCTCCGGGATTCGGAGGCGGGGCTATATTGATCGCGCTGGATGTGCCTGCGCCAAAAAGGAACACAAGACTTCGATCGTGTACGGATAAGTGATTGCGTAGATCATCAATTACTCTTCGAGGATCGTGCATTTCCTGTTGCCTTATGCGGTTTTTTACTGGAACCATATGTGACCCATCATTTATCGCCGTCTGTGTCCGAGTCAGCTTGCTCCAGTAGCGGAATATCCAGCCCTTCGATTTCCTGAAGCGACTTGCCTGCGATTCCCTGAAGATCCCCGTACATACCTGCGGTCGAATCGATAACACCACGTATTTGTTCTTCGCGCTTTGCCCACAACCGTGTCATCGTCTTGCGTTCCTTGTCCAGATCATCCTGCATGTCACTGAACTTTTCGACAATCGCCTGCACGCGATGCTGGAAGCGTGGACCAGTCAAGTACTGGTAGACCAACTCCATCTTGGTCTGCTGTCCTTCACCCGCTGTCCTTGCTGCAGCGAGTTCAATGATCGAATGCCGAAGTGCCATTGCGACGGGCATAGCGCTTCGATACGAGGTGACCCATACACCATCGACCAGGCTAAAAGTTTCAACATCCTTGGGCAATGCCTGGCTGACGATAACTGCGAGATCGGCTTTGGCTGCTCGCTGATCTCCCCGGAGCTTGGCAAGCCAGCTATCAGTCCAGTTCTTGGTCCGCTTCGATTCCCAGAGGATGGTGCCGCAAGGCTTACCAGTGGAATCGACCACGCGTTGTATGGCGTCCCCACCAAACTCCCCCTTGGAAACCGGCTCGATTGAATCGTGTGGGAAATTATCTCGCAGCTTCGTTTCAAGCTCAAGTTCCTGCACTTCTCCCTGTAACTGTTGCGAGCCCTGCTCAGCCTTTTTCTTTAGATCCTCAATCTGACGTCGCATGGCTGTGATGGTTTGCTCCTTCTCAGCCACCTTCAGATTGAGGGATTCCTCCACTTCCTTTTTTGCTTGATTTCGAATGGCGCCTAATGATTCTTCCACTCGTTTCTCAATCGTCAGGTCCATTTCTCGCTTGGCGTCGTCCAACTCGCGCTGCTTACGGATCAACTCTGCCTGAGCCTTCTGCGCCTCAGCGAGCTTCTCGTCTCGCTGCTTGAGCACCTCGTTGAGTTCGTCCAGTTCCTTAGCCTTTTGCTCAAGATCATCGCCTATCGCGATGCGTGCTTTCTTGGCTTCTTCAGCGGAAATGACTTCGCGCTCAGTTTTCAGCTTGATCGCAACTTGCTCGTCAATCGACTCTCTCGCCTTATCGAGTTCCGCCTTCTGTGCCTTGATCGCATTCTCGCGCTTAGCGATTTCAGCATCATTTACAGCAATACGTTCCTCGTAAGCTTTCCGAGTAGACTCGATCAATGGAGCTGCCAATGACTCAGTCAGTTTGATCTCGGACTTGCATGATGGACACGTGATGGTTGGTTCGGTCATAGACATTCTTTGCTATATGGTCCTTGTATGTCCCAAATTCTACACAATTCGCGGATAGGAATTTTCGGCCATGAGCTAGGGATCACCCCCGCCCACCATCCGATTAGCACCAGGCCGTGTAGGAGTCAACGATAATCGAATGGCCATGCGATCTCTTGCAACGGCACATTCTATCTTACTGGACTTCGCCTAGCCGAGCACTTGATTTGCCAACGGTCGTAGGTTTCCGCTATTTGTTCCTGGCAACGCCATCTTGCCCCCTCCCCCAAATCTGTGGTTGAACAGCATGGACCCTGCCGCCGTGCTCATCCGGTTCAAGCGGCCGTCGGCTTCCTGCGCCTGCGGCTCCGTGCAGCCGATCCCCCGGTTTCATTCGGGCGGCTGTTCGCTTGACCCGGTCTGCGACTCGGCAGCCAAGACGTGCCCATGTTCAACAACAGACTCTGGAAGGAGATCTACTATGACGACTACTACCTCAACGACCAACGACAACCAGCCTCACGACCGTGTGATGCTCGGTCCGATCGAAGCCACCATCTGGCAGAACGTCGGCGACAACAACCGGCCATTCTACCGGGTCAGCTTCTCCCGCAGTTATCGCGACAGCGATGGCGCCTGGAAGAAGACCACCTCGTACAGCAGGGATGACCTGCTGATGCTGGCCAAGGTCGCCGACAAGGCGCACTCTCGGATCCTGGAGATCCAGACCGAGGACAACCAGCGTCAGCGTGACGCCGAGAAGGCGGTTGCCGCTGAAGCAACGAAAGGGGCGGCGCGATGAGCGCCCCCCACTTCTTTGGGCCATTCGTGGCCGACCTGCACAGCGTGACGCGTGCAGGCGGCACATCGGAAGTGGTCCGGCTCCGTAAACACTCCGGTGATTCGATCACACCTGCGGTGTACTTCGACCCGAGCGAACTGATCTGGGTTGTCACGGCGTTGCAGGCCGTACAGTCCCGGATCCATGCGGGGGATCAATGAAGCTGGTGACGGCGGAACTCCGCCGTCGCCTCCCCTCGCTGTACGGATCCGAGTGGGAGTCGAACCCAACTGTTCAGGCCAAGTTCTTCACGCCGTGGAGCAACTGGACGTGGTACGCCATCGAATTCGATGGCGAGGACATCTTCTTTGGCCTGGTTGATGGCCATGAGGCTGAGCTCGGGTACTTCAGCCTGGCCGAACTGGAATCAATCCGCGGCCCCGGCGGCCTGACCATCGAGCGCGACCTGCACTTCGACCCGATCGGGCTGAAGGAACTCCAGGGGAAACTCGAAGCCCGGTCCACGGCGCCGCGGTCGCAATTCAAGGAGCAGGGGCGGTGAGCGACACCGCCCCCAACCTTGCACCGGATCGATCCGAGTACACCGGCTGTCCCGGCTCCGCTCACGTTCATCGCGACGTGTTCGAGGTCGGGGCCGATCGGCTCTCGTGGGAATACTCATCCAAAGGGCGCACCGAAGGCGACATCCGGGCGTCCTACAGCGCCGACCGGATCGGCCTCGGCAAGCCGGTCCGGAGGCCGTTCATATTCCGAGGCCGCCCTTGGGTATGCACCGGATGTGTTGGCGGTGTCTCCCTGACCGCCCAGGCGTATCAGCTCATCTCGCAGAAGGCCTTTGTCGGCCAACCACAGTCGTATTCCGAGAAGACACGAGACGCCGCAGCAGCCCGAAGTGATCCCCGCGGGTTCTATCATGGCATCATGACTCAGCATCGCGGTAAACCATGCGTGCTCTCCGGCCCTCCGGCATCATTCATTGCCGGAGCGGCGGCCCAGTTGGATCTGTTCAAGCAGCGCTGATCTAAATCCCTCAACGGATGTCACTCCGTCGATGTGCACCGGATCTCGGTGATGACGGCCTGTTGCTCGTCATCCCGCCATTCACCGCTTCGTTCCCCCGCCGCTTTGATGGACGGCACACGGTGCTGGGTCAATGCCTTGTAGAGCGATTCAAGCCTTGTCCCTTTGATCACCACATCGTCCATCGGGAACCGCATGCGGATCTCTGAAGACGGGTTGAACTCGATCTTGAGCAGCGTCGTGTACGGCAACGCGACGTGGTTGCCATCGGACAGGATCAGATCGAGCATGGCGACGTAGGACTCGGCGACGGCGTTGCCATCGCTTGCTTGCTCGGCCCGCGAATTTCGCTCGTTCCTCGGTGGAGCGGCGTACTTGCTGATCAGGTCGTTATCTTTCACGTTCAAGCCCTCCCAGATCCAGATCTCGACCCCGATCCCTTCCGCGTTCTTGTTTTTGTGATGGCTCTGAGCGGTGACGAGATTGCTCGGTCGCTCGTCGGCCACTTTCTTTGTGATTCAGCCAATGCCCCAGCGCTTCTCGGCACTCCTCGCCTCGGACACGCGGCGGTTCGACGCCCGATTGCATCATCTCGGTGGCGCTGGTTCGTGAAGCGTCCTTGCCGATCGATTTCAGGAGCCTGTCCTTGTCGTCGGTGAAGACCGTGACCTCGTGACGGCCCCGCGTCACCGACGTGTAGAACTGCTGCACCGAGCCCGCCGGCGCCGAAACCTCGGACTGTGCCAGGATCACATGATCCACCGTCCGGCCCTGCGAGGCATCGCTGGTCACGCAATAGCCGTGCGCTACATGCCCGAAGTCGCGTGGCAACGCCCAGCCGTCGCCGAGTGTCATCCGGCCACGCTTGTCGAACCCGGCAACCGTGTACATCGCCCCGTTGCGGAGCTGGTGTTTCCGGCCATCGGTGTAGCCGTTGGCCGTGATGCGGATCCGGTCGCCCGCCGTGACCGGCAACGTTCCTTGTTCATACACCTGGTAACGCTCCGCCGCCTCCACCGGCAACCGCGTCACCGCGCTGTCCCGTTGCCGCTTGACCATCACGCCGCGTTTCGTGTGCCCGACCACTTCCGCTCGGTCGCTCGCCTTGAAGCCGAAGCCCGCGTGGCGGTGGAACTGGATGACGTTGCCGACCGTGTACATCGCCGGATCCTTCCGCTTGGCAACGCTCAGGTGCAGCGGCTTGAGCTGCGGAACCACCTGATCCGTCGTTGCCAGCCGCCCCTCGGCCCGCAAGGCTCCGCGGATCGCGTTAGTCACTTCCCGCCCCTCGGCGTGGGTCGGTGACACCACCAGCGCCGATCGGCCACGCCTGGTCGAATCGGTGTACGCCCTGGCGACCTCCCACCCCCTGTCGTGGTCCCCCACTTCCCTGATCGATCCCATCTTGTCGAGTTGCTCGAAGCCCTTGCCAAGGTCGCCCCTGGCGACCGTCTCGACCGCCCGTTTGTACTCGCTCGTCTTCTGGCGGCGGACCTGCTTGAGTTCGATTGGCTTCAGGCCGGATTCCTTCTCGATCAGCTTCATGGCGTCGCCCCGGATCACGCTCCGGTGCTGGGACGTATCGCCCGAGAGGATCAGGCGGGTCCCCGTCCGTTCCGCGATGCGAACGAGCCGCTGCATGTCGGGGACGCTGAGAAGACCGGCCTCATCCACCCACAGGGCGTTGCCCTTGAGCCGGTGCTGTGTCTGGGGGTTGCTCAGCACATGGGCCACCGTCTGGGCGTTCTCGAAGCCGTCTTCCCGCAACACTTCGTGCGTCGCCATCGCCGAGGGCGCCGCGACCTGCACGCGCCTGCCGGTGGACTCGATCGCCTTGACGACCTCTTTCATTGTTCGCGTCTTGCCAACCCCAGCCCGGCCCCGGATCAGGATCACCGAATCGGTGGACTCCAGAACATGTTTCACGGCTTCACGTTGATCCTGGGCGAGTTGCTGGTCGTGGATCTGGTGGCTGTGCTTGATCGGCATGTGCTTGCCGCGGCCCTCGCGGATCGTCATGAGCATCTTCTGCTCTTCGGCGAGCACCGCCGGTGTGGTCACCCAGGACTGGCCGTCCATGGTGCGACGCAGGATGTCCTTGGTGGCCACGCGATGACGGAAGCGTGTCCAGACCGCCTCGGGGGTGATCTGGCTCACGCCGATCTCCAGGGCCGCAGCCAAGAGTCGTTTTTCGGGGATGATCGAGTTCTGCTCGAAGAGGTGGTGCTGGGCATGATCCAGTGACGCATCGAGGGCCTTCTCTGTGTTCAGTCGGACCGGCCTTTGGCCTCTGGCGTTCGCTCTCGCCGCCTTCAGAGCCGTGGACTCCTCGGCGTCGATACGCTCACGCCAGCCCTCACGGAGCTTCTCCATCGTCATCTCGCCGGACTTGCGGTTGCGGGTCTTGGCCCCAAGCTTGGACTTGCGATTGGGATCCACAATGCCCTGCTCATTGGCGGCGCGCTCGATCTCTTCCGTCCTTCGGCTGAACTTCTTGACGATCGATTCGGGGATTCCCGCGATCTCCCAGCCCTCGCCGCGACGCTCAATGTAGTACCCGAGCGCCGTCAGCCTCTCCGCCAATCTCGCGTGGTACGCCGCCTGGTAGTACGGAGCGTCACGCTTGACATCGCCCAACTCGATCGCCTTCCATCTTCGCTCCGCCGGATCCCAGGTGGCGTTGGGGATGAAGGCGTGCAGGTGCAGGTGGGGATCGGGGACGCCGTCCACGGGCCTTGCCGTGAAGTGGACGAACTCAGCCCAGACCATGTTGCCGGTCAGGCGGTTCTCGTTGCGGCCCCGTGTCCGGACGCGTGTCTGGACCCCCCGCTCGATCTCCCGCATGGTGTCGGCAACGGCACTGCGGAGCGTTGCCAGGATCCGGTCGTCACCGGTGAGCTCCATCACCGCTGAAACGCTCTTGGGGACGTGGAAGTTGAAGTCGTAGCCGGGCCTCCGGTTCGGCTGGTTGCGAACAGTGAGCTTCTCGCCGGTCGCCGGATGACAGTTATCGCACAGCCGCTCGAAGGCGAGTTGGTCGACTTCACCCTTGAGGCCCAGCTTCTCGGCGGCCTTGCCGCCCCAGTGACCGACGATCTCTTGCTCGACCCCGATCTGGTTCGTGTAGTACTCGCCCCGGCTGAGGGCCTCGCGGAAGTACGACTTCGCGGCCTCAGCGGAGACGCTCGGCGTCATCCTGAGCATGGCTGTGAGTTCCCGTAAATTCTCTGCGTTGACGAAATAGGCGCCGGGGAAATAGCCCCGGATTGTTCAATAGGTTTTGGAAACTGAGTCCCATCATCTTCTCTGCATACAGCATGATTGCAGGTTGATGAAGTGACTGTAGCCAGGTGAAGCTGAGTACCTTGAGACTCTCAGCAAGCAAGAGGATTAGTTGTCAGGCGTCTCTCCGATGCAGTGCATGCGGGCGTTGAGGCAATGTGTACACAGCGCAATGACAGCGCGGCATTGGCGATGATTCGGAATGCAGGAACGTCTGAACAAGCCTCCAGAATACTGCAAAAAGCCGGACTACGCGCCTATTGACGCCAGAATCTTCCGGAATCCCCGCGACGTTCTCCGTTCCACCCCGCGATCCGTGTCGCCGCGGGC
>Ga0114931_10001130_pt1 | contig 34019 bp, 26 predicted proteins | sample 2SBtaG_FD_89579 | JGI IMG/M metagenome (GOLD analysis project Ga0114931, IMG submission 89579) | Deep subsurface microbial communities from Kolumbo volcano to uncover new lineages of life (NeLLi) - 2SBTROV14_V59a metaG | ecosystem: Environmental > Aquatic > Marine > Volcanic | place: Kolumbo...
AGCGTTTTTCATATACTTCTTCAAATTTTCTCACATTATCCCGATAGTGCTTCAAAAATTTTCATCGCCTATAAAAAACGCTGAAAATCTTGATGCGAAGTAATTTTTAGAACCCCCCTTAATAACTTCCATAATACTTCCTCAAAAACCACTCGATGGCCAGCAGCAACATGATTAGTACTGCAATGTACGGCAATGCGTTTAGCCCCGAATATTTTTCTTCATAATAAATCATGGTTTTCAAGTCCTCTCTGTCCGACAAAAGAACAGGGATTGTTGAAATTTCGTTTGGGAACAACATGGCCCCATCGTGGCGTGAGGCCAGCCTGTAAAGGATGGCGTGGTTAGCATTCAGATTCCGGCTTTCCAGCGACCGGTCTGCAACGATAAACTCACCGCCGGATTTGTATTTTTCGCTGCCCAACCGGGTTGATGATTTGAATTGATAAACCCCTACGGGCAATTTTTTCAGGTCGAGCAGATAACTCGTTTCAACGGGGGAAAAGACGTAATTAAACTGATCGCCGTTTTCATTGGTCAGCGTAAAATTCACATCCACATCATTTACCGGTTCGTACGACTGATTGTACAATTCAGCTTTTATGGTCACATTGTCGCCCAATGTATATTCATTTTTTGTGATCACTCTGAAGAACCGTTTGTCTTTACGCGACATCAAAAGCTGTACTGTTTTGTTCAGTAGCTCGTCAAAAGCATCCGAATTATCACTTTGCAGGTAATCGTGTACCCGCCACATCCACAATCCTTCGCCCATGATCATTCCGCGCCTTACCCCGTTTTGTTCATCAAATACGATGAGCGGGAAAGCGGTGGAAAGGTTGTTGATGCGCTGGAAGGCAAATACGGACGAGCCGCGGGTGATTTGATAATTGCCCAGCGGAACGATGAGCGGCGGAAATTGTTCTATTCTTTTTATGGTTTCTTCGTTAAGAGTGAAAAGGGAAAATGTCGGGTTGAAATCCATCTGGGCCTCTTCAAAATTGAAACCTGCCGGGCGAATATCCGCTCCACTGAAAACATGCTTAAGCTGTGCAAATGCAGTTTGTTTCCCTGTAATGAACAGCACAGGGATGTTTTTTTGCTTTACATCTTTGAAAAACAGGTTCATGGGCTGTTTTGCCGAAGGCAGGTTATGAAAGACAATGAGGTCGTAATCAGTTATTTTGCCTTTGAATTTTCCCGGATAGGATACCTCTGTTTTGTAGTTTCCGTTAATCTTCAGGCTTTCCCTGATAGCTGCCACATCGGGGTGGGGCGCATTGGCCATGATCAGGATCTTGTGCCTGTTGTCGAAGATGTTGATAAAAATATCACGGACATTGTTTTGCTTGTTTATTTCTTCCCTGTCCGTCTTTGCTACTATCCTTATCCGCTGCATGCCCGGTTTAGCTGACGTTAAGGAAAAGCTGAGGGATTTGCTATAATGATCACTGCCCATGATCAGTTGTTTCTTCGATTGAAGTTTGCCAAAGGCATAAATACTGACGGTTGCTTTACTCCCTTTCATCTTATCAGCGGCTATATTGACTTCAACCGGGAAATTATCCCCGCGGTAGGCGATGCTGTTATAACGCACATCACTTATTTTCAAGTCCATGTTGGTGGTCGTATCGCCCAGAGCAATAGTGTAAATGGGGTAGTTTAAAGCAGAGGCCGCAAAAACAGGGTCAATCCCCCGGTTATTGATACCGTCTCCGGCAAGGATCACAGCCCCAACGTTAAGGCCGGCATAATTTTCTTTCAGCGATTTGAAAAGGTCGGCATAGTTGGATGTCCCGTCTTCGAAATCAGGGTGGCTTCCTAAACGGGTTTTTTTGCCAAACAGGTAAGTGTCAACGTTATATTTTTCAGAAAGGTTCGCAATAAGGTCTTTTATCTGCTGTGGAAAATCTTTTTTATAATAAGTCGAATCTTTTCCCAGAACAACTAACCGGGAATTGTCAATTCCGATGATAATAATGGGTTTATCAAGGTTTTTTTTGCGAGTCTTCAGATAGGGCGAAAGCAGCAGGAAGGCAAGGATGGCCACGGCCAAAAATCGTACGGTAAACAAAATAACATTGAGTGCGGTCCCCGTTTTGTTCCGTTTGTTTCTGTAATACAATAATCCTGAAATGAGTAAACCGGCCATGATGACCAGCAATAAAAACCACCACGGATATCCTATGATCAGGTCTGTTATCAATTGATTATTTTTATAGAGTGTGCAAAGATATTGTAAACGAGGAGATGATGATGCCTGAACGGGATAAAAACATAAAACACTTGCATTGCACGGGATGATTTCCGTACTTTTGTAAAAAATAAAATTATGATCGAATACACAAGTGGCTGGATTGGTGGTCCGGAAGTAATTTTGATTGTCATTGTGGTCTTGCTGCTTTTTGGCGGCCGTAAATTACCGGAGTTGGCCAGGGGGCTGGGAAAAGGGATCCGTGATTTCAAAAAGGCAACGGAGGAAAGTGACATGAAAGAGGATATACAGGATATTGCTTCTGAATTCAATAAGGTAAAAAAGGATGTGGAAGACCTGAATCCCAAGAAGGCACTCAATTTTAAGGATACCGGAAAATCCACAAAGAAATAACGGGATCATCATCTTTTATTAACCACGATGCTGACGGCATTGTCCTGTCATAATACCTGCTGTTATTATTAGAACCTGATTTGTGAAAGACCTTACCAAAGGAAGAGAAGCGAAACTGATCCTGAATTTTGCATTGCCCATGCTCATGGGGAATGTCTTTCAGCAGATGTATAATGTTGTTGACAGCATCATTGTTGGAAAAGTTTTGGGAAAGGAAGCGCTGGCGGCGGTGGGTGCCAGTTTTCCGTTGATTTTTGTTCTCATATCTTTTATTATCGGTTTTGCCATCGGAGCAACCATTGTCATCGCCCAGTATTTTGGTGCCAAAGATATGGTGCGGGTCAAACGCACAGTGGATACGCTTTATATTTTCATGTTTTTTACTTCAGTACTACTCACCTTTTTGGGGATTTATGTCAGCAAATACATATTTGAGCTTATTGCACTGCCACCGGATGTCATCCCACAGGCCGTGGATTATTTTACGATCTATTCGCTGGGTTTTGTCTTTTTCTTTGGTTTTCAGGGTACTTCGGCTATTCTGCGGGGACTGGGCGATTCGCGTACGCCGGTTTATTTTCTGGTGGGTTCCACGCTCATTAACATCGCGCTTGACCTTACCTTTGTCATTGGCCTGGGATGGGGCATCAAAGGTGTAGCCACCGCAACGGTCATTTCCCAGGCCGCTGCGTTTTTTGCCATCGTCATCTACATCAACAAGTACCACAGATTCCTGGATTTTTCTCCATTGAAAATGAAATTCGACAGGGAAATCTTTATAAAAAGTATTCGTATCGGTTTCCCTTCCGGGGTTCAGCAAACGGTTGTTTCGGTGGGATTTCTGGTATTGTACCGCATCGTCAGTATGTTCGGCACAAACACCATTGCGGCTTACAGCATTGCCATGCGCATTGACTCGTTTGCCCTGATGCCTTCGATGAATTTCTCAGCCGCCATTTCAGCGTTTGTCGGACAGAATGTCGGCGCGGGAAAAGTGTACCGTATCCGCAGCGGGTTGAAAGCCACCCTGAAAATGACCATGATGATCTCAGCAGGGATTTCCCTTGTTGCCATCTTGTTTGCCCGACCCATCATGTCGGTTTTTACCAATGACACGGAAGTCATCAATATCGGTATTCAGTATTTATACATTGTCAGTTCTTTTTACATTGTGATGGCGGCGATGTTTACGTTAATGGGACTGTTGAGGGGTGCGGGCGACACGTTGACTTCCATGTTTATTACAATGTTTACGCTGTGGATCGTCAGGATTCCGGCATCATATTTCCTGTCTGTCAAATTCGGTAACATCGGTATCTGGTGGGGCATTCCCATTGCCTGGGTGCTTGGGCTGACACTTTCGTTTTTGTATTACAAAACCGGGAAGTGGAAGAACAAAGGGGTGGTGAGGAAAGAGATGCGCAATGGTGCTGAAACGGAAAAGGAATAGGGCTTATCGGTTAAGTGTTTTTTAAAGAAAATCAGATTTTGTCGTACATAACCGACAAAAATAAGTATATTTGTCGGTTATAACCGACAAATATATAAAAATGATCAAACGAGCTTTAGAAGCAATCATTGAAAAAGATTTTTTTTCAGGGAAAACAATTCTTTTAATGGGGCCCCGGCAAGTGGGAAAAACGACCTTGTTAAAGCAAATATCCGAAAAACGAAAAGAAAAAGTTATCTGGCTTAACGGCGACAATCCTGATGACAGATCCCTGCTTAATGCTATGAACGGTTTAAGGGCAAAGCAATTGTTTACTCCGGGGTCCGTAATAATAATTGATGAAGCGCAAAGACTTGAAAATTCCGGTCTGACATTAAAAATTATTCACGACAATTGTGAAAATATCCAGTTAATAGCTACCGGTTCGAGTTCCTTTGAAATGACCGATAAAATAAAGGAAGCGCTAACCGGCCGGAAATGGAGTTTTAAGCTATATCCTGTTTCCCTCGTTGAATTGTCTGAAAATATTGGTTGGTTAAATACATTAAGATCCTTGGAAACACGACTGATTTACGGTTCCTATCCTGAAATAATTAATCATGCCGGTAATGAAAAACGGGTTTTAAATGAACTGGTTTCGGATTATCTGTATAAAGACGTATTTGCATTAAAAGATATCAGAAAACCGGAAACATTGGAAAAACTATTACAAGCCATTGCCTTCCAAATAGGCCATCAGGTATCACACAGGGAATTATCCAATCATATTAAAGTGGATAAGGAAACAGTACAGCGTTACCTGTATTTGTTGGAAGAAGCGTATATCATTTTCAGCTTAAAGTCGTTTTCACGAAACCTCCGTAATGAATTAAAAAGGTCAAAAAAGTATTATTTTCATGATACCGGTATTCGTAATGCAGTAATCAGTCGTTTTAGTCCGCTTGAAATTCGTGATGATACAGGCGCTCTTTGGGAAAACTTCATGATTCTGGAAAGGTTAAAATCACTTGAATACAGTCGAAGCTATAGTAACATTTATTTTTGGAGGACCACCTTGCAAAAGGAAATTGATTATCTAGAAGAACGCGATGGAAAAATATATGCTTATGAGTTCAAATGGAGCCCCTCAAAAAAGGCAAAATTACCGCTATCCTTTGCAAAAGCATATCCGGAAACGGAATTTAAGGTAGTTAACAAAGATAATTTTTTTGATTTTGTTTCATATTCAGGTGGTTAATTGTTTGTGAACCAAATGGCGCTACTTTTCAAAACCCGGCCTTGTGGCTTGGATGGTCAGCTTTTTACAAAACAATTTACTGTTATTGAAAAACGAAAAATTTACCGGTAAATAACCCATAAATTCAATACTTTTGGCACTTGATTTTAATCATGGGTATGAAAAGCTTTTTGAGAACAATTTCCCCGTTTTTTCTTTTGCTTGTTCTGGTTTTTTTCCTGTCGGGTTTAAAAGCACAAAAGGTTACAGGATTGGTCCCAACGCCTGAGGCAGAGCGGTGGGCTGATTCGGTCTATCAATCCCTCACACTGGAAGAAAGGGCCGGGCAACTGATCTTCATCCGGGCCAATTATTCGGGAAGAGGTTACATTGAAAACGTCGGGAACCTGCTCAGGGAATACAACCTAGGCGGTGTGGTGTTTTTTGCAGGCGATCCGGTGAAGCAGGTCTTGAAAGCCAACGAATGGAACCGGCTGTCCAAAACACCGTTGCTGTTTTCCATGGATGCCGAATGGGGACTGGGGATGCGCCTGAAAAATACGGTCAACTATCCTTTGCAAATGACACTGGGCGCCATTTCCAACGACAGTTTGATTTATCAAATGGGCAGGCAGATCGGTCAACAATGTAACCGCATTGGCATTCGGATGAACCTGGCGCCGGTAGTGGATGTGAACAACAACCCGATGAACCCGGTGATTGGGATGCGCTCCTTCGGGCAAAACCCGGAAAGTGTGGCACGAAAGGGGTATTTTTATATGAAAGGCCTTCAGGATGAAAGGGTACTTGCCTGTGCCAAACATTTTCCGGGGCATGGCGACACACAAACCGACTCCCACCTCACATTGCCCGTATTGAACAAATCGAAAAAAGAAATGCGGTCTGTTGAGTTGGTTCCGTTTAATTATTTGATAAAAAACGGTGTGTCGTCGGTGATGGTGGCACATCTTTCTGTTCCGGCATTCGATAAAAGGAAAAACCGTCCGGCAACGATGTCCGACAAAATAGTAACCAAATTGTTGAAAAATAAAATGGGATATCATGGGCTGGTGGTGACCGATGGGATGGACATGAAAGGGGTGACAAAATATTTTAAAAAGGAAGATGTTGCACTGGAAGCTTTCAAAGCCGGAAACGACATTTTGCTGATTCCGGAGGACATCCCTGCTTCGGTAAAATCCATTGCCGGGGCCGTCAGGTCAGGAGAGATCAAAAAGGAACAACTGGAAAAAAGCTGCAAAAAGATACTGGGCTACAAATACATGTCGGGCGCTTACCTGAGAAAACCGGTGGACACAACCAATTTGCTTGCCGACCTGAACAAATGGGAATACTGCTCGCTGGCAAATAACATTTTTAAAGAGGCGGTTACCATCGTGAAAAACCAGGATAACTTGTTGCCCTTAAGCCATTCCGACACGCTGGAAACAGCCATCCTGATGATTGGGGATACGGCCAAAACGATTTTTGAAGAACCTTTCCGGCAGGTAATCAACACCAAAGTATTTCGACTGCCGCATAACGCAAATGTCAGTGATCAACAGAAAGTGCTTGGGAAGCTGAAAAAATTCAACCTGGTGATCATTTCGGTGGTCAATACCAATATTTCTTCGACGAAGCAGTTCGGCATCACTAACGGCGATATCCAGTTTATTGAACACCTTGCGAGAAAGAAAAATACGGTATTGGATATTTTTGCCAGCCCTTATGCGCTCAATTTATTCAGTACGTTAAACGATTTTAAGGCGATTGTCATTTCTTATCAGGACAAGCCGGTAGTGCGCAAAATATCGGGAGAGATCATGATGGGGATGCTGGGTGCCAAAGGCCGGTTGCCGGTAGATGCAGGTGTGTTTTCTGCCGGAAAGGGCATATCCACAAAAAAAACACGCCTGACGTATGCAAAGCCGCTTGCACTCGGAATTGATACGGCCATATTGATCAAAGTGGATTCAATTGCCATGGATGGTATCCGTAAAAAGGCCTATCCGGGCTGCCAGATACTTGCTGCCAGGGACGGTTATATTTTTTATGATAAATCCTTTGGTTATCACACTTATGACTCAGTTTTGAAGGTCAAAGCAAATGATGTTTATGACTTAGCTTCACTCACCAAAATCCTGGCGACAATGCCGGCCCTGATGAAGCTGGTTGATGAGGGCAGGGTAAACATTAACGGAAAGTTGTCCGATTACTTGATGTATCTAAAAGGAACCAACAAGGAAAACCTGTTTTTCAGGGATGTCCTTACCCATCAGGCCGGTCTGGAACCCTGGATACCTTATTATCAGAGTACGCTTTTTGAAAATGACTGGGACACTTCAGTTTACCGTTCTTCCATCTCGGAAGAATTTCCCGTCAGGGTCGCACAAAATATGTATATCCGCGAAAATTACAAATACAAAATTTATAACCGGATTATCCGTTCGGAGCTGGGGAAAAAGGAGTATGCTTACAGTGACCTTGGTTTTTATTTGCTGAAGGATATGATCGAACAAATTACTGAAAAGCCCTTCGACGAATATCTGAACACTAATTTTTACAATTCGCTTGGATTAAACCGTTTACGGTATAAGCCCCGAAGATTTTTTCCACTGGGTGAAATCATACCCACCGAAAACGATAAAGTTTTCAGGCATCAGCAGCTTTTAGGCGATGTGCATGACCAGGGTGCTGCGATGCTCGGAGGCATTTCGGGCCATGCCGGGCTGTTTGGCGATGCTTACGATGTGGCAGTCATTATGCAAATGTTCCTGAATGGGGGCGTGTACGGCGGGAGAAAATACATCAACAAAGAAACGGTAGATGAGTTTACCTCCTATCAGTTTCCTCAAAACGATAACCGGCGCGGGCTTGGATTTGATAAGCCCATGTTGAATTTTGAAGAACATTTGTCCAACTGCAAAGATGCCTCTCCCTCAAGTTTTGGTCATTCCGGATTTACGGGAACCTATACCTGGGCTGACCCCGAAACAGGGCTGGTTTATGTATTTTTGTCAAACCGGGTTTATCCCGATATGGATAACAGTACGATTATGGACCTGGACATCAGGACAAATATCCATCAGTTGTTTTATGAAGCCATCAAATCATCAGGAAAAAAACAATAGAATGAATGATAAAAAGTTAAATGTTAATTTGTGGATTATCGCCGTATTGATTACTATGGTTTTGGTAGTTTATCAGAGGATAACAGGGCCTACGTATCCGAAAAGTGGTTCCGTAATGATCGGTAACCAACAAGTTTCTTATACATTTCTAAGATCGTATGATACCGGTAAAGATGCCCCTGTCAGCATAAAGGTTGAAAATAAGGATATAACAGGGAAATTGAGTTACAAACGGTATAAAAGCCATGATGACTGGACCGAAGTGGATATGAAAAGACAGGATGGGGAGTTAACGGCATCGTTACCCACACAACCGCCGGCAGGAAAAGTGATGTATGTGGTTAAACTGTTTAAGGACGGTCAGGGATTTGTTGTGACCGAGGATCCTGTGATCCTCAGGTTTAAAGGGGCAGTTCCAAAAGCCATTCTGGCCCCACACATCTTTTTTATGTTTATCTCGCTTTTGTTTGGTTTCAGGGCTGGAATTGAGGCTTTGTTCAGACAAAAAGACACAAGGTTTTATGTGGGATATACCCTGGTCACTTTATTTATCGGAGGACTGATCCTGGGGCCCATTGTCCAGAAATATGCCTTTGGGGCCTACTGGACCGGATGGCCTTTCGGACACGACCTTACGGACAACAAAACAATAGTTGTTTTTGTTTTCTGGCTTATCTCCTGGCTTTATCTCAGAAAGAATGCCTTGCATAAAACCTGGGTATTGCTGGCAACTGTAGTGATGATTTTGGTTTATGTTATTCCGCACAGTGCCTGGGGATCGGAAATTGATTATGCAAAGGAGAATACCGGACAGGTTAAAACCAACACTTCGAATCCATGAGCCTGAACCTGATATTAATTGTCATTACCATCCTCGTTTCAATCCTGGCGTTATACAAACCCGTGTGGTTTGACCGGTTGAAATTTAATGCATTTCAAATCAGGCATGAGCGTCAAAGTTGGAGATTTGTTACCTATGCTTTTGTCCATGCGGGATGGATACACCTGCTGATCAATATGTGGGTGCTGTATTCTTTTGGCGGGATTGTCGAGAAAAGACTGAGCACTATATTTGGCCCGCGTGGTTTGCTGTTTTATTTTTTGCTGTATTTCGGGGGTATTATTTTTTCAGTGTTGTGGGATTATGGCAAACAAAAGGAGAACATCTTTTATAATGCTGTCGGCGCATCCGGGGCTGTGTCCGGCGTTCTGTTTTCAAGTATTTTATTTTATCCTATGGGGGGCATCTATTTGTTTCCCATACCGTTTTCAATCCCTGCCTGGCTTTTCGGTATTTTATATCTTGTTTATTCGGCCTATATGGGCAACCGCGGGAAAGACAATGTTGGCCATAACGCGCATTTTTTCGGTGCGCTTTTCGGGATTGTTTATACAGCCATCATCGTGCCTGGTGTTTTAAAAGATTTTATCACACAGTTCTTCGGGTAACCCATAGCAAAAAAATGTTACGGTAAGTTAAGATCAGTTCATTGAAGGGTCAACAGGGAGTTTGGTCCAGTATTTATAATGGGAACCCATTTTTAAAAGCAAATTGTCCCAGAGTTTTTCAGCATCTGTTTTTATTAAGAAATCTTTCGAAATATTGGAAACCACCCAGGAATTTTTTTTCAGCTCTTCGTCCAGTTGATTGGGGGACCAGCCTGAATAACCCACAAAAAATCGAATATCACGGGGCTCTGCTTTTTTAATGAGGATCAGTTCTTTTAATGCTTCTATATCACCTCCCCAATACAAACCGTCCAGAATTTCAACCGCACCTTCAATTTGGTCACCCAGCGTATGGATGTAGAACAGGTTGTTGGTTTCAACGGGCCCGCCCAGAAAAACAGGAGCGTTAAAGTCAGGGAAACCTTTTAAAACTTTATTTAAACCGGTGGCTATCCTTTTGTTAACGATTACCCCGAAAGAGCCTTCTTCATTGTGTTCTGCTATCAGGATGACCGAACGCCCAAAGTAATAATCGCCCATGAATGGCTCCGAGATCAGCACCCTTCCCTTAACTGGTTTCAGGTTGTTGGATTTGATCTGAATATATTTGGTGATGTCTTTCATTATTTCCCGTACTTTTATGCCGATGATGCTTCAAAAAACGTACCAATTGAAGAGGACTGAAAATCAAATCAAATTCAACAAATTAAGGACTCAATACCCCTTCTTTGAGTTTCAAAGTTATTCATTTCAATTGAATAATTCAAATCTTGAAGTTGAATTTTTATTTAATATTTCAAAAAAATATTTTTTTAAGCCCAAATTAACATTCATTGGAAAGGAGTTTTTGCGTTTTGATAACCTGGATAATGAGTTGCTTCAATCCTTTGTTTTTCATATAGGTATGGTGGAACTGATCAGTTACTGGAAGGTTGCTTGTCCGCCAAGAGTGATCATCCGTCCGCATGGGTTAAACATTGAGCAAATTAAATGGTGGAAAAAATTATACTTTCATGGGCTTGGTGAATTTTTTTATCTCAACGGCATTGAAACTGACATTGATGGATTCATGCATATTGAAGCGGAAGGCGAAATGTCAGTACATGTCAACGGAAAGGCTGATAAGCAAAATGTAATCGTGCCGGTTGGGGGGGGAAAAGATTCGGTGGTTACCATCGAGCTCATGAAAAACAGCGGACTGAATGTCATTCCGTTGATCGTCAATCCCAGGGAAGCCAGTGTAAGGACGATTGAGGCCGCAAGGTTTTCCATGGGGGAATCAGCCATTGTTGAACGAACACTCGATCCTTTTTTATTTGAATTAAACGACCGCGGTTTCCTCAACGGGCATACTCCTTTTTCCGCTTTGCTGGCATTTATCGGAGTATTGACTGCAGCAGCTTCCGGTTCATCCTATGTTGCCCTGTCAAACGAAAGCAGTGCAAACCAGAGTACGGTTCCGGGTACTAAGATCAATCACCAGTATTCAAAATCTGTTGAGTTTGAAGGGGATTTTAGAGTGTATGTTTCAAAATATGTTTGTTCCGGGATAAACTACTTTAGTTTTTTACGACCGGTAAACGAATTGCAAATTGCAAGGCTTTTTTCAAATTATCCATGGCATTTCTCCGGATTCAGAAGCTGTAATGTGGGGAGTAAAAACGATACCTGGTGTGGAAAATGTCCAAAATGCCTGTTTACCTATCTGATCCTTTCGCCGTTTATTTCGCAGCAACGGCTAAAACATATTTTTGGAAAAAACATGCTGGAAGATGGATCCCTTTCACCTGTTCTGGATGAACTCACAGGAAAGGCAGCCATAAAACCCTTTGAGTGCATTGGTACGCCGGATGAAGTAAAAATGGCTTTGTGGAAGCTGGACAACCTCATAGGAGCCAATGAAAAACCGGACCTGCTTCGGAAATTTCTCCAGGATTTTAAACATCCCCAACATGATGAAGGGTTTGAGATGCTACTAAAACAGTTTGATGCCGGTAATTTTCTTGATCCGCAGTTTAAACTGTTGCTTGAACAGGCGCTCACAGGTTCAACAAATGGCTTCGGTGAATTCTTTAGAAGACAATTGAAAAACCACCAAAAGGTTCTTATCCTCGGATTTGGCAGGGAAGGACGGTCCACCTATTCATTGTTCAGGGAAATTTTTCCCGATAGCGAAATCGGGATAGCAGACCGGGACATTGAAATTGGAAAACTCAAAATATTGGCTGATGATCCGCTGGCAACACTGTTATTAGGGGAAGGTTATCTTAAAGCCTTTGACCGGTACAACTTTGTTTTTAAAGCGCCGGGTGTAAAACTGGTAAATGCCGGAATGAAAGATGAAGGGAAGATCATTTCACAAACCGGCCTGTTCCTGCAATATTTCAGGGACAGGACAATAGGTGTAACCGGAACCAAAGGGAAAAGTACGACCGCATCACTCATACATCATATATTTCAGCAGTCGGGGAGGAAATCGGTATTGATGGGTAACATCGGGTTGCCGCCTTTTGATGCATCTGGGGACATTGACCAGGATACGGTTGTTGTTTTTGAGCTTTCGGCTCATCAGTTGGAGTATGTTTCCGTTTCCCCGCATGTTTCCATTTTGTTAAACGTGTATCCGGAACATCTCGATCATTTTGATACCTATGAGCGTTACAGGATGGCAAAAACAAATATTTTCAGGTATCAGATTCCTGAGGATGTTTTTATTACCCGTGAGGATGAATTTGACGGCGATGTTGGTTCATCTGTAAGGTTTTTCGGATCCCGCAAAGGATTGGATGCTGCATTGATGGATAACCACCTGGAATTTGCTCAGGGGAGTGAGGTATTTTCCCTGGACCCTGATGAGTTTGCTATAAAGGGCCGGCATAACATACTGAACTTAATGGCAGCCATCCTTGCCGTGAAAGAATTTGGTGTAGGTGCAGGTGAAGCCCTGGCAGCAGCAAAAAAATTTCATGGTTTGCCTCACCGTATGGAATACGTGGGCAATTACGGCGGGATAGATTTTTATAACGACAGCATTTCTACAGTACCTCAATCTGCTATTGCTGCTGTAAAAACGATCCCCAATGTCAATACCTTAATACTTGGGGGGTTTGATCGCGGCCTGGATTACAACGAACTGGTCGAATTTCTGAAAACAACCGACATCCGTAATTTTATCTTTCTTGGAAAAGCAGGGGAGGAGATGCATAATTTATTTATGAAATACAATGATATGGATAAATCACTGTTTTCATGTTCCAATCTGGAAGAGGTATTCATCATCATTGGCAAATACACTAAAAAAAATACGGTTTGCTTGTTGTCGCCTGCCGCTGCTAGTTACGACCAGTTTCACAATTTTGAGCACCGTGGCGATGCCTTTAAAAAACTTGTCCGGGAAAGGTTTGGTTAGTGTGCCTGATCCGGTGACTTCCCTTTTCAGCCCACAAGAAAAGCGGGCTCAGATAAGTCCGCTTTAATATGAATGAGGAATTGGTTTTCAGTTTCCTGATCGTTATTCCTTTGGTTTTTCTTCTTTTTTTGTTGTTTTCTTCGGGGTTGCCTTTTTCGGGGTTGCTTTCTTCGCGGCCGGTTTTTTGGCGGCCGGTTTTTTTGCCGCTGTCTTTTTTACTTCTGGTTTTTTTACTTCTGGTTTTTTTACCTCTTCTTTGATATCTTCTTTAGCTTTAGCCGGTTCTTCAACCACTTCCTTTGAGGTGGCCTCAACGGTTTCGGCCGGAATCTCCTCTTTTTTGGCCGCGGCTTTCTTTTTGACGGTCCTGGTTTTTTCTTCCGGTTTCTTTTCAGGTTCAGTGTCCGGAATTACTTTTACAGTTGCTTTTTTTTGTTTTTGTTCCTGAAGAAAAACATTTACTTTTTTGCGGGGCCTTCTTACTCCATAAGACCCTTTGATAATTTTTCCTCTTTTGGTTTTTTTATCGCCTTTTCCCATTTTGTGTTGGATTTTTTAATTTTGAAAATGAAGCCGTAAAATTATTAAAAATAAGCATGTGTGCAAACCTTAACCGGTTTGATTATTAACATGGTCTTTTTCAATGGTGGGACGACTTTACCGATGGGCTTTTAAAAATTCTTTTTCCAGTGTCTCCGACCTGCGTATTGTTCTTCTCGCCCATTCCAGTTTGATTTCGGACTTCTCTTCTGCGCTGAGTTGCCATTTGAATTCTGATTTCCTTAACCGCATGGTAAGATTATAGAGAATAAGCGCAGCCGATACCGATATATTATAACTTTCGGTAAAACCAAACATGGGGATTTTGAGAAACTCATCTGCATTTTCGATGACTTCCTGACTAACCCCGGTTAGTTCTGTCCCGAAAACCAATGCCATTTTTTCATCCAGGGATATATTTTCAAGCGTTTGGTCATTTTTATGGGGTGTTGTGACAATTATCCTGTATCCCTGGGCCTTAAGCTTTTTTAAAGCTTGTGCCGTATTGTTTTTCCTCCCTTTATGATGGATCAGGTTAAGCCATTTGGACGATCCCAGAGCAACATCGGGGTTCACATCATATTTGTTGATGTTCTCAATAATGTGAACATCCTGGATCCCGGTAAGGTCGCACGACCTGAGAACTGCGCTGGCGTTGTGCGGTTGGTAAATGTCTTCCAGAACAACAGAAATATATCGTGTTCTGTCGTTCAGCACTTTATCAAACAGGGCTTTTCGTTTATCAGTGATAAACTCCAGTAAAAAGTTCAGCAGCGCATCCCGGGTTTTATTGTCCATCATCAGAATTTACAGGTCTTGCTTAGGATAAAGGTCATTCCACCACTGGTTTTGTCCTTTCAGCCATTTGTCGAACCAGGCAAAAATGGTTTTTTGCCACAGGATCCTTTTTTTGTAATCCATGATGTGGTGATTCTGTCCGGCAATTTCAACCAGTTCAACGGTCTTTCCCAAAAGTTTAAGGGCGGTGTACATCTGAATGCTTTCCCCGGGCGGAACATTGGTATCGGCATCGCCTGCCAGCAACAACAACGGGGTGGTTACCTTGTCAGCATGAAATAACGGACTTTGATCAACATACAGCTTCCTGTTGTTCCATGGAAAACTGTTGGCCGAAGCCGCAGAACTATAAAGGTAGCCCCAATATCCCTGTCCCCAGTAGGATGCTATGGAACTGATTCCGGCATGGGCAATGGCTGCTGCATATATATCGGTCCTTGTGGTGAGCAACATGGTCATAAAACCACCGTAGGAAGCACCAATACATCCTACACGTTGCGGGTCAATAAAAGGATGATCTTTCAAAAACAGCTTTGTTCCTTTTATGATTTCATCGGCTACGGTAATTCCCCAGTTGTTCACATGCTGGGCTGAAAATTCCTGTCCATAACCGGTCGCCCCGCTTGGCTCCAACACATAAACCACATATCCCATGGCCGCAAAAAGGTTTTTGGGGTAGCGTCCCCCAAAACTTCTTTCGGTGGGACTCGTACCACCATAATAATAGACTATCAAAGGATATTTTTTGTTTTTGTCAAAATCGGGAGGATAATAAATTCTGCCTTCAATGGTTATTCCGCTATCATTTTGAAAGTCCCAGTTTTCGTTTTTTCCAAACCGAACGTCGGCAAAAAAATCTTTTTCCGGGTTACTGATCATTGATTGTTCATTGCTTTCCAGGTTAACAACATAGCCTGTGGCAGGGTATGAAATGCTGGTTCCTGAATAAGTCATCCAGGGTGAATCTGATGAGAAATCCATGTTGTTCACCACATCTGTTTTTACGCCAATGTCTTTGAAAACATTATCTTCAGGGTTGTATGAATAAATCTTTCTGTAAGTTTTGTCTTCGGCAAGAAAATAGATTTTCCCGTCAGCTTTGTTCCATACAGCATCCTGAATGCTGGGGTTAAAATCCTTTGTCAGGGCTTCAACCGACCTGGTTTTAAGGTCATAAAGATAAGACTGGTTATCATAATCGTTTGGAATTTCCCCGGTTTTCACGTTTGTGCCTTTTTTTCCAAACATGACAGGGCTTCCCGTAACGAGCAGTTTTTTACCGTCAGGTGAATAGGAGGCATTACCTCCGTAATTTTTATCCCATACGGTATCCACGCTTAGGTCATCAAGGGTCAATTCCATGAGAACCTGCCGGGAATAAGGCCTTTTGGAAAAGTCGGGGAAATTTTGTGAAATCAATAACTTTTGGTCATCCGGACTGATATCGAGCAAACTGCTTTGAAAGTAGCCATACGTTAATTGCGTGGTTGACAGGTCATCGCTATTGAGCCTGAAAAGCTGTGAGCGGCTTCTCCACCAGGGCCAGCGGTCGGGCATGCCTTCTACCTCGTAAACACTACCTTTCTTTTTGGCAGGTTTTTCGGTGATGGAATAAATAATAAAACTGCCCTGATGAGACCATTGATAGTTAGTGAAATCTTTCAGTCCCCGAAGCAGTATTTTTTCTTTCATATTGTCAAGGTTAATCAAATACAAGTTTTGTTTGCCGGCTGTTTTGGCTGTATAGCTGATCGCGTGTCCGCCGGGAGCCCATTGGGCTTGCCGTATATCACTGTGGTTTGAGGTATAGATCACCTTGCCGGTTTCTTTTTCTGCAATTGTAAACCAGCGATTTGTTTTCCCATTCGGGGGAAAAGCTTCGCTGAAATTCAACATGATCAATTGGCCATCCGGTGAAATACGGGCCGACCTGAGCTGACGTCCGTGTAAAAGATGGTCAATATTCATAAATGTTTCAGGGATAAGGCTGAACGAGAAAGAAACTGTACTATCACCCGATTTGGTAACCCTGGTTTCAACTTTCCACGGTTCATTGTCATTTTTATATAAAGATTTGATGACGAGCAGATGTTTTCCGGGTTCCAGTTTTACCTTTTTGCTAACCTCTTTTGGCTTTTCCCCCGGCGAGGTAAATGAATATTTGTCCGTGTTTTTTTTATCGTCAATGTACAATTCAAAACATTGTAAGGTTTTTATTTTTACGGTGACTTCCATCCACTGCTTTACATCAATATAAACAGCCTGCCAACCGATGGCATAATCAGATGATGTTTTGGCCAGGGTCAGGTTGCCATCTTCTGCCGACTTGGATTTTTTCCAGTTTAACGACGTATTTCCCGATAGCAAAAACAATTCCCCTGAAACCGGTTTATTAACTTTTTTTACGTTCATTTTCAAAAGGTCAACCGGCTTAAAGGATTTTTCATCCAGGTTATTCCGGTCGTGAAAAGCAGGGAGGTGCACATTGAACGGGCCGGCTGTAAGCCAGTTTTTAACTATCTTTTCTACAATTGCCGTATCGCTGCCCCGGGCATTAAGGCCGGTGGCCCAGGCCATGAGAAGAATAAAAAATAAGTGTTTGATTTTCATATTAATATTGATTAAAAGATTGTTATTCATTTTCGCCTACGTTAAATTGATTCAGTAATACAGGAAGCTCAACGGCTGTAAATCCTCTTGGGGGTTCAAAGGTTTTGGGGTCTATATCTGTATTTTGAATTTCTTCAACTTCCGTATATATTTCTTCGTTGCCCGAATAATAAACGACCGACCTGACCGGCATGCCCCGTTTTAAAAGGGTGATGTAATCTTCTGACAGCGAGTAAGTATTTTGTTTATCAAAGGGGCTTATCTGGTTGTTGAAAGAAAACAATTTCTCCTGATCAATTTCAGAATAAGGATTGATCTGACGTGTAATCCATAGCTGCTCTTTTAATGTATCGCCAACGAAGACCTGGTATTTTTTCGTTTTAAATCCTTTAATGACAAACGTACTGTCATTTTCTTTGATGCGGATTACCGGAGTTGTTTTTTCCGGTTGTTCACTCACCGATTTCAGATAGTTTTGGTAAAGGCCCTCAAAATAAGCACGCTGATCTTTAGAAACATGTTCAATAAGGTATTTCATCTGATCCTCGAAGTTGCTCATCACCCCCTCTTTAAAATTCTGCAAAGAACCGCCCCAGTATATTTTTTTATTGTTAAACGCAATAATTACGGTTTGCTTGTCCAGATTAAATATAGTGATGGATGACGGGTCGTCAAACCGGATATGGTTATTTTGAATGGTGATCGTTTGTATCGTGATATTTTCATATTTATCTTTGCTTTTTTCAGAAATAATCCATCCTGAAAAAGAATAATAGGATACCAAAAGCAGGGTAAAAGAAAAAAGCAGACGAATCAAATTGCGCTTGTTCATTGATTTAGTGTGTGTTAAATATTGATCTGTCAGGAAAAACCGGATGAACTGCACAAAATTAAAAAATCTGTTCAGGGTACTCTTTGTTTTTCAGAAAAATATACTTTTGCAACCTTAAAATGAAACAGGTATGTCAAAAAGGAAAGAAAACGAAATTAAAGGTGACCAAAGATTAGAAAATATTGGTGAAACCCTAACCCGGACCGAACAATTTATAATGGACAATCAAATTGTTTTGATGATTGTTGTAGGATTAATCGTTGTCGGGGTTTTGGGTTATTTTGGATACCAGAGGTACATACTGGAGCCCAAAACCCAGGAAGCACAGGAACAAATGTATTTTGCACAACAGATGTTTGCTTCCGATTCGCTGGACAAAGCCCTTTATGGTGATGGTAATAACCTTGGCTTTGTTGATATTGTGGATATGTATGGAAGTACCAAACCGGGAAACCTTGGCAATTATTATGCCGGTATATGCTTTCTTAAAAAAGGCGATTTTGACAAGGCAATCAATTACCTGAACGATTTTACCGATGACGATGAATTGGTAGCTCCGATGGCCAAAGGTGCAACCGGAGATGCTTATCTTGAGAAGGGCAATAAAGAAAAGGCAGTGGCTTACTATCTGGAAGCCGCCAACCAGAGCGAGAATGAATTTACTACGCCAATGTTCCTTAAGAAAGCGGGCCAGGTTTATGAACTGATGGGAAAATATGATGATGCCATCCAGGTTTATACAAGGATAAAAACGGACTATCCCCAATCGGAAGAAGGAAGGACCATTGATAAAAATATTGGTCGGGCAACAGCCATGCGCGACAGAAAATAATCTGAAGATTTGGATAAAAGCCCGGCCATTGAAAGCCGGGTTTTTTTATTTTCGCCAATATGAAAAAAGAACAGGTCAGGATTGTTTTTATGGGAACGCCTGCTTTCGCTGTTCCTGCCCTTGATGCGCTGTTGGCTGCAGGCTATCCAATTGCCGGTGTGGTAACTGCTCCTGATAAAATGTCCGGCAGGGGACGAAAAATAAAGTTTTCCCCGGTTAAGGGTTATGCCCTCTCCAGGGGCCTTGTCCTGTTGCAGCCCGAAAAACTGAAAGACCCACTCTTTATTGAACAGTTAAGAAGCCTTAAAGCCGATTTGCAGGTGGTGGTTGCTTTCAGGATGCTGCCCGAAGTTGTCTGGAATATGCCCCCCATGGGGACTTTTAACTTACATGCCTCCCTGCTGCCGCAATACAGGGGTGCGGCACCCATCAACCATGTCCTTATTCAGGGGGAAACGGTTACCGGGCTGACTACTTTTTTCCTGGATAAAGATATTGATACCGGCCGGATAATCAATCAGGTTAAACTTACGATTGATCCCCATGAAGATTTTGGGCACCTTCATGACCGTATGATGGCTGAAGGGGCAAAATTAGTGGTTAAAACCGTTGATGAACTTATTCATAAAAAAGTGAAGCCGATACCACAAAACAAATTGATCGCGGAACAAAAAATTTTGAAACCAGCACCTAAGTTGCACAAAGAGGATTGCCACATAAACTGGCATGACTACGTTGACCGGATTTTTAATTTTATCAGGGGGTTGAGTCCTTATCCGGGAGCTTTCTGCTTTTTAAAATTACGTAACGGGGAGAAACTTATGTTAAAAATATTCCGTGCAGAAAAAGAATTGTGCCTTCATCATGAACCTGCCGGCACTTTTCAATCCGATGGCAACCGCTATTTAAAAGTAAGTGCCGGGGATGGATATATTCATCTGATGGAGTTGCAGCTTCAGGGCAAAAAGAGGATGAATGTTGGAGATTTCCTGAATGGTTTTGATTTGAAAAGGCTGGAAATAATTGAATAAAACCACTAATTAGTAGGTTTGTAAAACCAATAAATACCAAAGAAACCCTGTGATATTGGTGAAAATTTGCAATTTATTGCCCGTGTTATTAACAAAATCACGGTTTTATTAACATTTTCAAGGGTTTTAGCGTTTTTGCACTTGATTTTTTTGATTTTACTTTTATTTTTGTTAACAGTTAAACCTTTTTTTAATTAAAAAATAATGTAAGATGAACAAAGCTGAATTAATCGATGCTATGGCTGCAGGAGCAGGCATAAGCAAAGCACAAGCAAAAAAAGCACTTGATTCATTTATTGGGGCTACTTCTGATTCGCTTAAAAAAGGCGATCGCGTTGCAATGGTAGGATTTGGTTCATTTTCTGTTTCCCAGAGGGCAGCACGTAAAGGACGCAATCCTCAAACCGGTCAGGAAATTAATATCGCCGCAAAGAAAGTTGTTAAATTCAAACCAGGTGCCGATCTTAACGCAAAACTTTAGTTAAGCGTAAAACGTAAAAAAAGAAAAAAGGCTGTTTCGTAAGAAGCTGCCTTTTTTCATTTCAGCCGGAAACGGTAAGGTAGCAAGGCGTCATTTCCTGCATAGCTTACACCAATTCTTGCTGAAACGATAATTTCTTCGGGAGGAATGATCATTCGCGTTTTTTCGAGATAAATTATTTCTCCTGTTAAAGACAGTCCGTTGTGCTCCCGTGAAATTCCCATCGATTTTGTAACATTCCCGGGGCCGTTAATTTTTTCATCTTTTTTCAGCTCCTTTCCCGTTCTCCGCATAGCAATTTCCATACCTTCCACCAGTTTCACCCCCCTGATCAAAATAGCGTGCGGAACGCCCGAAGCACCGGTAACGATATTAAACATATTGTGCATGCCGTAGCAGAGGTAAACATAACTTACCCCACCGGCCCGGTACATCACTTCTGTTCGCCTTGTCCGTCGGCCTCCGTATGCGTGCGAAGCTTTGTCGGTTTCTCCTACATAAGCCTCCGTTTCGGTAATCAGGGCAGCCGTTACCTCATTATTGAATTGCGTGGTCAGCTTCTTGCCCAGTAAGTCGCGGGCAAGAAACAAAACATCCTCATTCTGATAGTAGGAAAGGGGAAGCATTAACCGGTATTCAGATTTAAAAAAAGTATCCCAGGCCCAGGGTTACATCCAGTGTGCTGATATCCTGTCGGAATTTTGTAACATAAGGTTGATTATCCCAGTCCCATCCCGATGCATTGTCAAATTGCACAGGTGAACTAAAGTAATCAACAAACAGCAGGATATAATAATTTGATAAAGCATATTTAAAACCCGTTCCAAAGGAATAGGCATAACTAAATGCATTGGCACGTTGACGAAAATATTCTTTGTTCTTGGTTGGGTCGTCTTTATTGGAGGCAACAATAGTAACCTGGGGTGAATAACCGCCATAAAGGCCGAATGAACCCCTTACATCCCACGAAAGATGATCGGAAAAGGGGAAGCGTAAAAATGCCCCGGCCAAAATTCCCCCACCGCTCCAGTTGGAGTTGCTCTGAACGCTGACGGCAGAATCATGGGCTTGCCCAAGTGCATAGGCATACGAGGTTGTATTAAACGCATTGCTGCCGTAATTAATCATCACAAGCACGCCAAAGTTATGTGTTAAACGGTAAGAATAGTTAAAGACAAGTGCAACACCTGTTTTGGCAAAGCCTGATGTGGAGTCGTTGAGGTCTTCTTTTGCAAAATCCCCCATGGGAATGGAAGGGCCAATCCCTAAGCCGATATAATTTCTTTCCGAAACCTGACCATAAAAAAACAGGGCTGGAAAAATTAACAAAACGAGGAAAAAGTATTTCATAATTGATGATTTTTTTTCAAAACTAATAAATCCCGGTAAATAGCATTAGAAATTCATATCCAATTGCCGGTACCATCGTAGAGTTTCATCTTTGTTGCGCAAAATGCGTTTGTTGTCAAGCATCCAACGCAATACTGCAATAACATCCTCCTGGGAGAAACCCCGGGTTGCGGAAACCAGTTCGTACAGATGTTTTGGCCCCTCAGACAGTATTTCCCTTATCTGATCGCTGATCTGGTTAAATTCGATCTTGTTCAACTCTGTCTTGTTTTTGGCAAGACAAACATCACAGATACCACAACGTTTCGGTTGATTCTCACCGAAATAGGCAAGCAACTGCTGGCTGCGGCACTCCAGGGAGTTGGTAATGAAATAGAGAAAGTTTTGAAGACGTGTTTCCGCCGATTCTTTTAAAGTACGGTAGTTTTCTTTTGAAAACCGGATATTTTCCAGGTTTAACCTCTCGGTAACATAAACCAGTTGGGGTTTTGTTTTAATGGGCAGGTAACTGACCATTCTTATTTTATCAAAATAAGTCAGTTTCTTCACAACCTCATTTCTGTCCAGGTTTGCCCGTTTTGCCAGTTGGTTTTCATTGATGCTGACGTAATCGGTAAAAAGTCCGGCATACGACCTTAACAGTTCTTTCAGTAACCGGTCAGAACCCGGATTCTCGACCATAAACCTATATAAATCCTCTTTGGAAGAAGGGATAAACATTCTTGAATACTGGCCTGCTGATTGGTTGTAATACAAAAAACCTTCCCGTTCAAGAAAACCGATGGCGCTGTAAACCTCCATCAGGTTAAATTCATAATGGTTTGAAAATTCAGCAATATTGAAGTCGTATGTCATATTTTTACCACTGCCCTCCGGTATCTGAAAATAATTCCCCAGGGCATTATAGATGTTTCTGATCCTGTCGAGTGGCGGATAAGATTCGGCTATCCGGCGTTTTACGGTAACGATATCCTGATTGTTGTATATCAACGTAGCAATAGCAGGTTTCAGGTCACGTCCGGCCCTGCCGGCTTCCTGAAAATATGATTCAATACAGTCGGGTAAATCGTAGTGTATTACCTGACGGACATCAGGCTTGTCAATGCCCATTCCAAATGCATTGGTTGCAACAATGGTCTGCACACGGTTCAGTGTCCAGTCCTTTTGTCTCTCCTTGCGGATATTGGCATTGAGGCCGGCATGATAAAAAACCGATGTGATGTTGTTCTTGTTTAAAATTTCACTGATCTCCCGTGTCTTTTTGCGGTTGCGGACATATACGATGGCCGAACCTTTTTCTTCCCTGAGCATCCTGATAAGCCTTCCTGTTTTGTCGGTTTCATTAAAAACGCGGTAAGCCAGGTTTCTGCGCTCAAAACCTGCTTTGAATACCCTGCCGTTCCTGAATTTTAATTTTGCAACAATATCTTCCCCCACCAGGGGGGTAGCCGTGGCGGTAAGGGCAAGGAAAGAGGCATCAGGCACCAGGTTCCTGATTTCGGAAATGTGCAGATATGGAGGCCGGAAATCGTATCCCCACTGTGAAATGCAATGGGCTTCGTCAACGGTGATGAGGTTGATCTTCATTTTGCTGATCACCTGCTGAAAAGCATCATTTTCAAGTCGTTCGGGCGAGACATATAAAAACTTGACATCTCCGTGTAAACAATTGGAATAAGCGGCTTCAATTTCGGTAAAATACATCCCTGAGTTGATTGAAATGGCTTTGATACCTGATTTTTTCAGGTTTTGCACCTGGTCGTTCATCAAGGCGATAAGCGGAGTAATTACCAGGCAGGTCCCTTCCCGCATCATGGCCGGAACCTGAAAACAGATGGACTTTCCGCCTCCTGTCGGCATCAGGGCAAGTGTGTCGTTGTGTTGCAATACCGATTCAATGATCTCTTCCTGCAAATGCCTGAAGGAACCAAATCCCCAATACTGCTTTAATATTTTCAACATCTCATTTCGCATCTCATACACTCTTTATGCCTTTTAACAACATTCCGAAGATACAATTTTTATTGAATTTTTGCAAATTGCCATTTGAAAATATTCTTTCCGCCTGTCTTTTAAAACGACAGTTAATTCTTTTAATTTCGCAGCACGGATTTTTTATTTTCATGAGGACAAAATTTTTAATTTCCGGACTGTTGTTTCTTTTGCTTTCCTGTGGGCAAAACCCCGGGAGATCGGCTGAACTTGTTGATAAAGGTGTTGATCTTCTTTACCATTCCAGAAATGAGGAAGCACTGGCCGTATTTGAAAAGGCGATAGAATACAACCCTGAAAACTTTGAAGCGTATTATTATAAAGGTAACTGTCTTGCCAACAAAAAGAAATATCAGGATGCCATCAATGCATATGATCATGCTATTCAATACAATCCAAAGTATGCACTGGCTTTTGCCAACCGGGGCAATATGAAATTTTACCTTGGAGATGAGGATGGGGCCTGTCAGGACTGGAAAAGGGCATACGATATGGGAATGGATAACCTGTCGGACAAGATAAAACGCTGCAAGTGAAAGGGAAAATAATGAGCAGGTCAGATCAACCACCTGCTATTCAATACAACAAAAAAGCCATCATCTGGGACTGGAACGGCACCCTGCTTGATGATGTTGATGTTTGTGTGCAGTGCATAAACGTCCTGTTATCTGAAAGAAATCTACCAATGTTGACCAAAGCGGATTACCGGAGTATATTCACTTTTCCGGTAATAAACTATTACAGGGCTGCAGGATTTAATTTTGACAATGAGGATTTTGAGGTTCCTGCTATGGAATTTATTCATCTTTATCATAAAGCCTTACCGGGAACGAACCTCTTTCCAAATGTAGAACAGGTACTCCTCCATTATCAAAAACTAGGAAAGGCACAATACATTCTCTCGGCCATGGAACACAACAGTCTGGTTAGTTCGTTAAAGGACAAAAAGATATTTGATTATTTTGATGAAGTTACAGGCATCAGTGATATTTACGCCCACAGCAAAACAGAGGTGGGAAAGAAACTGATAGAGAACTTGCCTTTCAACAAGGCTGAAATGATTCTTATTGGCGACAGCCTGCACGATCTTGAAGTGGCTCGTGACCTCGGTATTGAGTGTTTGCTTGTTGCCAATGGTCATCAGTCGAAAGAGCGTTTGACAGCTCAAACACAAAATGTTGTGGATAACATAGCAGGGCTGATGGAATGGTTACAACAAAATTCCGTTTTTTGACCATTCCCGGACTTATTTTTTCCAGAAAGCGGGAGTAAAAATGATCCAAAAAGTAAATATTTCAAGCCGGCCGGTGATCATCATCAGGGCCAGAAAAATTTTTCCGAAAGCCGGGATATGGGCAAAATTGCTTGCCGGACCTACTGTTCCGATACCAGGTCCGATACCACCCATGGTCGTAATGACAGAACCCATGGCCGTTTCCATGTCCAGCCCCAGTGAAGCCATCACGAGTGAACCGATTCCGAATATGCCAAGATAGATCAGGATGAAAGTAAGTATGGCATCAGCCGTTTCATCCTTAACCATCCTGCCGTTAACTTTAATGGAAGTTATGGCGTTGGGGTGTAAAAGCTTTTTTGTCTGCTTCCTTATTCTTTTAAATGCCACAACATGGCGGATTACCTTAATTCCACCTCCTGTAGAGCCTACCGATGCGCCAACAAACATAAGTCCAAAGATGAGCATCCATGCAACGGGTTTCCATTGCAGATAATCGGCAGTGGCGAAGCCGGTTGCGGTAATGATGGACACCACCTGAAAAAAGGAATCCCTGAACGATGTTTCAAACCCCAGGTTACTGCTAAAAAACAATATAATTGTAATTACAAAACCCACAATAAAGATGATGCTCAGATATACTTTTAGTTCCGTGTTCCTTAAGAGTTTTTTAAAATCACCTTTCATCATAAAATAATGAAGCGTAAAATTCATACCGGAAAGCAACATAAACAAGGCGATAATGTACTGAACATAGGCAGAATATCCGGCAATGCTGTCATTGGTCGTGGCAAAACCCCCCGTGGCCACCGTGCCGAAAGCAAGGCAAAGGCTTTCGTAAAAATTTACTTTTCCAATCATTAACAAGCCTACCAGAACAAAGGTGATAAGGATATAAATACCCCATAATCGTTTTGCGACACCCCTTGTACGCGGCGTTATTTTTTCAACCATTACACCTGACGCCTCCATACCGAATAACTGGTATCCTGCAATTTTCAGGATGGGCAATATGGCAATAACAAGTAAAATAATTCCCATCCCACCAATCCAGTGCGTTAAACTTCTCCAGTAGAGGATGGATTTAGGAAGGGCTTCAATATCGGTTAATATAGAAGATCCTGTGGTCGTGAACCCGGAAACCGATTCAAAAAGTGCATCAATGTATGAAGGTATTGTTTGAGAAAAGTAAAAGGGTAAGCTTCCCACGATCCCCATCACCACCCAAACCGAGGAAACCAGCAAATACCCCTCTTTCCGGTTTAATTCTCTGTCAAAGTTTTTAACGGTCAGAATAATAATCAGGCCCAATATTAAAGGAATGGAAATGGATTCAATGACGGGTATCATCAACCATTCTTCATGAAAATAAAACATCCAGGGAATCATTGTTACCATAAAACCCGATAACACCAGCAATATCCTCCCCAGTAAATGGATGATAAATTTATAATTCATGACCTTATCGAATTAACCTTTCCGTTCATAGGTTGTTTTCCAAGTGGTTGTTCGTAAACAGTTCCCGGCTATTCGCTTTTCCTGTAAAACAGTTTTCCGGTGATCAGAAGTCCTGTAAAGACAAATACGGCAAACACAAGGCTGCTGACCGATAATTGCATTCCCCCTGAGATGACATGCCCGCTTGTACAACCACCTGCCATTCTGGCCCCGAAGATCAGGATAAATCCACCGACAAATGCCCATATAATCCTTTTTGGTACGGAATTGCCTTTGTATCTGATCCAGTTGTCCTGCAATAATTTGAATTTGAATTCTTTTTTAATCAGTGAAAAAACAAGGCCTGCCAGTAAAGCCCCAATCAAAAAGATAGCTTCCCAATGGCCTGGTGTCTGAATTTTTTGAAAATAGTCGTTTCCCGTAAAACCTGTCATTAAATCCGCCAGATAAGGAAAACTGGTTGAGGCCCCTATGGGCCTGTTGGTGGTGTATCCCAGAAATACGATACTGTTCAAAACGGCAAGGCCGGTACCGGCATAAAACCATTTCAGGTCTTTGCCATTTTCTTTTTGGTTTAACCAAAATCCGAACCAGACAAACACAATGCCAATGACAAATATGACGATGGTAAAAACGGTTCCGCCTCCCATTAGGCTGTACAATGAAAGTTTGCCAAGGTCCGGGCCCAGAATGGAATGGAAGCCTGGCAAAACCAGGGTATATACAAATCCGCCAAACAAGCCGCCGACTATTCCCGTAAGGGCATCCATTGCGCCTTCACCGAGTGACACAAAACTTGTCCCCGGACAATAACCTAAAATGGCCATACCTGTGCCAAATATCAGGCCTCCCACTACAATACCTGTCAACAGGAAGGGCTTAACATGATAGGATGCCAGTCCCGCACCAATCTCCAGGTTTAAAACAATAACCCCCACACCAATGGCAACAGCGATGGCTTTGGCAACGGTCAGGTCTTCGAGCGTAGCCATGCCACTGATCACATCAAATTTGTTCAGCTGCGCATATTGCAACAGTGCCCCGAACAAAAAACCGAATAATAAAATATACATTATCACTGTTCTGTTATTTATTATTAAAACCGGTGCAAACTTATCTAATGTTTTACTCTTATTATTTAAAGGCCGGATAAATTTTTAACTGTTCCTGTTTATTTTTTGCACATGATCACTTCTTGTCAAACTTTAATTTTAAACAAAACCGCTGCATTTCAATGGGTTTTGAAAGAAAAAAATCTCAATTTAGGGATAATAGTTAGTTTTGTATAAGTTTTACATTTTACTTATCTAAATTGATGTCAATATGTTTTCCTACATTTTTATGAAAATACTGGAAAGCCGTCCCGAAAGATATGATGCAGGCATTAATTTCTTATCGGGCGGGCATGCCGCTAAAATAAAAAAGAAAATTGTAAAGGAATATATACAACCCGGTATGCAAGTGCTTGACATTGGTTGTGGAACGGGTACATTTCTTGACTATGCGGCAAAAGCAGGTGCAAAAGCCAAAGGAATTGACATTTCGGAAAGTATGTTGGAGGTTGCTAAAAAGCGAATAATAAAAAACGGATGGCAAGACGAAATTGAAGTTTATCATACCGGTGCTGTTGAAATGGACACGCTTTTTGTTGAAAACAGTTTTGATTTGATTGTTTCAACGTTGGTTTTCAGTGAGCTGTACCTTGAGGAAAGGATGTTGACCTTGCGACAAATCAAAAAATTACTGAAACCCGGTGGCAAACTGGTTATTGCTGTTGAAGTTAAGCCCCGAAACATAATCAAACGGATAGCCCATTTTATGCTTCGGTTACCGTTAGCGGTATTGACCTATGTTATTGCCCAAACGGGAACGAAACCGGTCACAGGCATCATGGAAGAAGTAAAGCGGTCAGGGTTTTTAATCACCCGAAAAGACAGGTCATTTCTTGACAGTTTTATCACACTGACGGCGACAAATCCTGCAAAATCACCTCAGGATATTTCCGTCTTTCCAAAGGGAAAGAGACCGGAAGACGATTACTCAATCAGTAAAACGTTCTGGGATTATCTTGCCCGGTGGTTTCCAAACCCCGTTGAACCCGGGCTGCGGATTATTGGCAACCCTGACAGAAATGCACCGGTTATCCTGACCTCAAACTTTCATCTTACGGTAAGGCGTATTGAGAAGGCGTTAAAGAATGAAAATGTGTTTTTGCTCGTAGCCCCCGCAAATGGCATTAATGTGTGGTGTGCTTCGGAGGGTGGCGACCTGAATACGCATTCCGTTATAACAGCCATTAAAACAAGCCGGTTGAATGAACGGGTTGATCACCATCATATCATCCTTCCGCAATTTTCAGCATCCGGTATCGATCTGAAATTATTGAAAGGGGAAACAGGCAGAACAGGCCGTTTTGGGCCTGCCTATGCAAAAAATATACCGGCTTACCTGAAAGACCATAAAACGGTTTATGAAAATAACAAGACGGTTTTTTCATTGCATTTCAGGATGGAAATGCTGCTTTCAATGAATTTCATTATCTGGCTTCCGGTAGCACTTGTCACTTTGTTTTTTAATCCTTTAATGGTATTGCCCGTCAGTTTATTTTTCTGGTTAACGGGATTTATTCTTTATGCCGGATATCCGCTAATCCCCGGGAAAAGCGGTTGGTTAAAAGTGGGTGTATTATCGGTTATTGAAATGGCTGCCTTAATGCTTTATTCTTTATTTATCATTGATATACCTGCTTTTGGCTTGTGGAAATCCATGGTTGTTATCACTGCCATAAATCTTTGGCTGGGATTTGATTTGAAAGGAATCGTGGCAGGTTATCCTTCGGAAGCCGAATGGCTGATGAAGAGGCTGGGTATGAAATCTTTCGGCCATCTCTTTTCGGCAGAAAAACAAAGTGAGGGTCGTATATGCCAGGATATTGACAAATGTACCGATTGCCGGATTTGTTTAATGGTTTGCCCGAAAGGCGTTTTTGATGTGGTTGGTAAGAAATCCATTCGCATTGTCCAAAGAGAGGAATGTTTTGCATGCAATGCCTGTGTAAATCAATGTCCGGAGGATGCTTTAAAACTTGAATAATAATAAATTCATTCAAATGAAACAGATGAAATATCCATGATCCGCCACCGACGGAACACCAGGGAGTGGTTAGATTTAAACCACGAATGCACCAATTGTTATCCGTCCAGTTGTAGACATTATACAATACACAAATACAACTCATTAGAAAACTCTAAGCAGATGAAAACGATTTAAAAACACTTAAGGGGGGGGGGCTAAAAGTTTCAAAATACTAACCCCTTCTTTTATATCAACGAATTGAACGGCCATCCTGCCAGCTATTATCTCGATAAAGCAAAAGCCATGTTCGAAGAAATGGATTTGCAATGGGATTTGGAGGAGTATACTAAGTTTATGGAAAACAAGGAACTTTAGCATTATTTGTAAAGAAAAAGCTTATCGTATTCGAAATATTCACGCTAATTTTTAAAGTATAACTGAAATATTAAGGTTATTTTTTTAATTTTGTAAAAAATGAACCAATGAATATTGAAAGAAAGCTATTGCATATTCTGACAAGTGAGTTAATTGAGAGTCAAAAAATTGTTGTGTTATATGGTGCTCGTCAAACAGGAAAAACTACTTTATCCAACAAAGTTTTATCAAAATGCAATGGCAAAATACTGAAAATTAATGCAGATGAAACCAGATATATTGATATTCTGTCTTCACGTAATTTTCAGAAAATTGAACTTTTGGTAGGAGATTATGATGTTCTGTTTATAGATGAAGCTCAGCGAATTCCTGATATCGGTATCAATTTGAAGATCATTCATGATAATCTCCCGAATATGAAAATTCTCGTAACAGGGTCTTCGTCTTTTGAATTGGCCAATAAAGTAAAAGAACCTCTTACAGGGCGAACAATTACTCATACACTTTATCCGGTGAGCCTGGGAGAACTTAGAAAGTATTTCAATATTATAGATTTGCAAAACCGGCTAGAAGAATTTATGATATATGGGATGTATCCGGAACTTTTTAATTATAAACCCGGTGAGAGAAAAGAAAAATACTTACGGGAATTGGCTTCGTCATATTTGTATAAAGATATACTGGAATTGTCATCCATTCGTAATCCATCCGTGATTACTGATCTGCTGAAATTACTGGCTTTACAAATTGGCACAGAGATATCATTAAATGAGTTGGCACAAAATTTAAAAATAAGCCAGGAAACGGTAAACTCATATATCAATTTATTGGAAAGTGCGTTTATCATTTTCAGGTTAAAAGGATTTAGCAGAAACTTAAGAAAAGAAATAAGTAAGAGGGATAAAATATATTTTTGGGATTTGGGTGTTAGAAATTCGCTGATCAATAATTTTTCAACACTAAATCTCCGAACTGATAAGGGAGCAATGTGGGAAAATTTTATGATCGCAGAACGGTTAAAATACATTGCTTACAGAGAAACTTTTGTTAATTCATATTTTTGGCGAACATATACCGGTGCAGAGGTTGATTATATTGAAGAAAAAGATGATACGTTATTTGCCTTTGAAATTAAGTATAAAAAAGCTAGGAAAAAGGCTCCGGCTACGTGGAACGAAAACTACGGATCAAATTTTCAATGTATCACAATTGACAATTTTTGGGAATTTGTGATTTAAGGATAAAGTGACTTTTGAAAATACTTTTAAAAGCTTTTCTTTATTCAGTTCAGAAAATTATTTTACACCAACAGCACCAATCAACCATAGTGTCTTGGGATTCCAGCAATAAAAACCCAGTACTCATTTTGAGGAAATGGATTTGCAGTGGGATTTGAAGGAGTATGGCAAATAAAATTTGGGAATGAATTTTTATGTTTTCGAATATATTTGAAAATTTTGATAAGTTTGTTTATAAATTTGATTATAATCAAATAATATATCTATATTTGTAAAATATTTGATTATAATCAATTATTATGACGGAGGAATTTGAAATACTTAGAAAAATAAATTACTGGGATAATGAACCGGAATTTAACATTGGTTTCATTCGTGGTACTTATCTTGATAAAATAACCCAGGCCACCGGAAACAAGTTGATAAAAGTTATAGTGGGCCAAAGGCGAAGTGGGAAAAGCTATATTATCAGGCAGTTTATAAGAAGCTTGATTTATGAAAAAGCAATAAACCCAAAAAACACTTTCTATTTAAATAAAGAACTATACGATTTTGAAAGTATTAAAACTGCTTCTGACCTGAACAAATTGATTCAGTTTTACCAACAAGAAATTAAGCCCGAAGGAAAAGTTTATATTTTTATTGATGAGATACAGAATATTGAGGAATGGGAAAAAATATTAGTTTCACTGGCCCAACATACAATAGAAGATTTTGAAATATTTGTTACCGGGTCCAATTCAAATCTCTTATCAGGGGAGCTGGCAACACTTTTGTCAGGGCGCTACCTGCTAATTGAGGTTTTTCCTTTTTCCTACATAGAGTTTTTGAATTACTATCAATACCAGAACAAAAAGGAGCATTTCTTGAAGTACATACAAACAAGTGGATTGCCTGAGTTTTACAACTTGCATTCCGCAGATATCCACAGGCAATATTTTCAATCCTTAAAAGATACAATCCTCCTCAAAGATATCATGCACAGGCACAAAATACGAGATTATGTTTTGCTGGAAGATTTGTTTCTATTCCTGTTGCATAATGTGGGGAACCTAATTTCAATACCTTCAATAATAAAGTACTTTAAAAGCAAACAACGGAAAGCGGATTATGCCACTATTTCAGCTTACGTTGCCTATATGCAAGATGCATTTATTTTACAACAATGTCCGAGATTTTCATTGAAAACAAAGGAATTGTTATCGGGAGAAAAGAAGTATTACATAAATGACCTGGGATTTAGAAATTTTCTCTATCCACAGCTTATTTCAGACATTGCTTCTATGTTAGAAAATGTTGTTTATCTGCAATTACGCAGACAGGGATACGAGGTAAAGGTTGGGTATAATAAAAATTTTGAAATTGATTTTACCGCAACCAAAGGCGAAGTCAAAAAATACATACAGGTTACCTATTTACTTTCTTCAGAAGAAACAAAGAATAGAGAATTCAGGTCATTGGAATCAATTGATGATAATTTCCCAAAATACATACTATCAATGGATGAATTTAAATTTAACCACCCGAAGGGATTGGAGCATCTGAATATTTGGGACTTTTTGGTAAATCCAATTTAATCCTCTCCTTTCATTTTATGGCTGCCAGCTTTCACTTTAATCAGGTATTGGCTATTAAAAAATCAGGGATACAACAAATATTGAGCACGGACCTTCCTAAATATTGACAGATCAACCTGCCAGCTTTCCCTGATCTTTTCTTCACTCATACCGGCTTCAATTTGTTTCTTTAGTTGGTCTGTTCCGGCCAGTTTCTCAAAATAGTTATTGAAGAAACTGTATTTTGGGGATAGCATTTTATAAGTGCTGATCAGCCAGCTGAGGTTAATCTTCAAGGGGTTTTCCTGATAGTTGCGGGCATATCCGTTCAGGTTTTGTCCGTAGCAGGTTTTGCCTTCATATTTGGGATGGTTGCTTACCCCGCGAATGGAGTGTGGGGTAAATGAAAAACTGTGAAGGAGAAAATCCGGATGACCGTAAATCTGGAAAGGAGTATCGGTTCCCCGGCCAACGCTTACGATGGTTCCTTCAAAGAGAGCCAGAGACGGGTACAGATAGACTGATTCCCAGTTGGGCAGGTTAGGGGAGGGCTTTACAGGGAGTTTCACGATCATGTTGTGTGTATAACCTTTCAGCTTAATGACTTTTAAGTTACAATGCAGTCCATTGGTAAGCCAGCCCTCTCCGTTCACCATCAACGCATATTCGCCAATGGTCATCCCGTAAACCAACGGCACAGGATGAAGTCCCACAAATGAGGAAAACCCGGGTTTCAATACCGGCCCGTCAACATAAAACCCATTGGGGTTGGGCCGGTCAAGAACGATCAACGGAATGTTTTGTTCGGCACAGGCCTCCATGACATAAGTCAGGGTAGAGATGTAGGTATAGAAACGTACACCCACATCCTGAAGGTCAAAGATCATGATATCAATGTTCTTCAGGTCGGCAGCTGACGGCTTTTTATGGTTTCCGTAAAGGGAAATGACCCGGATGCCCGTCTTGCCGTCAAAACCGTTTTCGATCTGTTCACCCGCTTCGGCATCTCCCCTGAAACCATGTTCGGGACTAAAGATATTGATGATGTTAACGTTTAAGGTCAGGAGAGAATCAACCAGATGAGTTTTCCCGACAAGTGAAGACGGGTTTGTTACAATACCCACCTTTTTTGATTTTATCAATGGCAGGTATTGGCCGGTCAGATCAGCACCACAGACGATTTGCCTGTAGTCGGCAAGAACAGGTTTTTTGTCCTGGCACCCTGCCAAAAGGGGTATGATCATAAAAAAGATGAGGATTCTTCCTGTTGTGTATTTCATGCAACGAGCTTTTCTTATTTTTGTAAAAAGTTCCATTCCTTGAATTTTGAATATTTTATTGCGAAACGCATTGC
>Ga0114931_10001131_pt1 | contig 34018 bp, 24 predicted proteins | sample 2SBtaG_FD_89579 | JGI IMG/M metagenome (GOLD analysis project Ga0114931, IMG submission 89579) | Deep subsurface microbial communities from Kolumbo volcano to uncover new lineages of life (NeLLi) - 2SBTROV14_V59a metaG | ecosystem: Environmental > Aquatic > Marine > Volcanic | place: Kolumbo...
AGCATCCGCATCGCCGCTTCCTGATGCCAGCCGCGGCACGAGAGCGCCGTCCCCGTGGGGGCTTTGATGGGGGTGTACGTGGTCGTCGAGTCCATTCCGTCCTCCGCTGTGATAGTCCTCCCGGAGTTTCCGGCACGCACGCGGGAAATGCAAGCGCAGGCTGGAGGCTGATGGCTGATGGCTGGGGGCCGGTGGCGGACAACTCGCGACGGAGGGTTCATTAGACCTCCACGTCATCTCGACGAACGTAGTGAGGAGAGATCTCACCGGTTAGGCATAGCTTGACCTCATCGGTGAGATCTCTCCACTCGCAGGCTCGGTCGAGATGACGGTATTCTGTGGGCTGGGGCCGGTGGCTGGAGGCTGGAGGCTGGGGGCCGGTGGCTGGGGGCCGGGGGCCAAAGGATAATAGCGGAAACCCATCCAAATTGTCATCCTGAACTTGATTCCTACGTCAGTCGCCTTCGGCTCGTGTCAGGATCTAAGCCGCAACCTCTCAGACGACCTCAGACATAGATTCTTCACGTTGTTCAGAATGACGCGGAGTGTGGGGCGGAGGCCGGTGGCTGGAGGCCGGTGGCCAACGGCGTGTCATCGGATGCTTCGCCCCTACTGATACTCCGCACATGCCTCGCCAATCACCAACCTTCATTCCCGCCCTTTCAACCTGAAACGCGAACCTTTCAAATCTAAACCCCCAATTTGGAGCTTATTCATCCTCCGGTCGGCGTCGAAGGGAGCGCGGGCGTGGGACCGTGCTTGAGGTACGTGTCGAGAAAAGTGAGGATCGCCCTATAGCCGCGTGCCTGGTTTTCCTTTTTTACAAACCCGTGCCCCTCGTCATCGAAGACGACATATTCCACCGGCACCTCGTTCTCGCGCACCTTTTCGACAATCTCGTCGGACTCGACCTTGAGCACGCGGGGGTCATTGGCCCCCTGAAGCACCATCAGCGGTCGCACGATGTTTTCGGCATGAAACAGCGGTGATTTGGCGCGGAAGAACTCGCTGTCGTCGAACGGTCCCATCTCTTTTTCGAGATAGGCACGGAAGGATTCCCACCACGGCGGGATGCTGTTCAGCGTCCGCTCCCAGTTCGAAATGCCGAACAGATCGACGCCCGCGCCGAAAGCATCGGGCCGGAAGGTGAGGGCGGCGAGGGTCATGTAGCCCCCGTAACTCCCGCCCATGATGCCGATGCGGCTCGGGTCCACGAAGCCCGTGGCGGCAAGCAATCGTTTGCTCTCCACGCAGTCATCGAGGTCGTCGGTGCCGTGCCTTCGATCGTCGAGGTGGAAAAAGGTTTTGCCATATCCGGAACTGCCCCGGTTGTTAATGGCATAGACGGCGTACCCGTGATTGACGAGGTACTGAATCAATGCGTCGTAGCCCACCCGCGACTGCCCGCCGGGACCACCGTGAACCCACACGAGGGCCGGCACCTTGTTCGTTTCCCCGGCCGCGTGGGGACGGTAGAGGATGCCCGGCACCTCCACGCCGTCGAAGGAGGCAAAACGCGCCACCGTGCCGTCGACGAGGTCGTCCGGGTCGATCTTGGCATTGAGTGAACGGGTGAGTTGCCGGGGCTTTCCGCCGGAGAGGTCATAATAAAACAGGTCGCCCGGCATCCGGCTACTGCTGGCATAAAACGCGATGCGACGTTCGTCCCGCGAGATACGGACCGCCGTGATCCCGGCGTCCGCCACTTTCGGCGCTTCGACGGGCTCCATCGAAGTGGCATCGTAGAGTCGCACTTCGGCACGGGCGTCTCTATTGACACTCACGACCAAATATTTCCCGTGCTTCGAGAAATAGGCATACTGAAGGTCCCAGTTGTCCTTCAGGACAATCTCCCGGGTATCGGAGGCCAGATCATACCGCACGAGATGCATGAATTCGCTGTCGCAGTCGGTGAGAAAATACAGGAACTGGCCGTCTTTGCTGAAGGTCTGCGGGTCGCACTGGATGTCGCCGTCGTGGGGGGTAAGGAGTCGAAGATGAGGCTTCTGGCGGTCATAGAGAAAGATGTCGCTGTCGGCATTGGAATTGGTCATCGACAGGGCGAGGTAGCGGCCATCAGGCGAGGCGGCGGCATAATTATAGCCGTCCTCATTCCGGAAAATCATTTCGCGCTCATAGCTCTCGGCATCATAGGCATAGACGTCGAAGAAGCGTTGATCCCGTTCATTGGTGCCGATGAAGAACACGGTATCATCCTGCGCCCAGCCGTAAAAAACGGCTTTCAACCCGTCGCCGGGCGTGAGGTCACGGGATCCCCCCTCGGGCGATTGCACATGGATATGGTTCAGCTCATCGCCGCCTTCATCGCGAGTGATGAGGAAGCGCTCGTCGTCGGGGAAATAGCCGAGGGCATAGATGGCATCGTCGGTGGAATGCGTGAGCGGCACCGGGTCCCCGCCATCGACGGGCAGCGCACAGGCATTGAAGATGCCGGACTGATCACCGCTGACGAGGATGCGGGTGCCGTCGGGCGAAAAGGATGCGCCGGAAAAATGGGTCGTACTCAGGAAATCCTTTATGGAATAGGCAGGGACTTCGCGCACCCTGTCGTCAATGCGAGTGTTCATGTGGCAACCGGCCGGGTATGGAATCTGGTCGATGAGGATCGAGAGGCGATGTGAGCAGAGAATAGCGAGAAGTGAAATGTGAATGGCGACGTGGCGTGTGAATATAGCATGTCGAAGGAACGCCGATCCGGTGGGCACGGCACCCGTAGGGACTCAATCCATGGTGTCCAATCCATCACGTACACTACACGGTGCCCGTTTACCCTTCATCGTCCATCATATCGCGGTAGAGCCAGGCCTGCGCGATGGCCCACGAGCGTTTGACGGTCGCGGGTGAAATACCCAGGGCCCCGGCCGTCTCGGCGATCGTCATTCCCCCGAAGAACCGACATTCGACGACTTGCGCCTCGCGCGGGCTCTCCCGGGCCAGTCGTTTGAGCGCTTCATCCAGCGCCACCAACGTATCGGCGCGTTCCTCCGTCAGGGTAAAGGCCTCATCGACGACCTTCATCTCCTCCAGCGACAGCTTCGGCGCGTCACCACCCCGCTTTTCAGCCTTCCGCCGCCGGGAATAATCCACGAGGATATTGCGCATGGCTTTGGCCGCCACGCCGAGGAAATGTGCCCGGTTGTCCCACGGCGCCTGCGACTGATCGACCAGTTTGATATAGGCTTCGTGGACGAGCGCCGTAGTGTTCAATGTGAAGTCGCCGTGCCAGTTGCGTCGGTGCCGTCGTGCTCGAGCGTGAAGCGCCTCATAGACCAGCGGAAACAGCTTATTGACGGCCGAACGGTTGCCCGCCTGCATCTCGTGCAAGAGCCGGGTGACGGTAACCTGACTCGATTCACCCATGATCCACCCTGTCAACATGCCACATTCTTTCGAACCATCCGTATTGCACGGTTACATTTTTCTGCGGGTGATGAGCCAATATCGGGCGCCGATACGTGATAAAGGGTGAGAAGGGAAGATAAGCAAATCCCGTCAACATCTTCGCCATCTTCCTCGCACTATAGTATAATGAATCAAGGAGATAGTATTATGAATTCTCGCATCCGCACACGCGCCGCATCATTCATTCTGGCCGGTCTCTTTTTGATGCCGTTCGCCGCCCTCGCCCAACCCTCGGCACCCGCCGACCTGGCAACCTTCGCGCAGTTCGAGCAAGCCGTCCATGACGCCGCCTTTTATACACCCGTCAGCAAAGCACAGTGGAAAGCTTTCGGCGACCGCATCGAAGAAGCCCTTGCTGCCGACCATGAAGGCTTCAAGCAAGGCGCCATGCGCCTCATCATCGCCCACGGCGACAAGCTCGATATCGACCGCAACGCTGTCTTCGACCTCGTCCGCATCTATCGCAACGACGACAACGACAACATGCGCCGGATGGCGGTGGTGGCCCTCGGTGAACTCGAAGATTCCTGGAGCATGGACTTCCTGAACCGGTCGATCCGCTTCGAGTCGACGCCGAAGATCAAGCATACACTCTTCGCCGTCGTGACCGCCTATTACCAGCCCGAGATCGGCCCGGCGAAGGTCGGCTCGTGACCCAAGAATCTCGGCCCACGCTACCTCCAATCAGGTCGAGGCTCGGAGCCCGGTGTCTCGCGCAGACGCCGGGCTCTTTTGCGTCCCGTCATTTCCCGCCCTTAACCACGACGCCGTCCTTCATGACGAACGAGACCCGCTCCGTCACGTGGATGTCGTCGAGCGGGTTGCCGGGCACGGCGACGAGGTCGGCCAGCAGCCCCGCCTTGATTTGACCCCGATCGTCGACGCCGAGGAGGTCGGCAGCATGGATCGTCGATGTACGCAGTGCATCGAGGGGCGTCATGCCCCGTTCCACGAGCGCTCCGAATTCCCGGGCATTCAGGCCGTGCGGGTATACGGCGGCATCGGTGCCGAAGGCGATCTTGACTCCCGCGGCGATGGCTTTGCGAAGGCTCTCCTTTGCTCGCGGCAGCACGAATTCGGCTTTGGCGCGGACGGGCGGCGGCAGGTTGTCCAGATCGATGGCGTCGACGAGGTAGGTGGTAGGCACGAGATACGTGCCGCGCTCGATCATCTCGCCGATGATCTCGTCGGTAAGCATGGAGCCGTGCTCGATGGACGCCACGCCGGCCCGTACCGCCGCCAGAATGCCCGCGCTGCCATGGGCGTGCGCCGCTACCTTCAGGCCGTGCCGCGCCGCCTCCTCCACCATCGCCCGAAGCTCCACCTCGCTATACTGCTGTGCGCCCACGGGCCCCTCGAATGACAACACCCCCGCCGTGGCGCACGTCTTTATGACTTTCGCCCCGTGCTTGATCTGATACCGCACCGCCTTCACCACCTCATCCGGGCCGTCGGCCACGCCGGCTTCCGGGCCGATTTCGAGGACGCCCGGCGCATAGCCCGTGAGGTCGCAATGGCCGCCCGTGATGCCGAGGGCATGCCCGGAAGGCACGATCCGAGGGCCGGGGAAGAAACCCTGTTCGATGGCATGTTCGAGCGACACGTCGGCGAAACCTGACGAGCCAACATCGCGCACCGTGGTGAAGCCCGCCATGATCGTGCGCCGGGCGTTGCGTACGCCCCGAAGCCCCGCATCGACGGCCGTCTCCTCCACCACCCGGTGCACCCAGTCGCCTTCGAGGTCGCCGGTGAGGTGGGTGTGCAGATCCATGAAGCCGGGCAGAAGCGTCACATCGCCCAGATCGATGACCTCGGCGCCGGCGGGCCTGGCTGACGGGTTGACGGCCTGAATCGTATGGCCATCAACCACCACCACGGCATTCGCCACCATGCGCCCGGTTTCGACATCGAGCATCCGGTCGGCACGAATCACCACCGGCTGCGCCCACCCGGCTATCGTCGTGAGAAAGGCTAAAAGGAGAATAGAGAACGTGCGGTGCATACTTTTTGGCGTTTTAAGTGGGAAAGGATCTCAGTTTAATAGAAAATCAAGCGACGCGCCCGGCGGGTATTCACGCGGCTCTTCGCCATATCGGAACACCCGCATGGGTTTCTCGCCGATCAGACGAAGGCCGCGTTCATCGAGGCGGAGGATACTGCCCTCCCGCAGCCCGGCGACGTACATCTCTTTGTTCACGGTGATGAATTCGCGGATGCGGTCCTCGCGCGTCTCGCCCATGTGCCCGTCGGGATGGGCGTCGAGGTAATGCGGGTTGATCTGAAACGGGAGGAGGTCGAGCGCGCGGAAATCGGGCGGCTCGACGATGGGCATGTCGTTCGTGGTGCGGAGCGTGGGGCAGGCGACGTTCGACCCGGCACTCCAGCCCAAATACGGCAGTCCACCACGCACCCGCTCGCGGATCGGCCCCATGACACCGTGGAGATAGAGTTGATAGACGAGATGAAACGTATTGCCCCCGCCCACCGCGATGGCCTCCGCGGCGTTCACCGCCACCACCGGATCGGCGGCTTCGTGAATCGACGTCAGACGATACCCCATCGCCTCGAACGCCGCACGCGTCTTCGCCGCGTAATGGTCCCACGTGATGGTCACACCGGCAAAGGGCACGAACAGCACTTCCTTCACCCCGCTACCCAGAAAATTGCCCATTTCACTGCGTGCGTGTTCGAGATAATCCATACCCGGCAGGCGGGAATTGCTCAGGAGGAGGAGGTTCATGTGTGGGTGTTGGATTGAGATGAACACGATCAGGTGTTTGCCTTATCTGTCCGCTCCCTCACGGTCGCGAGGGCGCATCGCGATACGCCCCTACCGGTGTCGGATCCGCAAATCAGTAAGCCTTCGACATTCGAATATTCCGTGTTCAACATTCGACATTCAACCCCGGATGTGCGTCTGCCTGCCCTGATGCCCGGACGCAATGTATTGCGCCCCTACGGGTGAGGCGCGGTGTCCTCCTCGCCATTCCCTTCGACATTTACATTCCACTTCAACATTCAACATTCAACATTCCCCCGTTCGACATTCAACATCCCCCATTCGACATTCAACATCCCTCCATTTAACATTCGACATTCCCCCATTCAACATTCAACATCCTCCCATTCGACATTCGACATTCGACATTCGACATTCAACGTCCCCCATTCGACATTCGACATTCGACATTCAACGTCCCCCATTCGACATTCCCCTCCTCAGATCCCCGAAGCGATGAGGAGTTCGATATCGCGGTGGGGCATACCGAACATCGCGGCGAGGCTCTTCTTCGAGAGGTGGCGTCGATAGACATAGGTGCCGTTTCGGAGGCCGACATCCTGCCAGAGGGCCTCGTTGATCGAGCCCGCATCGCCGATTTTGAGAAGGTACGGGACGAGCACGTTCGTGAGCGCATATGTGGCCGTGCGGGCGGCATTCGACGGCATATTCGGGATGCAATAATGGATGACGTCGTGGACCCGGAAGACCGGCTCCGAGTGCGTTGTGGGTCGGCTCGTCTCGATGCAGCCCCCCTGATCGATGACCGCATCGACGATGACGGAGCCGGGACGCATGGAGGCCACCATGTCCCCCGTGACCACGACCGGCGCACGTTGTCCGGCCGTCAGCATGGCCCCGATGACCACGTCGGCGCGGGCGATGGCCTGCAGGGTATACTGCTCGGTCGCCATGGCCGTCGTGATGCGGCGGTCGAGGTAGTGTTCGATCATCCGGAGCGCGCCGAGGTCGTTGTCGAGTACGATGACGTTGGCGCCGAAGCCGAGGGCGGTCCGGGCGGCCCATTCGCCGACCACGCCGGCGCCGAGGATGACCACGTTCGACGGCGGCACGCCTGAGATGCCACCAAGCATGATGCCTTTGCCGCCCCCGCCGCTTTCGAGATAATGCGCTGCAATCTGCACGGCCATCGTCCCCATGATCTCATGCATCATCCGGACGATCGGCAGCGTGCCATCGGAATCGCGGATGAACTCGAAGCCGATGCCGGTGATGCCGAGATCCATCAGCCTGCGCAGAAAGATGGGCGACGTATCGCCAAGGTGGAGCGCCGAGATGAGGACTTGCTTTTCCTGAAGCAGGTTTAGTTCCGCCTCGCACGGCGGGCCTACTTTGGCGATGAGTTGACACCGGCTATACAACTCGGATGCGGCGTCAATGAGCTCTCCCCCGACTTCCGCGTATTGTTGGTCCGTAAAATGCGCGTGATTCCCAGCTTCTCGTTCAACGAATACCTCGTGCCCATTGGCGACCAGCACGCGCACCCCGCTCGGGGCCAGCGCAACTCGCCGTTCCTCGTTCGACATCTCACGCGGGATGCCGATACGCAAGGACATCTGTGGCTCTCCCACGCGTTGGGGTTTCTCTCGCGTGAGCAGACCATGCTCAATGGACAGCCCCTGTAGCGCCGGAACCTCCATACCGCATCTCTAAGAAGGTGGAAAGTCGATGGATGGAAAAGTGAAATATACGGTTTTCAAATCATTTTACGGTGACTTGGCTCGTATCTCTTTTCACGCCCGTTCGCCGAACCATCGGACGCATTCGTTACGAGCCGCTTTCCATGTCTTTTTCAGGCACACGAAAAGGCGAATAATGATTCATTCGCGTCGCGTCATGTCACGCGTCCGTGCGCCCAGGTGTTTGGTACCGGTGGCGCACGAATCCGATTTCATTCCGCACCGCGAGGGATTCCTCTAGACAGAGGCCGAAACCATCTTCCCTGGGCCGGTTCACCCCACGGATGTCTCCGATGTCGAGCGCTGTGTTTGCTCATTCCCTGTATCCGATCGCGGCGGAGTGGGGGCGTCACCGTCTGGATTGAAGCAAGCCCGGCAGCGTGGCTCATAGGCCTCTTTGGCCCCGAGGAGTACCCGTTGACCTGCGCGAACGAGGCGCTGTGAATGGTTGGCCGGGTCTCCACAGACCACGCATATCGCGTGCAGTTTGGTCACGTATTCCGCGACGGCCATGAGTTGCGGAACAGGCTCAAAAGGTCGCCCCAGATAATCTTGGTCGAGACCGGCGACGATGACACGCCTTCCGTCTCGGGCCAATTGTTGGCAGACCTCGACGAGTGAGAGGTCAAAAAACTGCGCCTCGTCCACACCGATCACCTCGGCCGAACCGGCCAAGAGCAAAATCTGGCTCGCCGTATCAACGGGTGTCGACGGAATCACGCTCTCATCGTGGGAGACGACGGCATCATCGGAGAACCGATCATCGAGCGCCGGCTTAAATATTTCGACGCGCTGACGCGCAATTCGAGCCCGCCTCATCCGGCGGATCAATTCCTCGGTCTTTCCGCTGAACATGGACCCGCAGACTACCTCGATCCATCCTGGCTTTTTGTCTCTGTGAAAGACGTGCGGCTCCATGAGAGAGAGTCCGATTTAAATGATCTGTCCGAAATTATGCCCGAAATATACGTCTCCGGGTCATCTCATGCGATGATGAACGTACTGAACGCAGATGAAGAATGCTTCGTCTATATTTCCGCAAGGACCTGGGCACGTACCCATCCCGAAGCGCCGTTGGGCAAGCGAACCTCTACCCACCCACTTCGACGATGAAGTGCCTCGACGACCACGCCCTCATGGAGCACCATCTCGACGGTGGCTGTCCCATTGGGATCAGTGCGAAGACTGGCCTCCGCGATGACCGCGGCGGTCCGAAATGATGCGGCCTCCACTGAAGCGGTAAATGCGGCGGCGATCAGTACCCCGCCTACCACCACGCACACCGTCCGAGCACGTCGGCGCCAGCCATTGCGCGTTCCCCGAAGAATTCGAATACCGAGGAGAATCATCGCAATTAGATAGAAAAAAAACCCGCTATAAAACATTCCTCGCGCACCCATAAAGGCCGTCAGATTGCGCCACCAGACCGTCCAAATCTGCGCGGGGAGTTGAGAAAATTGCCCGGTCGTTCGCCCTCTGGCGATTCGGAGATTGTGCGCAAGTTTGCGATTTTCCGGAAGAAGGCGGTGGGCCTTTTCATAATATCGGATGGCCTGTCCTAGTTCATCCATGCGGAAATATGCATTCCCCAAATTATAATAGAGCCTACCACTTGTGTAGCCGCTATTGAGCGCCGATTCATAAGCCGAAATGGCACCACTGTAGTCGCCGGCGAGATATCGCTGATTGCCGGCATCGAAATGCTGTACGGCGACGTCGACCTGCGCAAGCGTCGGACCGACAGTTGTCATGCAAAGAAACGTAGCCAAACAGGTGATACGCACGGGATTTCCCATCATCAGTCGTTGCTTTAAGCACTGTATCATCCGCCCACCGTTGCAGTTTGTTGTTTGAAATACCCGTCGAGTTCTACGATGAGTTCGGCGGCCCGGTCGAGGGCAGTGCGCATTGTATTTCGGTCGGGCAAAACAGGGGCGAATCGCATTCGGTCACATTCTTCGAGGAGATGGGCGAGGCGTACGCGTACGTCGCCAGGTACGTCGGTTTCAGCGAGGTGGCCGTCGAGTTGGGCCCGTGTGAGGCCAGTCTCAGCGATATTAAGTCGGTTGCCGATAAAGCTCAGTACAGCCTGCTCCACGTCGGCATATAACGCCCGGGGCTCATTATCGAGAAGGAGTGTCTCTGCCCGTTTGAGGTGTTTGCGAGCGAGCGGATGGGCGCGGCGGTTCCGAGCATATTTGCGATCGGTTGCCAGCCGCAAGGAGCGCCGATGATACAAAGTTAGTCCTCCAAGGGACAGGAGTGGGATAAAGAGCCAAGCATAGGCCCAGACGCTCTCATGCAGCGGGGTTTGATGGAGGGCTTCCCAGTCGGCCCGGTCTGTGAGGAGCCCTGCGATGTCATCAACCGGCAGGCCGGCGGCCGTAGCACTTGCGGCTGGAACAGCCACCTCATCGCCGGTCACATGCACGGCCGGAAGGGTCGTCGCGTGTGTTTGATAATGGCCAAGTTTTGGATCAAAATAGATAAACCGGACCGGCGGGAGGTCGAACGTGCCATGGGAGCGAGGGACGAGGACGAAAGTGAAGGTCTTTGTACCGCGGATTTCGCTTCCACTCCGATCGATAGACGATTCGACCTGCGGATCATATTTTTCGAATGCGCCCGGGGTATGAAGGACCGGTGCGCTGAGCGTAGCCAGATTCCCCGCACCCCTTATTACTACTTTTACCTGAACGGACGCACCTACCTCCACTGTGGCACGATCCAATTGCGCAATCATTTGAAATTGCCCGACGGCACCATTGAACCCGGCGGGCGCCCCGGCAGGCAATGGTTTGGCATCGATCGTAAGCGGGTCCGAAGCGACATCGACCGGCACGAATCGTGAAGAAGAAAAAAATCGGGCAAACGGGTCGCGAGAACGCGTCGGCTCCACGGCCTCTGTTTCGATGCGCAACGGATCCACATGTAATTTACCGGGATGCGTGGGAAAGACAGCCGCACGTTTCAGAACGATGGTATTAAACCGGAGTCCATTTTCCACGACGCTTCGAGGGATGGGGCGCGTATCAACGTCCATCTCCTCACGCCAAAAGCCTTCGGCGTCCCACGAGTCCGTGAGACGGCTCTGCCGAAGTTGGATCCCCTCCCGAAAGAACAGCTGGTATTCTATCGTGACCTGTTCATTCTGATAGGCGGACCGCGTGCTCGGCACAACGCGAATGAACAAATCTTTGGCGTCAGGCTCTCCGGACCCCGCGTCATGGGGTGGGGTAGCACCACGGGCGAAAGGGTTCGTCAATTGGGCGAACGGGTCGGGTCGTCGCCGGGCGGGGCGTTGCGCCTGAGCGACCACTGTCAGGCCAATGGCCTTCGTACGATACGACTTACTTCCGACCTTCACGGTTACGGACGGAATGCTGACCGCACCTTCGCGAACCGGCACATAATCCCACTGATAGCTCACGCTTTGCTGCATCCGCCCATTGAACAGGCTGATATTTTGTGAGGTACTCGCAAATCGAGAAACGACGTTGAGTCCGTCTGCTTTGGGTGGCTGCGGCGTAGCGATCTGCGATAGTTGCCCGCCCTTCACCTCGATACTATAACTCACGTGTTCCTTCACGCCGATGGTCGTCGCATCGACCGTGGCGTTCACAGTCACGTTCTGAGCACGAAGCACCGGCACTATCCAGAGCATCAATACGGCAAACATCACCGGTGTTCTCACTGGCATTTTGGGTGGTACCGTGCGCTTCCATGGACCTCTGTTTCCCTGTTCATCCATCACATCTTCCTTCATACCGTCGCCGTTACTCACCAGTCTTTCTCCACACGCCGTGGGCGAGTCTTGAGCTTTTGAACTTGCTTCAATAGCTGTTGCTCATCATTCTGTAGCGCTTTCAGGATGCGCTTCGCCTGCTCCCTGCTAAGTTGATTTGGATCCGAAGGCTCCTTCTGTTTTTCCTGATTTTGATCCTTTTCTTGCTGATCCTTTTTCTGCTGTTGTTGCTGCTTTTGATCCTGATTTTGCTTTTGCTGATCCTGGTTTTGTCGATTCTGCTTTTGTTGATCTTTTTTTTGCTGCTTGTCCTTTTTCTTCTTTTGATTCTTGTTTTGCTGCTGTTGCTGCTTTTTTTGTTGCTCTAGTTTTCGTCGCGCATACTCGTAGTTGAAACGGGCATCTTCGTTGTTCGGATCGGCCATGAGCGCCTTCTTGTATCGTTTTATCGCATCTTCGAGCTTTTTTTCTCTAACAGCATTGTTGCCAGCATTATAAGCGGCTCGCGCAAAGTCCTCGTCTGAGACGGCAGCATTCATGGCCTCTGAGAATGCCTGATCGGCCTCGTCATAATTTTTCTGTCGGTAGAGGGATGCGCCAAGATTATTATACAAGCCTGCGCGGGCCGGCGCATCCTCGCGTGCTTGGGCGATACCCTGATGATACGCTCCGGCTGCTTCCGCATACTGATCTTGTTTGTATAGCGTATTTCCCTTTCGCCCTTGCCGCGAACCGTCTCCTCCGGAAGGCACAGCTGCGGCCTGCATCAATATCACGAGCATTGTAGTACAAACAAACATGGTTTCACGTCAATATCTAGTTGGCACATTCACGTACGAGCGTCAAAATGGATCCGGTTATACCGCCTCTTCGACAACCGACTCTCTGCGCCGGTCACTGACGAGGCGCTCAGCAAACAGGAAGAGTAGGCCCGCCGCCAACGGCCACTGATACTTCTCCTCATACTCCTCGAATTCTTCCTGCCCGAATACCTTTTTGTCTAAACGATCAAGGGCTGCAGTTATTTTGGAAAGCGAGCTAGAGGTCCGCGCAATGCGGAAATAGGCCCCATCTTCAGCAAGTGAACGGAGTGCGTCCTCCTCCAACCGCGTGGTAACGACCCTGCCCTTGCGGTCCTTTTTATACCCTAGCCTCCGGCCGTCTCGATAGAGTGGGATTGGTGCGCCTTCCGTCTCACCGACACCGGCGGCAAATATTGCAATGGACTCTTCACGTGCTTTTTTGACCAGTTCCTCTATGCCGCGCACGTGGTTCTCACCGTCGGAAATAAAAAGCAGTGCCCGCGTGCGTTCCTCGTCATCTTCGGATTTAGACGATTTGAAGGCTAACATTGCAGTGCGGAGGGCCGCGCCAAAATCCGTGCCTGGCGTCGGAATCATCGAGGGGTCGGCCACATCGAGAAAGAGCCGCACCGCGCCGTAATCGGTAGTCAACGGGCATTGAATAAACGCATCGCCTGCAAAAAGGACCAGCCCCACCCGGTCTCCCTGCAACGCGTCGAGCATCTTTTTGATTTCGTTCTTTGCCCGATCCAGCCGATTCGGCGCCACGTCTTCCGCTTCCATCGAGAGCGATACATCCAGAGCAATAACGATGTCCACTCCTTCGCGCTTGACCTCGCGCAGCTTGGTGCCAAATCGGGGACCAACGAGCGCCAACCCGGCGAATACGAGACCGAAGACAACGAGTGCAGCCTTCCAGCGCCGCCGGCGCGTACTCACGGTGGCGGCCAACCGGGCCACGAGCGGCCGATCTCCAAAACGACGAAACGCCTCGCGCCGTTGCCAGGCGGCCCACAAAAACAGGCCGACCGCCAGCGGCACTGCCAACGCTACCCACCAGTATTCAGGATGTAGCCAATTCATTGTTCGATACTAGAAGTTAAATTTTAAATTTGGTCTCAATCATCCAGCCTAAGCTAAATTTGAGATTGGGTGGCAGCCCATTCAACAGCGACTGCATTCGATGAAAAAGGAATGGCCTCAGCGATCATGGTAGTCGACGGAGCCGGGTATTTGTCAGCAATAATTCGAGCAATAACAAGCCGAAGGCAGGCCACAAAAAAGTAGCATATCGCTCATCGTAGTCGGTATATACCCGTTCGTCAATCTTCGTCTTTTCCAGATCGCCGATCTCTCCGTAAATCTCTCGAAGAGCGGCATTATTGGTTGCACGAAAGTACCGTCCACCGGTCTTGTCGGCGATAGCACCGAGCATTTTTTCGTCGATCTCCACCGGCACCATCCGTCGCTGTTTTCCGGCAAAAGGAGAATCAACGATAAACGGCGCCTCCCCCTTTGCGCCAACGCCAATGGTATAGACACGGACGCCCATAGCCGCAGCCACCTCGGCCGCTGTTTCCGGGCTGAGCTCACCGCGGTTGTTTTGCCCGTCTGTCAGGAGTATAACGACCTTGCTTTTTGCTTTCGAATCCTTGAGCCGATTGACAGCCATTGCGAGCGCCGTTCCGATGGCCGTGCCGTCTTCTATAGCACCGATATGCACACGGCTCAGCATTTCCTGAAGAAAAGTGTAATCGAGCGTAAGTGGCGCCTGCGTGTATGCCTTGGCTGCAAAGACGATGAGTCCGATTCGGTCGGAGGTTCGGCCCCGAATGAACTCGGAGCCAATGTTACGCGCAGCTTCAAACCGGTTGGGCTGAAAATCGAGCGCCTGCATCGAAGTGGACGAGTCCAGCACCATCATGATGTCGACGCCTTCGGCCGATCGCTGCTTCACTACATTGCGCTGTTGTGGACGTGCCATGGCCAGAATGCCTAGTGTAAGCGCTGCCATGCGAAGGGCTGCCGGCAACCAGGGAATGCGTACCCATAACGATCGAGGCACCGCCCGAGCCGAGACCACATTGCTAAACCGTAGACCCGCTTTCCGACGGCGTCGAAACCAGTACAGGAACCCGACAACGGGTACCAGTACGAGCAATACCAGCCATCCAGGTGCGGCAAACTCCATAATTATTTTTGATTAGTGGGCCGGCACATGCGCCGTGCTTGTCTTCAGTTGGTAAGCAGGGTCCGTTTGTGCCAGACGGCTGCCACGAGTTCGGGTAGGACGCGGCCCGCAGGACCGAGCACCACTTCATCGACCGCATTGGCTATGGCACTTGGCTCTATGTTAATTTCCACGACGAATGCACCCCATCCTCGTGCTTCAAGCGGAAGGTTGGCGGCCGGATATACAACGGCGCTTGTTCCAATGCTCAAGAACACGTCAGCTTCGCGTGCGGCATCGGCCGCTGCGTTGATGGCCACTTCGGGTAACATCTCGCCGAACCAGACAACATCCGGTCGTATCAGTCCACCGCATTCTGGACACATCGCTGTTGCGCCTTCCGACAGTGTTGCCAATTCCAAAGCCGTAGCCGGGCGTGCGCAGACGACACAATAGCTGCGCATTATGTTACCGTGAAGCTCAATGACATGATGGCTTCCTGCGCGGTTGTAGAGTCCATCTATGTTTTGCGTGATGAGCGTACAGTTCGGAACCATAGTTTCCAACTCCGCAAGAGCATAATGACCCGCGTTGGGCCGTGCTTCCTCGGCCACCTTTCGCCGGTGAGCATACCAGCCCTGCACCAGTTCGGGATTATGCAAAAATGCGGTCATGTTGGCCAGCTCTTCGGGGCGGAACTGTTCCCAGATACCGCCGGGATCCCGAAACGTCGCCAGGCCGCTCTCAGCGCTAATACCCGCACCGGTAAGCACGGCCACGCGCCCGGCTACGGCCAGGCGATCAACGAGGACTGGGCTGAATGGTCTGGGAATTTCGTTCACGAAAGTGTCTCCGTTGTCTCGGTATTCCGGCTGTATATTCGCGCTCCAATACCCAACGCGACAAGGACTAACAAACGCCACAAAATATGTACGACAAGTGCCCGTCCCGGAGATGCTTCCATCGACGCCCATGCCATACCGTCAAAGATCGTTCGCACGCCTACTATCAGGCCCAGGAACCCGGCGGGGCGCCATCCGGGATGCACCATCAGCCACCCCATGCCGGCGATGACCCCCAGCATCTCGGCGCTTACGAGCCACGGGGCCCTTATTTGTTCGGGTGCGAGCACGTAGCTTGCCAGAAGCGCTGCATACAACCCTGCGAGAAGCGCGAGGGAAGGTAACCACGGCCGCCGATCCGGCAAGGCCCAAATCCGAGCGGCCATATAGCAAGCGACCGCGAAAGCCGTCGGGATGATTGCAACCACCCCGCCGTACAGACCAAGGAAGAGAGCAGCCAGCCCCACGGCCACCCATCCCGGTGCAGATCGACGCCACTGCGATCCCGCCCCGGTTGTGTTCAATATTGGCGCTGGTGAAAACTCCGCGCTGCCGTCCCCCCCCGGCTCGGGCGATGCACCCTCCACCTCCCGGCGCGTTTCGATAATGTGAAGTGTGGCGCGCGTCTGTTCGAGCGCTTGCCGCCCTTTCTCCGCTGGCGGACGGGCATCGGCAAACTTGGCGAAATCGGCCAGCTCAAGAACGTCGCACACCTCCGTAGGCGTGGAAGGTGTGACCCTTCCCCGCTTGACTTGGCGACGCAGCCCATCAATGAGCTCCCGCGTAGTCTGTTCAAGCGCAGGCAAACCCAGGCGGCGTTCCAGATAGTTTCGGAGCACTTCCGAGAGCTCAACATAGTACGGTTTAATGGTTGCCGGACTCGCCAGATCTGTGCGCTCCAGCTTTCGCAACCGCTCGATGGCTTCCTGAAAGGGTGATGTCGTCGGTTTCGGGCGCGCCGCTGGTCCGGGCAAATCAGATTTGGGCCGTCGCCGGAAAAAATAAAAGAGCATTCCGCCCACCATCAAGGCTACGGCCGCAAGCAAGAACCATTGCCAGATGAGCAGATGGAACGTCGCTAATGGCGCCAACGCGCGGATGTCCGCAGCATTTTCCGGCACAACCGACTTGACGGGTACGAAGAACGGCTGCGAATGCAATGTCGTCGTGTCATGGCCCGTTACTAGCGGGATGGAGATGGCCGGTACAAAAGCAGTGTCGATCGCAAAGGTAGTGACCTGATAGACGACGCTGTCCCGGCGTAGACCGCGGTTTGTCAGAATCCGCTCCACCCGCATTTTGTGGCCGATCACCTCCAGGTCACCGATTAACAAATTTTGCGTCGTCGAATCAACCTCGCCGCCTGTTTGCTCGGGCAGCAGTGCATGTGTGCTAGCCGCTCGATCAATGACCAACGACAAGTCCACCCGCTGCCCAACGGCGACGCTATCCACCGACAGATAGGCCGTCACTTGTTGCGCGCACACCTCGTTCGACTTCAGGACCGTCAGTAGCCCAACTACGAGAATACACCGGACAAATATTCCCAAAATTACATTTTGCTTCATCCTTTTTTTCTGTTACGCTGCCGGAAAAAACGGACGAGCGGTTCCACGTACCCCGCGCCGGTGAGAATTGGTACGCGGTCCACACGCAGCCGGCGAAGCAATTCAACAGTCTGCGCTCGGGAAGCCTGAGCATGCGCCGTGAATCGCCCCCGCGCCCGTCGAGCTGTAGTATCGACGAGCACCGTCTCGCCGGTTTCCGGATCGGTCAGATCAACAAGTCCCATGTTGGGCAGTTCCTCTTCCCGTTGGTCCTGCATGTGGATCGCTACTGTATCGTGCCTCCGAGCCACCGCCCGCATGGCGGGCTCGAAACCGGTATCAAGAAAATCGCTGATCAGCAACACGATCGAACGGCGATGCAACACGTGGAGAACGTGATTCAGGGCCACCGAGACGTCTGTGCCGCTAGATTGCGGCCGATGGGCGAATAGATCTCGAATTAGACGGAGCACATGACGGCGACCTTTTTTCGGCGGTACGAAGCGTTCCACCCGATCCGAAAAAAGGAGCAGACCCACCTTGTCGTCATTCTGGATGGCGCTGAATGCTATCACGGCACAGATCTCGGCAGCGACGTCGCGTTTGAACTGCCCATGGGTGCCAAAGTCTTCGGAGCCGGAAACATCCACCACCAACATCAATGTCTGTTCACGCTCTTCCTCAAATATTTTAACAAACGTTTCGCCGGTGCGCGCCGAGACGTTCCAGTCGATACTTCTGATGTCGTCTCCGATCTGATAGGGACGCACTTCGGAAAACTCAATGCCTTGCCCTTTGAACGCAGAATGGTACTCTCCCCCAAAGACATCATGGACGAGCCCTTTGGTGCGAATTTCGATCTGACGAATTTTTTTAAAGAGTTCCTTTGGGATCATGAGGCACGGCCACCGCATACAGTTTACAATCGTCGCCCTATAACGACAGACTGCGCTTACATGTTGTGCCTCAATGGTGGAAAAACCAATGGTAATGGAGAGTTTTCTTTGTCGAGGACCTGATTTTTATTGATTCATGCCTTTAATTCTTAGGGAAGAATATCTTATGTTACGTAAGACAATCACCGATATGATCATGAGGGGATTCCCCCCTAGCGAAGCTCCCCTCGTTCAGGATTATTATGATAGAAGGCTTGCATCAGTATCGCGTTGACACCATGGAGAGTAGTATCATGCATGAGCAAGAACACCCCGTCTTAGATTGGTTTCTCGACCGATTAGCCTTGCTCCTTCTCGCCCTCGCCGCCATCTCTGTCATTGGCGTTGCAATTGGCAGTGGCATGGTGATGTTTGGCGCTTTTAGTTGGGACATCGCCACTGAGGTTGCGGCCTATTTCGGGTTGGGGGTTGGCGCAATGGTTGGGCTGTTTTGGTTCTGCAAATGTGCCAAAGACGCCTGCGGTAAGAAATTTCGGTAAGGCGAATCCGGCCTCATATTGGGATCCCATCTCGCCGGAGCACTCTTTCGGACAAGATTTCTATATCCGACGGTTTACACAATCCGTTGAGGCTGGTCCTTCTTACCGGCGCAAGATTTCAACCCTAGCATTCGCTATCCCTCTGCTGGCCACCTATTTATCGATTGATTTCATATCTATCATCTGGGATTAAGACTTCGATTACTAATTGGGCCCCTCGGATCGTCGAAGTGACTCACGTCCTTTCTTCTGAGCATTGTATGTATACAATCTAGAAACTATCCGCCCTTCCCGTCAGCCTGGACGATATTCGCTTGGCGACCATGGGTTTTCTGTCTTGATCCCATTCAGCACATCGTTTGTGAGTGGGCGCCGACGATCGCCTTACAGACGAAATCGCGCACTATTACCTTAGCGGTCAATCGTGAGAACATTAGATACTGTTGTCCCACGGTATGAAGGTGTCGGTAAATTTTGGTGCCGACAATAAGCAAGAACCCCACCCATACCGAAGCACTGGGTGGGGTTCATTGACTCAGTTGTACTTCCTCAACGAATCACGGTCATGATCCGTGTCTGTTTCTCCTTGCCCATTCGTACCTGATAGAAGTATTCTCCGTTGGGCAGGTTGCTCACATCGAGCGCCACTTCTTGGTGTCCGGCGCCAAATGGTTTTTCAGTGACGTTCAGCACCCGGCGGCCTAAAACGTCGAATACCTGGATATCGACCTGTGCCGTCTTCGGCATGTCAAACGGAATCGTGACGCGATCGGCAACCGGATTCGGATAACTCTGCTGGAGTTCGAACGTCGATGGCGTCTGAACTTCGGGTCCGTCTTCGATTGCCGTTGCCACTTCACCGACTTCGGATGCGAGCACGTCGCCCGTTGCCGCATCGATGACGGCGGTAAAGCCGGGAACAAGATCGCCGGTCTTGCCGGCCGGGAACGGATCATCACCCGGTTCCGGTTCGTCAGCGATGATGATGGCTATGACCCCATACGGTGCAAAGCCCAGGACATCCCCCTTGAGGAAATACCCCGCGGCCAGCCGAATCGTGGCATTAGGATGTTCGTCCAGGAAATCCTGTCCACCGGCCTGCAATGCCGCGGCGAGGGCCTGTGGGCTGTCGATGATGTTCGTGTCGAACGGTGTCACATTAGCCAGTCCGGCATTTTCGAAGATCTCAACATCGGTTACATCGTCGCCGAGGAGCGAGATGATAGCCAGTTGGTCGGTCGCCGGAATGTAAAACGCCATTTGCCATCCGCCCGAAAGTCCATCTACGGAGATCTTCGGCGTTACGATGCCAACGAGTCGAACGTCGCCGCCCTGAATAGCCTGCAGTACCTGAAGTGCTCGTTCACGACGCTGTTGCATCGCCCAAAGATCGCTCCGGCTAATCTTACCAACGAAATTCCCATCCATGTCGAAAATCGTAATGAGAAAGTCCGGATCGTCGCTGAACTGATCCACTCCCAGAAAAACGACAAACCAGTGTGGCCCGCTGAGCACGTCTGCCGGCAGCGGTAGATCTCGTACGTCGAAGAATGCACCGGCCGCTGCGACTGTGACGGTATGATCGAAGCCGGCGAGGAAGTCCGCGCCCCCGTTCTCGAGGCCGGACTGCACCACTACGTCCGAATCGGCATACCCGTCAGGCATCGGGCCGGGCACGAAAAACGGTCCGTCGAGGTCGACGGGAATCGTGTCCGCATTTTCGTCGAACGGATCCACTTCCACTATGGTGACCTGGCTCGTGGATGTCGATCGGTAGGCATATTGCCAGACGATTGCGCGCCCGTCGTTCATCGAGAGACCCTGGACGCCGAACAGTACCTGGTCGTCGGCGAAATTGGCAGCCGCGGCATCGGCTCGGGGCTGCCCGTCTTCCGCCGTAAAGGCCAGCAGGTCATACGCGTCGTACAGGGTGACGGTCACATCCGCCACATCGCCGCCGAGGACATTGATGGAGTCGGCCTGTCCGTCACCATCGGCATCATAGAACCCGAGCGTAGCCGGGGTGGCGGCATTGGGATCGGTACCGGAATCGTTAAAGAACTGTGCCGCTGCGGGCCAGTACGTGCCGTCGCGCACACCGGTGACGGTGTAGGCGCCCGTGGCATCTTGCACGACCGTAGCAGCGTGAACGTCCCCGTTTCGTCCGTCAACGCCGTCGCAACCGCCATCCGCGAATACGTTGCAGTCCAGCAATACGACGACGGCCCCTGCGGCATCCACGGCCGTGGATGTGCTCTTAGCTGCCACCTCTTCACGCGCCAGATTCATGGTGCCCTTGAGCAGGGTCAGGTCGTCTGCACTCAACGAGACATTCGGTTTGATCTGCTCGAAGGCACGGTGCGCGAACCGCCCGTCACCGCGAACTTGCGGTGTCGTACCGTTCTGTTTGCCGGCAGCGGCCGGAACCACCGTTCCGCTGACATTATTGATTCCCAGCGTTGCGGACGTACTGTATCGTACCACAAACGGTTTCACAGTCTTTCCGGCCGCCGTGAGGTTGTCAAAGTACCTTCCACCAAAGCTGAGCCATACATAGTCGGTTTCAGCCGCGAGATGCGTGACTTCGTATGAAAGCGTCATCCCGTCGTCACTGACCGTAACGGCCCCCGGATCGTATTCAACGGCATCTTCGGGGTGGACTTCGATCATCTCCGCGACCGCCCAGGGATCGACCGGTTGATCGAACGTGAAGCTGACGGTTGTGACGTCGCCAACCGACACATCGTCGTCGCTCGGGGAGCTGGAAACAAGGGCAATCGTGTCCTCCTGCGGCGGTAAATCGAATCCGTCGGCATACCGCAACAGTATCCGCCCGGTCACCATGTCCGTGACGATGGTAAGGTGCGCTGAGGGATCGACCGTACCGTCTCCGTTGTCCGAGTTGGGCGAATACGAGAAGACGGTCAAATAGAGGGCGCCGGGGACGTCTTCTTCTTCACTCGCCGGTTGCCCGCCGAGCAGTGCGATGTGCACGTTTTCCGCTCCGAACGTATCGAGGAAGGCAGCGCCACCGGCTTCGAGGGCTAGGCCCATCGCCGCATCGGTATCCATGGCGTCTGCCGGAATGCCCGGTGCGTCAATGACGTCGGCGGGATTGTCGATTACGCGGTGAACCATGAAATTCGGCCCGAGTGCACCCACTTCCACATCGACGTTAGCCGAGGGAGAATGGAACCGTAGTCCCCAAGGAATGGCCATTCCGCCTGCGCTGATGTCCGGTGTGCCGAGTCCGATTGGCGCGAAGTCGTCGGCGATGCCGAGCCCGTCGACGAGTGTCTGCGCCGCGGCGAGGAGACTCAGCCCGGTGACGGCGCTGTCGGTACCGAGACTGGCCACTGCGTCGCCCGTCGCCATATCAACGAGGGTGATGTGAAAGGCCGGTTCGAGGGCCGTCGCATCGTTCATGATGACGAACCAGTAGGCGTCGCCCGGCAAGGTGTCGAAAATGACCGGTCCGGCGCCTTCTGCCTGCGTCGGATCACCGGCCATCATGGCGATGTCCGCATCGGGGTGCGCTGCCATGAAGTCACCACCGGCGCCGGCGAGCGCAGCTCCGACCGCCACATCGCTATCGACATAAACGTCGGGAAGCGGGGCCGGAATATCCTCTGTCGCGTCGATGGTGCCGGCAAAGGCAAATTCATCAAACAACCCCACCGCCGAGATGGTGACGGTCTGGTTGAGTTCCGAATAATAAAAGAAGAGCCAGGCGTTGGCCGTCGTTCCATCTTCCGCAATAGGGGCTCCAAAGATCGTGACAAGCGCCTGATCAGCGGCAAAAAGATCGGCATTGGCCTTGGCCACATCCGCCACTTCGCCGGCCGTCGATCCGAAGGCACTGATCGGGAAGATATTCGCATCAATGCCGGTCACATCTCCTCCAGCCACATCAATCGGGTCGGGGACACCGTCACCATCCATATCGTAGAATCCGAGGAAATCCGGGATACTCGTGTCATCGTCAAAATTATCGCCACGGGGCCCAAATTGTGCGGCAAAAACGTAGTATTGCCCGTCGCGAATATTGGAGATGGTATAGCTTCCCGCCGGATCGGTGATTACGGTGCCGGCCAACAAATCCCCATCGCCGCGATTAACATCATCCGGGCAATCAAAAATATTGCAATTAGTAAGTACGACAACGGTCCCGCCGATTTCCGAAATGCGGGCACTCGTCTTCGCCTGCATGGATTTAACCAGTCGTCTTATTTCGCTCTTATCCTGCTTGGCGGGTAGTGCGTTCGTCACGATCTCGCCATTTGGGGAGAAAGCTCGAACGGGAGCGAGGCGATCCGGCCTTTGCCAGGCTGTCGCCAGACCGGACTGCTTTCCGGCTGCAAATGAAACCGTTCCACTGACAGAACCGACGGCTCCTGAAGCCGCCGTCGTGTAACGAAGCACGTGTGGTGCCACGTAAAACGGCATCCCACTTACGGAATCGTGATAATTACTGCCAAATACAAACCACGTATAATCGGTTTCCGGACGCTGAACGACATTGAACGTGACCGTCAGGCCATCGTCACTCACGATACCTGCTTCCAGGTCAACATCAACCGAATCACTCGGATTCACATCAAAAATTTCGCTGAAGCGAGCGGGATCAGCGGGCTGATCAAAAGTAAAACTAACTGTGGTCTCAAGGGCCACACCGACCGCTCCGTCTTCCGGTGAAGTTCCGGTTATGGAAACGGTCTGTTGTTTGGCGTAAGTCGTCCCCGCAAGGAAAAGCATGAGTAGCGGGAGCCATAGCATTCTTTTCATGAATGTACTCTCCTAAATGATATGAGGTGGTTGGTTTCCGGCATACAGCCGTCTAATCGAGCCGGGTAAACGATTTAAGAGAATCGCGACGCATTGTTCGACATTTTCTCGAACTGCGCACAATCAGATCGAGAAAAGACGTAGCCTACCCGTTGCGGGTCTGCCGGGAACAATTCTCGTTCCAAATCCACTTTCCGAAAGACCCTCGGAAGCATCGTAGTTCATTTGTTCGAGTCCGATCGGAGCGAAGCCGGAAGATCATTTCGAGCAGTGTAATTATTCTATTATACATTGATAATTTTTGACTTATGTCAAATATTTATTCAAACAAATGAATGCTGAACAGTGCGCTTTCTTCCCTTTTAGAATTCCGATTGCTGCATTCATCTCGCTTCAACATATATTTCTATGTTCCCTTATATCAACCCTCATTCTGGTGCAGAATTACGGAATTGATTGCCGCGGCGGAATTTTCTTCCGCAGGTACCTGTGTCAATGAAATTCTTGCGAGCGCTTCGACGAGGCATTAGCTTTCGGATTCCAGTTCATGCCAACCCCCTAAACCATGCATATCGATCTGACGGGCACCAACATCCTCATCACCGGCGCGAGCCGCGGCATCGGTCGGGCGATGGCCCGGGCCATGGGCGAGGCTGGCGCACGGGTCGGCCTCCATGGTCATCGGAATATGGAATCGGCACAGTCGCTTGCCAATGAGCTCGGAAACGGCGCGCGGGCTTTTCAGGCCGACCTCGCCGATGTTGATGCCACGGAATGCCTTTTCGACGAAGTCTTCCATGCGTTCGGGCGTATTCATGTCCTGGTCAACAATGCCGGTATCGCCCTTCAGATGCCGCTTGACACGCCCACGCAAGCGTGGCACGAGGCCTGGCAAAAAACGATGGCCGTCAACCTTCGGGCCGTGGAACAACTTTGCCGGCGGGCGATCGGGCACTTCCGCCGAAACGCCGGTGGGCGGATAATTAACGTTGCATCGCGGGCGGCTTTCCGCGGCGACGAACCCGACTACATGGCGTATGCAGCATCGAAAGGCGGTGTCGTGGCCTTGGCCCGTTCTATCGCACGGGGCTATGGGAAGGATGGAATCTGCGCATTCGTCCTTGCCCCCGGCTACGTCCGCACCGATATGGCCCAGGATTTCATCGACGTCTATGGGGAGGCTCACGCCGTGAGCGACCTTGCCCTCGACCACCTCACCGAGCCCGCCGACCTTGCCCCGATAGCCGTGCTCCTCGCCAGCGGTCTCGCGGATCACGCCACCGGCTGCACCATCGACCTCAATGCCGGCAGCTACGTGCACTAATCCACCAGCATCCTACCATGTCGTTTTTCCTCAAGAAGTATGTCTCGTCATTATTGATGCCGGTGCCAGTGTGCCTTGCGCTCCTCACCTTGGGTGTGGTCCTTCTTTGGCGTAAAAAAAGGCCAATGTGGACCCGATGGTCGTTGACGATAGCTTTGGTGTCGATGGTGATGATGTCGGCATGGCCCGTGCCCCACTGGAGCGTGCGTTCCCTCGAACGGCAGTACCCTGCCCTGGTGAACCCGCCGGCGTCGACCATGACTTGGATTGTCGTTCTCGGCGGCGGCGTATCCGACGACCCGACGCTCCCGCCGAACGACCAACTCGGGCGGGCCAGCCTGGGCCGTCTCATCGAAGGATTGCGTCTGGCGCGGGCCTATCCCGAGGCGCGGCTCTTGCTCACCGGGCAGGGAGCGTCGGTAGAACGGTCGGAGGCCGTCACGATGCGCGACGTGGCAATGGGGCTCGGTATCAGTCCGGCACGTATCACGGTGGATGCCCTGTCAAAGGACACCGGTGAGCAAGCCGTGAAGGTGAAGAGCCTCGTCGGTCAGACGCCGTTCATACTCGTCACGTCGGCGACCCACATGCCCCGCGCGATGGCGTTGTTTCGGCGACAGGGACTCAAGCCCTGGGCCGCTCCCACGGACCACCTCTTCAAAGCCGACCGCCACTTCGATCCTCGTGATCTCATACCCAGTGCCGACAATCTGCGCCTGAGCCTCACGGCGGCCCACGAGTACCTCGGCCTAATCTGGGCCCACCTCCGGGGACAAATTTGAGAGCATCATCGGTTCGCACGTTTTTAACGTTCGGCCTCTGGAACCTCCCCTCCGCCCCCTCGTTTTGGGGCGCACGAAGGGCAAGTCCCGTACGGTCAGCTCCCTCTGAACCCCGTCAGGACCGGAAGGTAGCAGCGGTAGGAGGTCGAAGCGACGCGATACGGATCGCTTGCCCTTCTTTTTTTTGTCTAAGCCCAATTTTGGTTTGCCCGGTAACGATTGCGTTGTTCGGGGTGTAAACCGTTATCTTAACCGCTAATCCACCTCCACAAGACAAAGCCAACGACGTTATATGCAAACGTATTTACTTCTTCTCATGGGTGCACCGGGCGGCGAACAAGCCAACCCGATCGCCATGTTCCTGCCCCTGATTCTGATCTTTATCGTCTTCTATTTCTTTATCATCCGCCCGCAAAAGAAAAAAGAGGACACCCGGAAGTCGATGATCGAAGCCGTTAAAAAGGGCGACCGTATCATCACCGTTGGCGGGGTACACGGTACGGTCAATCAGGTTGATGAGACGAGCGTGCTCGCTCAGGTGGATTCGAACACCAAGCTGCGTATCGAGAAAAGTGCTCTCGCCAGTGTCGGGACGAAAGACTAAACTCGACTTTGTCGTCCTTTCGAAAGGGATATGCCGCCGGGTGTATCCTGTTTTTCCGCCCCATGCGGGTGGTTCGACGCCACCGCATGACGGACCCCTTCTTCAAGAACCTCGACCCGCACGCTCCGTTCAAGCCGTGCATCGATCCGAACGCCGTCCGGCAGATTCCGTCGATTTCGTCCGATGCTAAACGAGAAGCCGGTGGCCAAAAGCCAGTATCCGAATGCCATGAGCCAGCAAACCCGTCCGTTCGATACGATCGAAGACGCCATCGAAGACGTTCGGAACGGGCGGCTCGTCATTGTCGTGGATGATGAGGACCGTGAAAATGAGGGCGACTTCACCTGTGCCGCCGGGAAGATCACGCCGGAATTGGTCAATTTCATGGCGCGTGAAGGCCGGGGGCTGATCTGTGTACCACTCACGCGCGAGCGGACCGTAGAACTCGACCTCGATATGATGGTGTCTTCGAACACTGCGCTCTATGAGACGCCGTTCACCATCTCGGTTGATTACAACCACGGTACGACTACCGGCATCTCAGCAGCCGACCGTTCGCATACCATCCGCGCATTGGCCGATCCCACGGCACACGCCCGCGACTTCGGACGACCGGGCCATATTTTCCCGCTTCGTGCCCGCCGGGGTGGGGTCCTCCGCCGGGCCGGGCATACCGAAGCCGCCGTGGATCTGTCCCGCCTTGCCGGGCTCTCGCCTGCTGGCGTCCTCGTCGAAATCCTCAACGAAGACGGCTCGATGGCCCGCGTACCACAACTTCGAGAAATCGCTCGCAAATTCGATATGCGGCTGATCACGATCAAGGATCTGATCGCCTACCGGATGTCGCACGAGAAACTAGTACAACGAGTCGTGGAGGTGGATCTGCCCACGCGCTTCGGAGCGTTTCGGCTTTCTGCTTTCGAGGAACGACTCACCGGCGACGTTCACCTCGCGCTCACCAAGGGGGAATGGACTGAGGACGAGCCAGTCCTCGTGCGCGTTCATTCGCAATGCGTCACCGGCGACATCTTCGGCTCGATGCGGTGCGATTGTGGGGAACAGCTCGCGACGGCGCTTCAGCACGTCGAAGCCGAGGGTAACGGCGTCGTCTTGTATATGAAGCAGGAAGGGCGGGGCATTGGTTTGCTCAACAAGTTGCGTGCCTATCAACTTCAGGAAAAGGGGCTCGACACGGTAGAGGCAAACGAGGCGCTCGGCTTCAAGATGGACCACCGCGACTATGGCATCGGCTGCCAGATCCTCCGCGACCTCGGCATCCGCCGCCTCCGTTTGATGACGAATAACCCGACGAAGCGAATCGGGCTCGCAGGCTATGGGCTCGAGATCGCCGAGCGGGTCCCGATCGAGATTCCGCCCAATCACATCAACGAGCAGTACCTCCGCACCAAGCGCGACCGCATGGGCCACCTCATCCTTAAGGATGCCGATGCCCACGACAAGGAGGTCCTCCGCCACATTTTGTGACATCTGGGATGCGCCGGGATGTCACGTGTGTCGAGCGTACGATTACGTTTTTGGAGTACCCGTCAAGGTCACAACCACAGACGACGTAATTCGAAAATTTACGCCGGAAATCGACGTTTTCAGCATGAAAGAGTCGAACAAAGGTTTGTCCGCGAGAAGAAAGACGACGCCCTGGTAAACGCACTACCACCACGTAGTTGCGGCCATACGAGCCATCACTACCCGGGCAAAAGGAAAACGTCCCGAGCGAAGGGAGGAGTACTTCGATGATACCTTCATTCCCCGCCTTGACTCTTTCTTGTACGGCTCGCTCCACGTTGTGAAGAGCCGGTCAACAAATGGCCAAGAGTGGTTGAATCGAAAGAAACCTTGTCACCTTCCCCTTATTTCGTCGTAGTGCAAGTCGATCATAGGATCAAGACAAAAGGACACAAAGTGTCATTCATATATTGCGAGGTGAAATCATGGAAAAGATAAAACTGCCAATCCCGCGAAAACCGTTTTCGCGTGTTTAATCCGGTAAGTTCAAATCATAAATGGTATAAGGGCGTCGCTTTGAGCGATGCCCTTTTTTGTTGGTCTTCCGGCTCGGCTAAACTCAATCATTCCCAATGGGCGATCCGGGCGGGTCGATAAGTGGCCTGGGTTGTTCGCCTTTTTCGTAATCACGGAGGAGAAAGCGGTCGATCCGGTCGAAATTTAGGCTTCGATGTGCGACGGTTTCGTGGTCGCGGCGGTTGCCTGGATGCGCGTCGAGCCAGTCCTCCACCTCCCGCAGGTGTTGTACGATCCGGGCTCGAACGGCAGGAGACAGCTTCTTCCGTGCAGCCACGTCGAGGATGACATCGGTCCATATCGACTGTACCAGGCGTTGAAGTTCGGCATCGTAGTCATCCGCCGGAATTCGCGCCTGCCAAATAGCTTCGGAGATACGGGTCAGCACCGCACTGAGACCCGGCAGGGCGTTGTCGAAGTCTTTTTGATAAACGAGCCGTGCCGCGCGTTCGGGATTGAGAATACCGCTGAGCACCATACGGGTTGCCGTCTCTGCCGGCGCATAGGGGTCGAAGGTGAGGCCGGTATACCCGTCGAAAAGCTCGCGTCCTGCCGGGTAACCCGGTGGTCGCGGCGGGATGGTCTGCCGAATACGCGCAGGCAGGCGGAGGGCATCCGGGGTGACGGTTTTCAATAGCGCATCCAGGGCAGCGCGTTGGGCCGCACCCGAGACGGTTTTCGGTAGCGGTTGCGTGTCGCCTCTCATAGCATATGTATACTCAACACCGCCAAGTAACTTCACGGTGGCATCCACTTGATACCGGTGGTGAAGATAGAGTGGGACAAGAACCTCTTCGAGTGTTGCCAGTGGCCGTCCCGTCCGGATGTCTGCCAGGCCGAAGTGGTCGAGGGCCATCTTTCGCACCCGCATCTCCTCATCGAGGGCGCGGATCGGATCCTCGCCGTTGTCCCACAGATTGGCGAGTGGCTCGACGGCACCGGTGGGACGGGCATCGGCGTCGGTCAGATACAGCAGCCCTTTCGTTTGCATCTCAGCAAGAATGTTGGCCAATCCCTTTGCTTCGTCGGTCCCAGTAAAATCCGTATAGCCGTACCGAATAGTCATTTTGTCCCACGCGCCAATTCCATTTGCGTAAGCGCCCGCCAACGAGATTTCCCCGCCTTTATTCACGTGTGCCACGGGCGCTGGGTAATCCATCACAGAGGCGCGATTATTGACCGATGCCGCGAAGTTGTGGGCGAGCCCGAGCGTATGCCCCACTTCGTGGGCCGCGAGCTGACGCAGTCGGGCCAGCGCCATCTTCAACATCGGATCCTTGGCGGGCTGAAATCCGTCCGCAAGGCTGTCCGTGTATGGCGCGAGCAGGCCTTCGGCGATTAGGTAGTCCTGCCGCACACGCAATGAGCCGAGAAGGACGTGCCCCTTTATGATCTCCCCCGTTCGCGGGTCGATGACGGAAGAGCCATAGCTCCATCCCCGTGTTGATCGGTGCACCCAGTTGATAATGTTATACCGAACATCGAGCGCGTCAGCGCTATCGGGAAGCAGGTCGACACGGAAGGCATCCCGGAATCCGGCCGCCGTGAAGGCCTCGTTCCACCACCGGGCGCCGTCGAGCAAGGCGCTCCGCACGGGCTCCGGCGTACCGGGATCAAGATAATATACGATGGGTTTCGACGGCTCACACAGTCCGTCCGCCGCGCGAGGGCCGGCACATGCAAGCCGATGCCGCGTGATGTACCGCTGCGTGAGGTCTTCACCGATCGGCACGGCATAGTCTTTGAATGACATCCCGAAGAAGCCGGAACGCGGATCGTTCACCCTCGGATGATACCCCGGCGGTGGGAGCTTGACGAGGGAGTGCCGGATCCGCAACGTTACCGCAAAAGGATCGGCGGCCACCTCGCGCACAAAACGGCCGGGGTCATTGGACTTGAACGTGAGGCGCGCCTCCAACTCCGTGTTGCGGGGAAAAGCTTTTAGGGCTTCCACATCGGGGACACTCCGGCTCGCATCGAGGCTGAATACGCCTTGACCCGTCTGTTTTAATTGCCGAATGATGCCGCGGGCATCGCGTACGATGAAGTCGGTTGCGTTTATAAGCACCCGGTTGCCCGTGACGGCGGCGGCTTCGAAGCCCCATACGACGCTCTCGGCGAAGGCATCTCGGACGGCTCGGCGCTCGGCCGCATTGTCGGACTCAGCCCTATAGCGCAGATTGGGTTCGACCATCAAAACCTTCGGACCGACACGTTCGAACCGCACCACCCGTTCACCACCGAGTTGATTGCGATCGAGCCCGATGTCATTCGACCCCAACCCGCCCGGCAATGAGACAACGTAGAGGAATTCCTCCCCGAAACGCGGGATTTCGAGCCAGACTTTGCCCTCCGCCGCATCCCAGTAAACCGGGAAATACCCGTCGTGCCGGATAAAACCCGCCGTCTTTTCTTCGATGGTGGGTATCGGTTGTGCCCGGGCAATACTCGCCAATGAAAAAAGGAGGGCACCGACCATGAATAGCGCTGGGCTTCGTTGACGCATGATGATCTGAGGTTGGAATTGACACAATGGTTGAAAATAGCAACGCCGCAGATACATTCGCACGGAACGGGATGACCCAATCGCGAACGCCCGACCGATTACACCCATGCCTGCCTTGCCGCCGACTATCTTAAGATAAGCGTAATCATATTGTAACACTGTGGTAACAGCCTGCCGGTAGCTTTTCAATCGTTCGCAGGACCCGCCTATCGGCGCCCTAATTCGACTGAATCCAATTCGGCATATGCTCACAGATACTTATCATTGGCGCACCCGACTACTATGTCTTCTCCTGGTCTGTATGCTCTCCAGCGCGGTATCTGCGCAGGATAATGGCGTAATTGCGGGTACGCTGGTGGATACTGAAACCGGTGAAGTCCTGATCGGCGCAAACGTCGTCATCCGCGACACAACGACCGGGACGACCACCGACCTAGACGGCCACTATCGAATCATCAATCTCCCATCTGGAGATTACGTCCTTGTTTTTTCCTACATCGGATACAACCCGACCACTGTTTCTGACATACGGGTCGTGGCCGGTGCAACGACAACCATTGACGTCGGCCTGCATTCAGAGGCGATCAACGTAGGCGAAGTTACGGTCGAAGCACGGGCATTGCGAAATAACGAGGCAACGCTCCTGCGCTCGCGGCAGCGGGCGCTGGCCGTTAGCGATGCCATCAGTGCAGAGACGATCGGACGCTCGGGGAGCTCCTCGGCCGCCGATGCCATGAAAAAAGTGACCGGCGTTGCGGTCGTCGGTGGAAAATACGTCTACGTGCGCGGCCTTGGTGACCGGTACACGAACACGCAACTCAACGGCGCGGTGCTGCCATCAGCAGACCCCGACCGAAACGCCGTTGCGCTGGATCTCTTCCCGGCCGCCCTGATCGATAATATCGTTACGACCAAAACCTTTACGCCGGACCAACCCGGAGACTTTACCGGCGGTAGCGTTAACATTTCCACAAGGGATTTCCCTGATCGATTCACGTTCTCCGTGAGTTCCAGCCTGTCATACAGCTCAAACGTGGGGGTAGGGGGTGACTATTTGTTCTATCGTGGCGGTAAGATTGGCACGTTGGGCGACAACCCGACCAACGGTGGCATCCCCAACGCACTCCGAGATCCGAACGTCGTGATCCCTTCTCTCGGTGAATCCTTCACAGATCCAGCAAAGGCGGCGCGACTCGATGCCCTCTCCAAATCATTTGATACGACCATGACGCCGGCGCTTTTCGCGGCACCCGTGAACAAGAGCTATAGTGTTTCGATTGGCGACAACATACCGCTCTTTGGTCGACAACTGGGCGTGATTGGTGGGATGAGCTATGGCCGACACCGCTTCGGGTATACGAGCGGCAAAACGGCGCGTTACCAGTTGACGGGAGACGTCAACACGGTAGAGGGTCTCAATGAAGATTTTCGGCTTCTCGACCAGAAGGGTACTGAGGAGGTGCTCTTGGGTGGCCTGGTTAACGTATCCTATAAACTCCACCCCCGGCATGAAGTGGGTTTTAATTACGTGTTCAGTCGAAGTGCCGAATCTTCGGCGCGATTCCAATTCGGATCTTTTCCGAGGGACTTGCGACCCGACGCCATCTATGAAACCCGTGTGCTTCAGTTCGTCGAACGATCACTATCAAGCTTCCAGGCTCACGGGGAGCATGCGATCGGTCGTTCCCTGTTGAAATGGAATACGACCCGTGCGCGCTCAACGCAAGACGAACCAGACCTCCGGTATTTCACAGACAACTACACCATCGCCGAGCGCGGCGGCCGAATCGATACACTGTATTCCGTACAGGCCTCCATTTACCCGGTTCCAACCCGTTATTTCCGTAATATGGCCGAGGACAGCTGGAATTCAAACGTCAGCTTGACCGTCCCGGTTGGAGTATCGAACGGGATGCGTGCCAATGTCAAGGTCGGGGGAAGTCGGCTGAAAAAAACAAGAGCATTTTCAGAGCGCCGATTCGAGTTTCGCACCGATAGCGGCACGGCCAGATACGCCGGGAATCCCGGCGCATTTTTCGGCCTCGATAACGTCGGCATCCTGGCGTCCCAAAGTACCGACTCGTTTTTCCGGTTTGGGAATTACGTGGTGGACGCGACCCAGTTATCGAGTAATTACGACGGAGACCAGACTATCGGGGCACTCTTCGCGATGATCGAATTGCCCGTGACACGCAAGCTTCGAGTAATCACGGGAGTTCGGTACGAATCAACGCGAATGGATGTTGCCAGCCGGGATTCCTCGCTTGCCGCCGGCCGCCTGCGCAATCATGACTGGTTACCTTCCGCGAATTTCATTTATGGCCTCACCGACAGGATGAATCTACGATTCTCGTTCGGCAGAACGGTTGCACGCCCCATCTTTCGCGAACTGGCGCCCTATGCCTCGTTCAATTTCGTGGGTGACTATGTGTTCGTCGGCAACCCGGCTCTCAAGCGATCGCTCATCAACAGTTTCGACCTCCGGTGGGAGTGGTTCATGAACCCGGGAGAGATTGTCGCCGTGAGCGGCTTCCTCAAGACGTTTCGCGATCCGATCGAACGCGCCATCAATCCACTGGCGGGAAATCCGGAAATACAGCTTCGTAATATCGGAAAGGCGTCGGTCCGTGGGCTTGAATTCGAAGCACGAAAGAATCTCGGCTGGGTTCACGGCGTGCTCCGACGATTGGATCTAGGGGGAAACGTCTCGCTGGTTCATTCACGCGTTGATATTGCCGAGGATGAACTGGGTTTGATTCGCGCGTTCGACCCAAACGCATCGTCTTCCAGGCTGCTCATGGGACAGTCGGGATATACCATCAATGCGGACATCACGTACCAGCACCCGGCCTCGGGGACGGCGGTCAGTATTTACTACAATGTATTCGGTCGCCGGCTCGACAAAGTGAGCATCGGCGGAACGCCCGATATCTACGAGCAGCCTCAGAATATGGTTGACTTCACCCTGAAACAGCGCATCTGGTCCAACCTCACGTTCAACGTAGTCATAAAAAATGCCATGAATGCACGATATCAGCTCAGCCACACATTCAAGGGTCAATCCTATGTCACCAGTGAGCACAAACTCGGGAGGTCGTACTCCATCGGGCTTCGGCTCGGTACTTAGGTCTCTCCCTTCCTTCTTTCCTCGGGGCGGTTCCAGAACGGGACCGCCCCGAGGCATTTCCGGGGGGTGCATTAAAAAATTGTAACCATTTCAGACCGGTGATTCCGGGCAGAATAGGAGCATCCTGAATTAGCACACCTTCACAAACTCAAAACCGAACACCGATTAACATTGCTCATCATTATTACGGAGGAACTCACTCACATGTTAAAGTCACTCGTTACCGTGCTTATGTTCTTATTGCCGGGAATAGTCCTGGCCCAGTCAGGCAAACCCGTTGTCACCGTGACCGATGCCGATCTGGTGGGCGATGTCACGTGGACGGCGGATAACGTCTACGTTCTCGACGGCTTTGTCTTTGTCGAATCCGGTGAAACGCTCACCATCGAAGCCGGCACCGTCGTCA